>ERZ791729.1123-NODE-1123-length-9580-cov-2.646194_pt1 | contig 9580 bp, 9 predicted proteins | sample MGYA00510043_ERZ791729 | MGnify/ENA primary metagenome ERZ791729 (study PRJEB30046, sample SAMN00715149) | human gut metagenome | study: EMG produced TPA metagenomics assembly of the A metagenome-wide association study of gut microbiota in type 2... | reverse complement strand
ACATTGATTGTACTTATCATTTTTTTCGTTACCTCTCTTATTTAATAATGGTGTGTGGGCTATCGCACCCGTACAGATTAGTATAACAGTTTTGGGAATTTTAAGCAATAAAGGTTTAATAAATGTAGTGTAAAAGTACAGAAAAGATAATGTGGGAAAATTAATAAAACTATTTTTGTAGGTTGATTTTGTTTCTTTAATCAAAAGGGTATGTTATAATTCACTTATCTATGCGAAAGTTCGGGCATAAGAATTTATGTCAAAATTGTGTCTATATGGGCATATTAAGAATGACTGGAAAGGATGTACGCTTACAGAGATTTATTATGCAGGAGATGACAGTTCTAAAGACCATCAAGATTGGGCAGATAGGAACAATGCAGATGAAGTCATTGTTTTGCTATCTTCATTCGATGTTGATTCATCTGGTGGAAACGGGTCTTTGAATCCAAATAGTACATACAGTGATTGGAAGTGGATTTTAGTTAGAACAAATGGCGGACAATGGCAACATGTTGACCATGGATATTAAGGCAAATTCCAGTTGTGCGCCCAGCTAAGGGTGTGTAGTCAAGCCGGTGGGAATCCGGTTTATCCAAGGTTTAGCCAACCAGATAATAGCGAGTCTTGGGATGATGTCGGTAACGGCATTTGACAAGCGTAGACAGCAAGAAAGCAGGGTTGAATAGTGATTGAGCTTCGAAACGTTAACTTCAGTCGGTCGACGTCTTAACTGGTGCGGAAGACAATATCATGTAATACGATATGGCGAGTATTATGTGGCACTGCGGAGTCAGAGAACCAATCATGTTTTACATCGTGAATACACATCAACTGGGGAGAACCTGCCGTTTCTCGAAAAAGAGTATGAAGTCACAACTGAAAACGGAGGATTTCAAATGAATGGCAGGTAGTCGGACAATCTCATAGTACTGTAGAAATCGGGTAATGCCGATGGAGGGAAGGGGATTGCATAGTAAAGGTCTTACTGAGGACACATTATCCGTACTCAGGGACGGAGGAAATAATGGAAACGAAATTAGTAAGAATAGCTGAAATATCAGCAACAACAAAACATCCTATATTTACATCAGTGTACCATTTGATAAATGAAGATATGTTAAAGCAATGTCATAAGGAATTAGATGGGAGCAAAGCAGTCGGAATCGACAAGGTAACCAAAGATGAGTATGGGAAGAACCTTGACAGAAATATCAAGGATTTAGTACAAAGGCTGAAAAACAAATCCTTTAAGCCACTTCCATCGCTGAGGGTATACATTCCTAAAGCAAATGGAAAGAAAAGACCATTAGGGATAGCTTCTTATGAAGATAAGATTGTACAAATGGCAGTGAAGAAAATATTGGGTGCTATTTATGAGCCAAGATTCCTAAACTGTATGTATGGATTCAGACCGAACAGAGGTTGTCACGAAGCGATAAAAGAGATATATCAACGGATAAGTTATGGGAAAATCAGCTATATCGTAGATGCTGACATCAAAGGGTTCTTTGACCATATCGACCATGAGTGGATGATGAAGTTTCTCGAATGGAACATACAGGATAAGAACTTACTGTGGCTGATACGTAAATATCTTAAAGCAGGAATAATGGAACAAGGTAAATTTGAACCAACAGAGGAAGGTTCGGCACAAGGCTCAGTAATGAGTCCGATGCTTGCGAATATATACATGCATCATGTGCTGACGCTGTGGTTCAAACTTGTAGTGAAGAAGGAAATGCAGGGAGAGTGTTTTCTTGTCAACTTTGCGGATGATTTTGTTGCAGGATTTCAATATAAGTCAGAAGCTGAAAGATACTATAAAGAGTTAAAAGAACGAATGGAAAAGTTTGGTCTGGAACTTGAGAGTAGTAAAAGCAGACTGATTGAATTTGGAAGATTTGCAGAGCAGAATCGCAGGGCAAGAGGAGAACATAAACCGGAAACATTTGACTTTTTGGGATTTACTTTCTACTGTAGCAAAAACCGAAAAGGAGGTTTCGTACCAAAAGTACAGACTTCAAGAAAGAAGTTTGAGCAAAAGGTCAGAGCCTATAAGAATTGGATTTATGATAATCGGAATCGACCGATGCGAGAGATAATCAAGGAATTAAATGTGAAGCTAATCGGACACTATCGGTACTATGGTGTTACATGGAATTTCCGAAAGATAACAACATTTTTGCATAGAGTTCAGCAGTTTCTGTTTAAAGCTATGAATCGGAGAGGTTGTAGACGGGCATACACATGGAATGGATTTGTGGAAATGCTCAAGTATTATCCATTAGCAAAGCCTAAAACGTACTATTGCTTATATTAAAGTGAATGTTACTATGAGGAGCCGTATGCGGGAAAGCCGCACGTACGGATCTGTGAGGGGCTAAAGTTGCAAGGCTTTAGTCTACTCGACTGTATGGGGCGATAAAATCAGAATTTGAGAGAGGATTGAATATGAATAAGGAATGGTCTGAACTTAATAAAACAATGCAGGCACAAATAAAAAAGAAAGATACTTATAAGAGGGGTATTGATACTTTACTTACTTTACGAAGTCAGTTAATACAAACCTTAGTATCTTTCAAAGAAGAATTATGCAGAGAAGATTTTAACTCAATCCCCTTCATAAACGCTGATGGTTATCATAGTAAGACGATTGCTTATTCTATTTGGCATATTTTCCGCATTGAAGATATAGTTGTGCATACAGTGATAAATGAAGATGAACAAGTATTTTTTGCAGGCAATTATCAAGAGCGTATCAATTCACCTATCATTACAACAGGAAATGAACTCATGAAACAGCAGATTGCAGACTTTTCAAAACAGCTTAATCTGGAAGAATTATATTTATATATTTTCGAAGTATGGGAAAGCACTGAGAAAATGCTTGAACGGTTATCTTATGATGAATTGAAAAGAAAAATACCGAAAGAAAGAAAAGGATACTTAGAATCGTTGAATGTAGTAAACGACAATGAAAAAGCAATTTGGCTGATTGATTATTGGTGTAATAAAGATATTTGTGGACTAATTCAAATGCCGTTTTCAAGACATTGGATTATGCACACAGAAGCCTGTTTGCGTATAAAGAACAAGATACATTCATAGGCAAAAATTTCAGTTTGTAGAACTAAGGAAATTGGAATTTAAGGAGGAATAAAGTATGGTTAGTGATTTTATAAGAGCAGCATTTCCATGGATTTTAATGGGTTTATTTGTAGCAATCAGTTGTTCCCTTATGAGTAAAAAAGAGAAATAAATTCCTGTTTGTATTTATAAAAGAGAAAAAATGAGAAAAGTAGTTTTATTTATTGCCATGAGCCTTGACGGATATATTGCGGACGGTAATGGTGGAGTAGCTTGGCTAAATGGTCATGGAAATGACAATGAAAACATCGACACTTATACAGAATTTACCAAAGATATAGATACTGTCTTAATGGGGTGGAATACTTCTCATCAGGTTGTTACTGAACTTTCTCCGCAAGAATGGGTATATAATAAATTTACAACTTATGTATTAACACATAAAGAGTGCAATTCTTCCCAACAAATTCATTTTACAAGTGAAAATCCTGTTTTATTATTGGAACGGCTAAAACAAGAAGCAGGAAAGGATATTTGGATTTGTGGCGGAGCAAATCTTGTTCAGCAGTTGGTAAGCAAAAATATGATTGATAAATATTACATTTCTGTTATTCCTACTCTGTTAGGAAATGGGGTTCGTCTTTTGGGCAACATAGACAGGGAAATAAAGTTAAGGCTTTGTAAAACACAGACTTATAACGGAATAACCGATTTGATTTATATGCGTAGATAACTAGAGAGAAACAGAAAAGCTGTTAAACCGACGGAGCGATCCGACCACGTTGGCGGGAAAATCCTTAAGATTTTTCCGCCATGCTTGCAAGGGGGCGGTTCGCTTCGGCGGTTCGGCGAGCTTGCGAGCCGTTCAAAGCCCCCGTTATCTAACAAGGGGGGCACAAAAAACAAGAAACACTATACACTAACAAGCGGAAAACGCTGTATTTATAAGGCAAAACCCCATTTTTACAGTAGTGATATAAATTGTACCTATATCACTATGAAAATTGAATAGTAAATATGAGAAAGACAGTTGATTTCAAAAAATAAGAAATTGATTGTCGTTTTCTTTTGCAGAAATTTAAGTGCAGGCAATTATGGTAGTTGTCGTAATTGCTGTCAGCTCAGTGTTTATCACTGATGGTGTGAAAGATTTACGGTTGGAGATGTTCAATAAGATTATTGGTGCTTAATTATTTTTATTGTAGTGCTGATATGAGAATGTTATAATTGGGGTATAAAACATACAAATAAATTTGCTGAAAAATGAGGTATCAAAATATGGAAAATGAATTACTGGAAAACTTAGGAAGACTTCACACAACTGAACTTGGCGTTATTAGAATTAAAAAGAACTTATCTTTGAATGTAGAAAATGTAATTGAATGGTGCAAAGAAAAAATTAGCCTTTCTAATGCGGAAATCACAAGAAAAGGAAAAAACTGGTATATAACGATTGATAATTGTATTATAACGGTAAATGCGTACAGTTATACCGTTATCACTGCTCACAAAGTAAAATGATGAATTATTCTATAAGAGAATTAGACGCATTTTCAGTTATTGGGCAGGAAGTAGAACTGACTAATTATCAAAAAAAGAATATTCAGATTAGTACACAGTTTTGGAGAAAGTTTAACAGTAGTTTGAAAAAAGCGTATCTTTCACAATCAGGAAATTGGGTAAAATATGCTTTTATGGAAAGAAGAAATGGAAAACTTTATTATTTCTGTTCTATTCCCCAAAGAACCATTACCCCAGAGGGCTTTCTGTATAAAGAAATACCGTCTTATAAATATTTGGTTGTGGAGCATATTGGTGCTATGGATAAAATATATGAAACTTATGGCAAGATTTATGAAGAAATTATTCCTAGTACATCGTATATTCCTATAAAAGATATTATCCTACACTTTGAAAAATACGATTATCGTTTTCATTGGAATAGTGATAATTCAGTTATTGAAATTTGGATACCTATTCAAGATTAGAAGCAATTTTATATCCATACACACAAAGCAGTTAGTCTTAGGATTGACTGCTTTTTCTATACAGATTTTTAATGACAGGCAATTATCAATTATGGTAGTTGCCTTTTTTGATTGGAGGAATTGAAGAATGAATGATAAAAACTTTATTGAAGAACTAAGACAAAAGCGTGAGGAATACGGAGTAACACAAACAAGGCTTGCTGTTGCCTGTGGTATCAGCCGTGAATATTACAACCGCATTGAAAAAGGAAAACAGCCATTGAATGACGAATTAAGAGAAATCATAGAAAAACAGATTGAGCGTTTCAATCCGCAAGAACCACTATTCTTATTGATTGATTACTTTCGTGTCCGCTTTCCTACTACGGACGCATTGGCGATTATCCGTGATGTATTACAACTGAAATCTAATTACATGCTTTATGAAGATTATGGAAAATACGGATATGAAAGCAAATATGTACTTGGCGACATCAATATCATGTGTTCCATGCAGGAGCATTTAGGTGTTTTATTGGAACTGAAAGGCAAAGGCTGTCGGCAAATGGAATGTTATCTGCTGGCACAGGAACGCTCATGGTATGACTTCATGCTGGATTGTATGACGGCTGGTGGTGTGATGAAACGGCTTGATTTGGCTATCAATGATAAAGCAGGAATATTGGATATTCCAAAGTTAAAGGAAAAATACAAGGCTGGCGAATGTATGTCCTACTTCCGTATGCAGAAAGATTACAGCGGTACAGAAAAATGCGGTAGCGATTTACCAAAGAATACAGGAGAAACCTTATATCTCGGTTCAACAAGTAGCGAATTATATATGTGTGCTTATCAGAAAAATTATGAGCAGTATGTCAAGAATGGCACAGAAATTGAAGATACGGAGATTAAGAACCGTTTTGAAATACGCATGAAGAACGAACGAGCCTATTATGCGGTTGTAGATTTACTGACCTATCGGGACGCTGAACGCACCGCTTTTTCTATCATCAATCATTATGTCCGCTTTGTTGACAGAGAGGACGACAAGCCAAAAAGTCAATGGATAACAAATGATGATTGGGCATGGTTTGTAGGGGAAAACAGAGAGCCGATACGCTTAACCACAAAGCCAGAGCCTTACACTTTACAAAAAGCGTTGCATTGGCTACAAAGACAAGTCGCACCAACCATAAAAATGGTACAGGCATTAGACAGAGAAAATCGTACAACGATACTGAAAGATATGATTGAGCAGGCAGAACTAAAAGACAAGCATAAACATTTATTACAATTAGAGAAATCAACCATAGAAGAACGTATAGATACCGCTGTTCCACAAGAGAATGACGGTATTTTTTAATGTAATTGAAAAATTTCAGATTTAGTCAGCAAAGAGCTGTTTTCATTCCCTATGTGAAGTGAAAGAAGAAAAATAAATTTTTTATTAAATCTGCAACAAAATGGCTACTTGCGTACAGATATGGTGCGAGAAAAGGAAATCTAAACTTTTTTTGAAAATAGGTCATTAAATCGGGGCTTGCTGTCCCTATATGAAGTGAAAGAAGAAAAAAGTTTTGAAAAAATGACGGAAATTCGTGATTAGTGGACAGTCTTCTGTGAAAAGAGGAAAAACATCATCATTTTGTATTCAAACAGGCATTAGCAGTTGAGTGTTGATGTGAAAAGATGAAAATACTTTGTTCTCAACTTAACAATTTAAGGTTTCCGTTCCCTATATGGTGCAAAGAAAATATTTCATTCTATTGTTGGCAGTAACGGTATGGTTTGGGTAGTTAGGGTGTGAAAAGGAAAATATTCTTTTTTCATCATCAACTTAGCAAAATGACAATTTCTATCCCTATATGGTGCATGAAAAGAAGTTAAAATTTTTCCATTTAAACTTAGCAAATGGACGTTTGCTGTACAGATAGTAGTGAAAAAGGAGAAAATCAACCGTTGATTGCCAAAATGAACCGTTCCATTTGTACTAATAATGGAAAAAGTTTTGGATTTTGGTTACGTTTCTCCTCTTTTCCAACGCGATATATAGGAAAGACGATTTTTTTCTTTCAATCGTTCTTTGACAACTGAATAAAGCAATTCAATACGTTTGACAGACAGCTAGCCGTTGAAACAAATACGCCACGACCTTTCCCCTGCAAGAGCGAGCGAAAACCTATTTGTGTTCTTGTAAAAGATTTGTCCTCTTTTATCGCCATGACCTGTACTGTCAGATAATGATACTCCCGTACAGCCACAGCTTGAGCATTAAGAGCGTCGCACGCAATGGGTACGGCTACATAAGAACTATGCAGAGGTGGAACTCCTGTGGGCTATGACAAAAGCCGTTGAATTGCTTAGAAAGATTTTACAGAAAGGGGGTATGTGTTATTGATAATGCTGTAAAAACAATTCAAAAGAAAAATGGCAAGTGTGGCATTGGCAACAGAGGAAAGACAAAGATTGTAGTAAAAGAGCATTTTTCCGAAAAGGGCAAAACAATGGAAGAACTTCTAACTGATGTCATGCTGGAAAAAGCAAAGCAGACAATCGCATAAAATCGGTGCAGTTGTAAGAAATAGATTGAATGACAAAAAGTACCCGTGTTATACTTTACTTGCAAGCAGGTATTGTAAACACGGGTTAGTTATAAAGGAGGATAACTGACAATGAAACAACAGATTTACAATACTGCACTTTATCTTAGGTTAAGCCGAGATGATGAATTACAGGGCGAAAGTTCCAGCATTACCACACAGAGAAGTATGTTGCGTTTATATGCAAAAGAACATCATTTGAATGTCATTGATGAATATATTGATGACGGCTGGTCGGGAACAAATTTTGACAGACCGAGTTTTCAAAGAATGATTGAGGATATAGAGGCAGGAAAAATCAACTGTGTTGTAACGAAAGACCTTTCCCGTCTTGGCAGAAATTATATTATGACAGGACAATATACAGAATTGTATTTCCCTAGTCATAATGTCCGCTACATAGCGATTGATGACGGTGTAGACAGCGAAAAAGGCGAAAGTGAGATTGCACCATTTAAGAACATCATCAATGAATGGGTGGCAAGAGATACAAGCCGTAAAGTCAAATCAGCATTTAAGACAAAGTTTGCGGAGGGGGCTCATTACGGTGCTTATGCTCCGTTAGGATATAAGAAACACCCTGACATCAAAGGAAAACTGTTGGTTGATGATGAAACAAAATGGATTATTGAAAAAATCTTTTCCCTAGCCTATCAAGGTTACGGAAGTGCAAAAATCACAAAGCAGTTAAGAGCAGAAAAAGTTCCGACAGCGTCATGGCTGAATTTTACAAGGTATGGTACTTTTGCACATATCTTTGAGGGAAAGCCCGAAAGTAAGCGTTATGAGTGGACGATTGCTCATGTCAAGGCGATATTGAAAAGTGAGGTTTATATCGGAAACAGTGTTCACAATATGCAGTCTACGGTATCGTTCAAGAGCAAAAAGAAAGTGCGTAAGCCCGAAAGTGAATGGTTTCGAGTAGAAAACACTCACGAGCCGATTATTGACAAGGAAGTGTTCTATCGTGTGCAGGAGCAGATAAAATCAAGACGCAGACAGACAAAGGAAAAGGCAACGCCGATTTTTGCAGGGCTTGTCAAGTGTGCGGATTGTGGTTGGTCTATGAGATTTGGAACGAATAAGACAAATAAAACGCCTTACAGTTATTATGCTTGCAGTTACTACGGGCAGTTTGGCAAAGGTAATTGTTCTATGCACTACATTCGTTATGATGTGCTGTATCAAGCCGTATTGGAACGCTTGCAGTATTGGGCTAAGGCAGTACAGCAGGACGAAGAAAAGGTATTGAACAAGATACAGAAAGCTGGCAATGCAGAGAGAATACGGGAAAAGAAGAAAAAGGCAAGTACATTGAAGAAAGCCGAGAACAGACAAAATGAGATTGACCGTTTATTTGCGAAAATGTATGAAGATAGAGCCTGTGAGAAGATAACAGAGCGAAATTTTGTGATGTTGTCCAGCAAGTACCAAAAAGAACAGATAGAACTGGAACAGCAGATAACAAGCCTAAGAGAAGAACTAAGTAAAATGGAACAGGATATGATAGGTGCTGAAAAGTGGATTGAGTTAATCAAGGAATATTCCGTACCAAAGGAACTGACAGCACCATTATTAAATGCCATGATAGAAAAAATCCTCATACATGAAGCAACAACGAATGAGGATAACGAAAGAATACAGGAAATTGAGATATATTACCGATTTATTGGAAAAGTTGAGTAATCAACAAGAGTAATATTTTTAACTAAGGGAAACCGGCGAGTCTTATCCAGATATTACACTTTTGCCGGCACTAGCAAATATATTTGAAACAAGTATTGATTTGTTGGTGGGGATGGATACGATTCGTGCGGAAACAACACGGTACAACATTCATAAAAAAGCTGTTGATTATCATCGCCGGGGTCGCTATATAAAAGAGCAGATCTGTGCAGCTCTTGGCGACCTTCTCGGTATAAA
>ERZ791729.1116-NODE-1116-length-9640-cov-2.401252_pt1 | contig 9640 bp, 6 predicted proteins | sample MGYA00510043_ERZ791729 | MGnify/ENA primary metagenome ERZ791729 (study PRJEB30046, sample SAMN00715149) | human gut metagenome | study: EMG produced TPA metagenomics assembly of the A metagenome-wide association study of gut microbiota in type 2... | reverse complement strand
GAAAAAACCTCCATGGTGGAAAGAATAAGCGTTCGGATGGAAAAAGCTAACCATTGGAAGGAAAAAAGCATAGGAATGCCTAAGAAAGGAGTTAGCTATTGTAGTTAATTCATATCTTTCAGATTATGAACAAAGTGTGATAAGGTGGTAAAGTATCACCCTATCACTCTTTTCTTCCCTTCTTCTCCGTTATTAAAATATAAGGTAAAATACAGATGTATGAAGGTTAAAGAAGCAAGGATTCGCATTTTTTCCCCGAAAAGGAAATGCCCTTCCGTTTTCTTTTACTAATTTTGCAATTTGTAATCCTCAGAACAGAGATGAAGACAGAGACAGCATCATATAACTTGCTAAATTCTATTTCTGACCCGGAAGACCTGCGCAAGCTGAGTGTTGAGCAACTCCCGGAAGTCTGCAAAGAATTGCGGCAGGACATTATAAAAGAAGTTTCGTGTAACCCGGGACACTTTGCAGCCAGTCTGGGGACGGTAGAATTGACCGTCGCCCTGCATTATGTGTTCAATACCCCCTACGACCGTATTGTGGGGGACGTAGGCCATCAGGCGTATGGTCATAAGATACTGACCGGACGTCGGGAAACATTCTCCACAAACAGGAAATTCAAAGGCATCAGCATTACTTTGGATGAAAAAATCTTTGAGCAGATTTTCACCTGTATCAAAATAAGGGGGGCATTATATGATACAAGAAAAACAGCGCCCGTAAGAGTATATACCTACACACCAAACATCAGTAAAATTCTCTCTGAAATCCTTGCTTGCCACTTTTGTGATGAAATGAAAAAGATTTATCTGCAAGGAAAAATTTTTGAGTTAATTGCTGTTTACTGCGACGAGGTTATTTGCAAATCTCCTACAAATGACTTTGGCATCCGTATTAGTGTGGAAGATTACAATGCGCTGTTGAAGGCGCGGGAATTTATTGGTGAAAACTTCGCCCACCCCCTCACAATTCCAATTGTTGCAAAGGCGATTGCTATCAACGAGCAAAAATTAAAGGATGGATTTAAGCGGTGCTTTGGAGTTACAGTTAATGATTATGTTGTAGAAAAACGGCTGGAAGCAGCGATACGATTATTGAAAACTGGAAAACATACTGTGCAGGAAGTGACATGGATGGTGGGGTATTCTCATACGGGATATTTCATCGAGCTTTTTCGGAAGCATTATGGAATATCCCCCGGTGAAATGTTAAAAAACAACAAATAAGAACTTCATGTAAGTCTGAAAAGACCGCATGAAGTTCTTTCTTTTGTGATATAGGAACTTCCGATAGTGATACTATGCAGAAAATCATCGTGCTATACTAATAGCGGTTAGCGTTATCTAACCAAAAAAACTCGGAGGTTATTGCTATGAGCAGAACAAATGAAAACAAATTAAAAATGAAGGACATTGCAACCATAGGCATCTTTAGCGCACTCCTTTTTGTGGTGACAATGGTAGCAGGAGCTTTGATGGGAATTAGCATGGTGTTGAACATGTATTCCGTTGCGGTTGTTGCCGTTTTATCTGCGCCACTTTATATGCTGATTATGGCAAAAGTACATAAGAAAGGCGCAGTCTTATTGACTTTTGCTATTGTCGGTATTCTATGGGGGCTGTTTGGCGGTATTTTTGTCTTGATTTGGATGTTGGGGTTTGGCGTTGTAGGCGAAGTCCTTGCCAGCAAATCAAAGTATCAGAATTACAAAATGCTTACCGTTTCTTTTGGATTGTATTCAGTTGGATATTATTTAGGTGCCATCGCACCCCTCTATTATTATCCCGTATTTTGGTATGGATTTGACCGTCCAAAGGAAACCGTGGATGCAATGATTGCAGCAGCACATTCTACGGCTGGGCTTGCTGCAATTCCGGTTACGCTGATCGCGATTGTGATAGGTGCTGTAATTGCAAAGAGAATGTTGAAGAAGCATTTTGAAAAAGCAGGAGTGATTTAATGCACCGCATAGACCCCCGGATAGTGATTATTCAGATTGCGCTTTCAGGGATATGTGCATTTTGGATTTTTAAGCCGTTAGCCATGCTTTGTGAAGTGATTTTTCTGATGAGCTTTCTGTTATATTTGCAACACCCGAAGGAGGCTTTGCGGTTGGGCGTATGGTTTGCGTTCCTTGTCGGATTGTATGCCTTACTAAATGAGAGCAACGCTCCGCAAATCATAGTCCAGCCCGTTTTCCTATTACGCAAGCTCTCTCCCTTACTGGGCGTAATGATTCTGTCGCTAAAAGCGTTGACCGTGAGTGAGCTGTTCATGGGGCTTCAAAAATTACATTGCCCTAAATCAGCTACGCTTGCGCTTGCTGTCGCATTGCGATTTATTCCCACCATTCGCCATGAGCTTGCACAGATTAGAAATGGCATGAAAACAAGAGGCGTCCCCTTAAATGTGATTACTTTTGCAAAAGCTCCTGCCATGACCACAGAATACATGATTATTCCCTTTATCATGCGCTGCATAAAGGTAGCGGATGAATTATCTGCGGCTGCGGTCACTCGTGCAATCGAAAATCCTGTGCCAAGAGGGATGAGAGTTCCTCTGAAAATCAGAATAAAGGATATTGTGTATCTGATGATGGTGATTTGCGCTAATATCGGAACACTTCTTTATTCATTGTGCGGATAGCGCGGAGGTTCAGAATGAGTATGATCACAATAAGAAATTTACAATTTCAATATGATGCCGCTCCGGAGATAAATGCTCTTTATGGAATTGATTTGGAAATTCGTAAAGGAGAGTGCATTATTTTAACGGGAGAAAGTGGCTGCGGGAAAACAACTTTAACACGATGCCTCAATGGTTTAATACCCAACTTTTTTGAAGGAACACTTACAGGAGAAATATTGTACGAGGGTGTTCCTGTAAACAAATTGGAACAGTATGAGCTTAGTCGCAAAATCGGCACAGTGTTTCAAGATCCCCGTTCACAATTTTTTGCAGTAAACACAACGGACGAAGTAGCTTTCGGGTGTGAAAATCTTGCCTTTTCCACGGAGCGGATAAATCAGAACGTGGACGCCGCATTCTCCCGAATGAATATTGACGCACTGCGAGATCGGAGTTTATTTGGGTTATCCAGCGGCGAAAAACAGCGGCTGGCAGTTGCTTCTATCTATGCAATGGATACCGATGTCATTGTTTTGGACGAACCGACGGCAAACCTTGATGGAGAAACAATACAAAATCTCCGTGAGCTTTTATTTACACTAAAAGCCGAGGGGAAAACTCTCATTATTTCTGAACACCGCCTTTCCTGGCTTGGAGGAATTGCCGACCGATATGTATATATGCGCAAAGGGAGAATTGAAAAAATATGGGGTGCGGCGGAGGCTGCTTGCCTTTCGCCCGATGTGCTGCGAGAATACGGTTTACGCAGCATACAAAATGTGCTTTTTCCTACAAAGAAAACTCCTGCAAGGTCTGATGCAAACGAGCTGACGTGTCAAAACCTCTGTATTTACTACGGAAAGCAGGAAATTATCCATGATTTGAATTTTCGCTTTACATGGGGCGAAGAAGGTCGGATTATTGGAATTGTCGGTGCGAACGGTTCCGGGAAAACAACATTTTCTAAAGTGCTGTGCGGACTTATGGCACCGCGAACTGGGGAAATTCGTCTGAACGGCAAAAAAATGACCCATAGAGAGCTGCTGAAAAAAACATACTTTGTTATGCAGGACGCGGATTATCAGCTTTTTACGGAAAGCGTTGCCCATGAAATGGAATTGGCGGCACGAAAAAATAAGCAAAAAAACGTTCGAGCTTCAAAAGAGGAAACAACAAACATTCTTGACAGGTTCGGCTTGGCCGAATATTCCGAAAGACACCCGCTATCTTTGTCCGGCGGACAAAAGCAGCGGGTCACGATTGCTGCGTCCATCGCTGCAAAATCGGATATTCTTGTTTTGGACGAGCCGACGAGTGGGCTTGACGGACGGAATATGCTCCGTCTAAAGAATATTCTGCGTGAACTGAAAAAACAGGGAATGCTGATTTTCATTGTAACCCATGACGCAGAATTTCTTGAAGGATTAACAGATGAATTACTGACTATTTCAAATAAGGAGGAAAACATGGACAAAAGAGAAAAACAGCAATCGCCTTTAAGGGGTATTTTGCAGTTTGCCAGTCAGAGGAAAGGACTTTTGAGGATTTCTGTTATCCTTTCTGTTCTGTCCTCTGCGTTTGGTATGGTTCCATACGCTGCTGTAGCTGTGTTGCTTGGGAAAGCGTTAGACAATGCTTTGACCATAGAATGGGCAGTCAGCTTGACCTTGGTGGCTTTAGCAGGATATTTTCTAAAACACTTTCTATATTCAAAATCAACCCTATGCTCCCACAAGGCAGCGTATGAAATCATACAGAATATCCGCTGTGCAATTATGCGGAAGATGTCAAAAATGTCTATGGGGACAATACAGGAAAAATCTTCCGGCGAATTTAAGCAATTAGTCATTGATGATACGGAACGACTTGAAGGACAGATTGCTCATGCCATTCCCGAAATGACAGCAAGTATTCTCATTCCGATTTTTGTGTTTGCCTATCTGCTTTTTGTGGATTGGCGTATGGCGCTTGCTTCTCTTGCTTCGGCTGTTTTGGGAAATGTTATCTATTATAGCATGATGATAGGGCGCAGCGAGAGGATGAAAGAATATATGTCCGCGAATGGAGATATGAACGCAACCATTGTTGAGTATGTAAATGGTATGGAAGTTATCCGTATGTTCAATCAGACTGCTTCTTCGATGGGACGGTTTAAGGGAGCAGTATTGAAAGTGCGGGATATTACTACCGCATGGTATAAGCACTGCTATCCTTTTATGAGTATCAGTCAGGTTGTTATGCCCTCAACGATTGCATTTGTTTTGCCCGTCGGCGTTGTACTTCTTTCGGGTGGTACTACGACATTAAACGAGGTTATTTTATGTATTCTTCTCTCTATGGGGCTTATTGGCTCTTTACAGGCAATGATTGAGTTTTGGCAGGACATTGCCGCAATTTATGAGATACAGCCCCGTATTCTGGCACTTTTAGAAGCAAAGGAGTTGCCCGAGCCGATAGAAGCACAACACAGTAGCGGCAATGATGTGGAGCTGAAAGATGTTCATTTCAGCTATGGAGCAATCGAGGTTATCCATGGCGTTTCATTTACGGCAAAGGCTGGGACAGTCACAGCGTTGGTAGGTCCGTCCGGTTCGGGGAAATCAACTCTGGCAAAACTCATTGCCCGCTTTTGGGACGTGAGCGCGGGTGCGGTAAATGTGGGCGGCGCGGATATTCGCAATCTGCCGTTATCCGAGCTTTCCGAAAAAATCAGTTATGTTTCACAGGATAATTTTCTGTTCAATATGAGCCTGAGGGACAATATCCGAATCGGGAAGCCGGATGCTACGGATGCAGAAGTAGAACGGGCTGCGTCACTGGCGAGATGTGATGACTTTATTGCCCGCTTCCCTAAGGGTTATGATACCAACGCCGGGGATGCAGGTGCCCGCCTTTCGGGAGGAGAACGGCAGCGTTTGGCGATTGCAAGGGCAATTCTAAAGGACGCTCCGATTATTATTCTTGATGAAGCTACGGCGTTTACCGACCCGGAGAATGAAGATAAATTGCAGCAGTCCATTGACTATTTGACAAAAGGGAAAACGCTGATTGTGATTGCACACCGCCTGTCCACTATCATGTACGCAGATAAAATTTTAGTGTTGGAGGATGGTGCGATTTCAGCGGAAGGAACCCATGAGCAGCTATTATCTTCTTCACAGACCTATTTGGATATGTGGAAAGCCCATATATCGGCAATGGATTGGAGTATGAACAAGGAGGTGGAAATATTATGCTGAAAGTAATTAAACGAGTATTGCGTTTGAGTGGTGATTTGTCAAAGCGTATCTATGCGAGTTTTGTATTCAGCTTTATAGACTCAATTATGGCAATGTTCCCTGTCGGGGCTGTGTTCTATACCCTCACAAAAATACAGAACAACAAAGCATTTGCAGGGAATGACTGGCTTGTAATTTTTGGCATACTGATAATCTCTCTTGTTGTCCGCATGGTGTTCAAATACTTAGTGTATAGCTTTCAAAGCACAGCGGGATTTGAGTTTGTTTCCAGAGAGCGAATTACATTAGGAGATAAGCTGCGTAATGTGGGTATGGGCTTTTTCCATGAGCGAAATATGGGGGACATTACAACAACGGTTACAACTGACCTTAATTTTTTGGAAAACTACTCCATGCACATTCTTGACCGTGTAGCAACCGGAATGGTAAACATGGTGGTGATCAGCATATTCATTCTGATGTTTGACTGGCGGCTTGGTGTGATTTTTATTTTAGGTGTTCTCTGCTCGTTCCTGATTTATGGGCGTATGCAGGAAAAGGGAGAAGAACTGACTGCAAAACAGCGGCAGGTACAGGCTGCTTCTGTTGAGGCTACGTTGGAATATGTGCAGGGAATATCCGTCATCAAATCATTCAATATGGCAGAGAAAAATTTAAGTGGCATTGAAAAGGCTTATGAAAAAAGTATGGAAGCGTCTTACGCTCTTGAACGGGATTTCGCACCTATGAATGTGGCATATTCTATGGTTTTCCGTGTAGCTGCCTGCGCTATCATATTAGTATCACAGATTTTCGCTTTAGGCGGGGAACTGGATTTTTCAAGCCTTGCGGTTATCCTCATTGCTTCATTCTCTATTTTCAATCCTGTAGAGGTAATGGGGCAAATGACCGCCATGATACGCTCCATGGAAGCAAGCCTTGACCGTGTGGAACGGATTAAGGGAGAAAAGAATATTGATGACAGGGGCGGAGATATTTCCTTAAAAAGTTATGATATTGTCTTTGATCATGTTAGCTTCTCCTACGAACAGGGAACGAAAATTCTTGATGATGTCAGCTTTACCATTCCGCAGGGAGGAATGACCGCCATAGTCGGGCCTTCCGGCGGTGGAAAGACAACGATTACCCGTCTGATCTCCCGCTTTTGGGATATTCAAGGCGGTAGCATTACCATAGGTGGCAAAGATGTTCGGGAATTTACATCTGACAGCCTTTTGAAAAATATGAGCATGGTATTTCAAAATGTCTATTTATTCAAAGATACCATTGAAAACAATATTAAGTTTGGTTGCCCGGAAGCAAGCCATCAGCAGGTTGTAGAAGCAGCTAAAAAGGCACGCTGCCATGACTTTATTTCCTTATTACCAGAGGGCTACAATACCATGATTGGAGAGGGCGGTTCTACTCTGTCCGGCGGTGAAAAACAGAGAATATCCATTGCCCGCGCCATGCTGAAAAATGCCCCTATCGTCCTTTTGGACGAGGCCACCGCAAGCGTTGATCCCGAAAATGAAGTGTATTTGCAGCAGGCAATCAGCACTTTAGTAAAAGATAAGACACTGATTGTAATTGCACACCGCCTGTCTACCATTCGGGACGCAGAGCAGATTTTAGTCATCGACAACGGGAAACTTGTTCAGCATGGAAAGCATGACGAGCTTGTTTTACAGGAGGGTATTTATCAGAAATACTGGAATATTCGCCAGAACGCAAAGGCATGGAAAGTAGCACAGTAGATTATGAGCCCGCACTGACAGGCCGCTGCTGCGGCAGTCCTGTATTCGTGCCGCCCACTCCTGCAGCTTTACACGGTGTTTCAACTCTGTGCTTGTCATCCCTTTACCTCCAATATGACAGTACCGCAACACTTTCCTGAACTTCTTAGCCGCTTTTAGCGGTTTCTTCTTGATTTTAATCCCTTTCCTAACACTTTGTGTTCCACATCTGCCTATGGCATTTTATGTGGTCAAAAGCAAAGCCTCGCCGGAGCAATTCCGGCGGGGCTTTGCAGTATTCTCGGCGTCCCGCTTTTTTCCTCTCGGTGAGCAACACGAAAACCGCGCCGAGGCCACCTCACGCCGCGGGATACCTCAATCAATGAATAGAAGCTACACAGGGACTATATTGACATTTCAACATCTCTGTGTTAAAGTTCTCTTGTTGAAACTTCAACATTTACAGAAGTGGAGGATAGTCATGCAGGAGAGATTTGAAACATTTACAGTTTTAATCAACAGAATCAGCCGCGACATACGGAAAATCAAAAATCAGGAGATGGCCGACTATCACCTTAGAAGCGTCCATGTGTCCTGTCTGTACTACATTTATTCGCTGGGAAGCGTGACCTCAGCGGAGCTGTGCGAGCATTGCGAGGAGGACAAGGCGACCATTTCCCGTGCGGTGGACTATCTGGAGACCAACGGCTTTCTCCTGCGCGACACCGGCGCGACGATTTCGCCCTTCAATGCCTTCCTGCTCCTGCAGGGCGTGGAGACGCTGTCCTTGCGTCTGGAACGCCACGCGGAGAACACGAAGAAGGTCGTGGCGTACCTTGCGCATCATCCGCAGGTGGAGCATGTGAACCATCCGTCTCTGCCGGAGCACCCCGACCACGCGCTGTACGAGAAGTATTTCCCGAACGGCGGCGCGTCCATCTTCACCTTCAACATCAAGGGTGGGCAGAAGGAAGCGCACAAGTTTATCGACAGCCTGAAAATTTTCTCTCTGCTGGCGAACGTCGCGGACGTGAAGAGCCTTGTCATTCACCCGGCGACGACGACGCATTCTCAGTTGACGAACGAAGAGCTGGCGGATCAGGGCATTGCGCAGAACACGATTCGCCTGTCCATCGGCACGGAGCATATCGACGATATTCTTGCGGATTTGCAGCAGGCGTTTGAAGCCGTGAAAGCCGCGGAATAATACGAAAAGTCCCCGGTATCAGCCTGATTAGGCACACGATACCGGGGGTTCTTTTATGGATGAGACTGAAACGCGCGCAGATAGGGGAAATACGTCTCGCGTCCGGGCAGATTCTCCGGAAGCTGCATCGTCTCCGCAATTTCGCGAAGCTGTGCGTTTGTCGCCTGCTTTTGATGTGGATTTCGCCGATGCAATTCATCCCGATGCAGCTGCAAAATCCAGCAGTACAGTTCCTGCACCGTCATCCGCGGGATATTCGGGATTCCCTTGTCGATTGCGCCGCTCCGGCACGCCGAGCAGTTCCCACAGGGCGCGCTTTTCTGACCGAATGCGGCGGAGATTCCCTGCGATAGGCACGGTGCTTGCAGACAGAAGCGCAGCACGCGGCGGTACGGCCGCCATTCGCGCTGAATCAAGGCGTACTGCGTGAATGGGCGGTGTTTGTGCTGCACACGAATCTGCTGGCAGCGCATGTGAAAGCGGAGCAAATCCGCCGGGGAGAAGAGCAGCAGCGCATAGGCGGTTTCTCCGTCGCGCCCTGCTCGGCCTGACTGCTGCACATAGTCAATCATGTTCGTCGGCAGGTGATCGTGCAGAATCAGCCGAATGTCAGGAATATCCACGCCCATGCCGAATGCGGATGTCGCCGTCACGACGCGGATGCGCCCGGACAAGTATGCCTGTACCACGCGGCTTCGCTCTTCGCGATTTAGCCCGGCATGATACGCCGCAGCGGGGATTCCGGCGCGGTTCAGCCGCTCTGCCAGTGATTCCGTCCGCGCGCGCAGTCGGCAGAACACAACCGCTTTGCCCGGAATCTTTTGCAGCGCGCGGAGAATTGCGTCTGT
>ERZ791729.1110-NODE-1110-length-9702-cov-1.337514_pt1 | contig 9702 bp, 7 predicted proteins | sample MGYA00510043_ERZ791729 | MGnify/ENA primary metagenome ERZ791729 (study PRJEB30046, sample SAMN00715149) | human gut metagenome | study: EMG produced TPA metagenomics assembly of the A metagenome-wide association study of gut microbiota in type 2... | reverse complement strand
CTTGAAAGGCTATGAGTTGGGAGCCAACAATTATATCAAGAAACCTTTCATTCCCGAAGAACTGGATGCCCATATTCATGCTTTGTTGAAACTCTCCAAAGGTGAAAAGAGTAAGGACGAAAGCGAATGTTACAAGATTGGAAAGGAATATGTGCTTGATGCTACGCACGCCATATTGAAACATTCATCCGGTGAAAACAAGACATTGACCGCCCGTGAAGCAGGACTGTTGCAAATGCTTTGTGAGAACAGAGGGGATGTAGTACGTCGTGAAGCCATTCTTGATAAGTTCTGGAATACGGAAGATGATTATTTTGCTTCCCGCAGCCTGGATGTATTCGTCACAAAACTTCGTAAGTTGATAGCTGAAGATTCATCAGTCAGCATTAAAACGGTGAAAGGTGTGGGGCTGATGCTGGAAGAATGAAACATTAGTAATTAAGAATGTAAATACCGGGATAATGAGATATAAATTTCATTATCCCGTTTTTTTTGGAATACAAGTTATAAAGGAAGTTGCTTTTCTTGCAGATGAATCGGAGAAAATATCTGATTCCTGAAAAAGATGTTATCCGGTTCGGGAAAGTGAATCAGATAGTAGTAATTATAAAAATATGGGGACAAGCAAGAAAGTATATGTCTGGTAGCAGGTAATGTTGCTCCTTCATTGGTTCTTTATGAAAAGCTATTGATGGAATCAGTTCCTTTATGCAAATGTCCCCTTATTTGTCTATCCTTTCTATCGAGTTATTATTTGAAAAACAGTTGTTTAGTTTGTGGGTTGTCCCCTTCATTTATCCCCCACGATTGTTTCATTATTTACAGGTTACTTTTTACTTTTGTTTTCATACGATAACCAGGAAAGATGGAACTATTATTAATCATTATAAAAAGTAATATTTATGGAAAATCAAACAAAACTCTACCCAAGCTATATGGGTGAATTCTATGCAGCAAACCCGGTGAAATTTGAAAAAAGAAAGAACAATGTTAAGCCGATGCTTTATTATGGATTGGCTGTAGTCGCTGTTATTATTGTTATTTTTCCTGGTTTTATCCCTGTAGCGGGTTGGTTGGTTCGGACGGTCGGAGTAATTGCTGTATTAATATGCCTGCTTGCAGCGTATTTGAGCAATTTCGATTATTATAATAGCGAGAGTGGGGGTAAGATCAAAGAGGTGGGTTTGAAGAAGTTCAAGCGCGATGAAACCGATATAAACAGAATCCTGGAAGCGTTTCTCAGAAAAGACTTTGAGTATTTGGCAGAGTTGCCCGGAGCATACAGCGCACCGGTCCAGATTCATGTGGAAGAGGATAAATTAGGGCAGGAGATGTATTGCTTACTGACTTCTTACGATTCTGACAGCAATATTATCGGTCTGACCAATGTCCTGACCTTATCAGGAAACGATTATCTCGATCATGCGGATGTAATTAGGCAGATGCTTAAAGATGCGGAAAACGATTGATACGCAGAAAAAAGTGGCGCTATGGAAAATCATAGTGCCTGTTTTCGTCTTTCTTTTCCTTCTACATTGCAGGGTGTGGCATACGGAAGAAGAGATGTTGATGCATACCGCATTTTCTTCCGGTGGTTATTTAGGGCTGAACCAGAAGATTGTTGCTGTGCTTATGGCGATAACGATGTGCAGTTGGATGGCGTATACCCGTAAGAGAAGTACAGGGAAATGGTATCATTGGAGAAACTTTGTCTATGCTTTTATGTGTGGAGCTGCCGTAGTAGGGTTGTGTACCAATATACTGGTGGTTTTTCTGTTCTGGCTGAACAGTTGCTTTACTTCCGGGGTACAGACCCGTGAGTATATAATTGTCAATATCGCTCCCCACGACCGGACGCGTAAGAGTCACAATCCACGTTCTGCTGCATGGTTACTGAATACATTTTCTTACGGGGAGATATTTATACAAGGTGACCGTTACACTCGCATCTACTTGCCCATTGACTCTGCATATCGGCTCAGTGGTGAACGAGGCATCTATCTTAAAATAGAGTTGGAGGACGGCTGGCTGGGATGGGGAGTAATACGGAAGATTAACTTGGTGACTGCAACAAAAGTATCGGAAAAAGTAGAAGTTCGTTTTCCTGAAGATGAGCAGGCACAGGCGTCTGATTCTTGTTTGCACGAAAATAGTGAAAAAGCTTTTAAGTATACATGGAGGGATATTCATATCTTTGCCAAACTGAGGAATATTAATTTATCAGATACTACCCACGTCAGTGTAAATCAGTATATAGACGGGCAAAAAGGTATTCCGGTATGGGAGATTGATATACGCGATTCCATTCAGCCGGATATGGCCAGAGTGATATTGATTCATGGAGAGACTGGAGAAGTGATGATGGATTCGTACGAATAACACGATATTGAAGATGAGATTGAAGAGTTTGATAGGAATAATCCTGTGGGGCGGTATGTTGGTTTCTTGTGGACCTGATAATCGCGTGGTCTTGGCGGAGAAGCTGATGGCAGAAAAAGAGACAGACAGTGCCATAGTAGTGATGAATGAGATTAAAGAACCGTTGCATAACTTATCGAAACGCGATTATGCACTTTATGCCTTACTGATGTCCGAGGCTGTCCACAGGAAGCAACAGTTGAATGCAGCTACAGATACCCTGCTGTTACCGGCAATTAAATATTTCAGCCAATCGGGCGATTCTCTTTATGCCGAACGGGCCCTTTACTGCAAAGCACACCTGGACAGACGGCTTAACCGGATGAGCGATGCCATGCAATCTTTTCTGAAAGCTCTGCTTTTCCTGCAAAATAGTGGTAATCATGAGCAGCTCTACCGGGTGAATACCTGGTTGGGAGTTGTTTGCCTGAATCAGGAAGAATATTCCGGTAAGGTGCGTTATTCCAAAGAAGCCTTGAAGGCGGCTTTGGATCTGGGAAATATGTTCTATAAGAATATGGCCTTGTGCGATATTTCTACCGGATATTTGTTTCTGAATCAATTGGATAGCGCCCTTTATTATGCTCAGGCGGCCTATGAGGCGGCTTTAGCCGATTCTGTTCCTCAGCAGCTTCCTTTCATCTATACAAATCTGGGTAGTATCTATTCCCAGAAGGGAGAACCCACCAAGGCGCTGGACTACATTAATAAGTCTATAAGTCTTCGTCCGGCTAAGGATACTGTGAGAATTCTTTCGCTCTATGGGGTAAAGTTGGAGTTGTTTGGGAAACTGGGACAATATGATTCGGCATATCACTATTTTCAGAAAGTTATCTCCAGTCCAAATCCTTCTTCGGTGGCCGATGCCTATAATAATATGGCGAAAATATATCATAAGATGGGCCGTGCTTCAGATGCCTATCCTATGCTACAACGCTTCATTGAATTATCCGATACCATACGCAAGTATCGTCATACTGAGGAAGCCATTGCATTACAAGAGCTTTACAAACACGAACAGCTCTCGGTGGAAAACCTGTATTGGCGCACCCGGGCTGCGGAAAGGCAGCGTAATGTGTATTGGATGACCACAATCTCTTTGCTGTTGGTTTGGGTGGCAAGTGCGGTATATTTCATCTATCGCCGTAACCGTAATCGCCTGATGGCGCAGCAGCATCAGCTTGTAAAAAAGGAAAAAGAATTGGCGCAGCAACGTGAGATCACTTCCGAAAACCTCCGGCGTATGGTGGAGCTGGAGCAGAAGGAAGCTAAGTTGAAAGAAACTTTCTTTAGGAGACTCAGCCAGAAGGTGGTGCAGGAGATAGAAAGAGGCGGAAATGTGATTCTCTCCGATGAAGACTGGGATGATATTGTGCAGAATGCCGACATCATCTTCAATAACTTCACGAAACGCCTGCAACAGACCTATCCGAGTCTGAATAAAGATGATTTGCGCTATTGCTGTATGGTGAAAATGCAATTATCCCAGTCGGGCATGGCGCAGGTGATGCATCTGGAGAGGGATTCGGTGAAGAAGCGCCTGAAACGTATCCGTATGGAGAAGATGGGGGCGGATAGTGGCATTACACTGGAAGAACTGCTGTATAACTTTTAGAGGCTGAAAGGCTCTCTGGCTTTTGTCTGTAAAATATCCTTGAGTTATCAGAGGTTTTACGAGAATCTTTAGGAACTGTAAGGGCATTATGCTTACTTTGCAGATGATGAAATAAAACAATACAATTATGATTATTGCTCAAAAAGAAAATTATATCCTTCGTACCTGGGAGGCATCTGATGCCGAGTCATTAGCGGTTCAACTCAATAACAAAAAGGTATGGGATAATTGCCGGGATGCCCTTCCGCATCCTTATAAGTTAGAAAATGCACAGGCTGTACTGGAAATTATCGGCAAGAAAGAAGGTATTCATGATTTTTGTATTGAAGTGAATGGGAAAGCTGTAGGCAATATCGGCTTCATGCCCGAAAGTGATGTGCAGCGCTTCAATGCTGAAGTAGGCTATCTTATCGGTGAACCATATTGGGGGCAGGGTATTGTTACTGACGCATTGAAAGAAGCCATCCGTTATTATTTTGCGCATACTCCTATAATCAGAGTGTTTGCTTTTGTATTCGAATATAATCTTCCTTCAATGCGTGTATTAGAAAAGGCCGGATTCAACAAAATAGGTATCATGCATAAATCCATTTATAAGAATGATGCATTTTGTGATGCGCACTATTTTGAATTATTGAAAGAGACATTGGTTGATTGAGTATGTTTACATCCATTTGATAGGATGCCCCAATGCCCGTTTTATCGCTTCCATCTCGGCACTGTGCCACATCTCATGCTTGAAGCACCAGGCAAGGGCTTCATACTTATTATTGGCAACCGGATGTTATAAGGGAATAGGCTCTAAATCTTCTGATAAAATACGGTCGTCCAGGCGGGACAGGCTGCTGATACATATCTCATGAACAGCATCCAGTTGTTTTTTTAGCTCTGCTACAGGAATTAAATTCTTTTCGGCGGAGCGATGCAATGTACCCATTCCATTGAAAACCTTCACGTAATCAATTACCGGAATAAGTTTGCTGACGGTTTCATTCCTTCCGGTGATGCAGGTAATGGCATGAAAGTTCTGACTGATAATCAGATGTCCGATTTGCCATGCGAAGTTGGAGTCAGTGCCTTCGGGGATGGTGTACCACAGATTTTCAGGAACTTCTGATACTTTTTCGTTATACTTAACATTATCTTCTGTTTTTCCGGTTATTGTTCCATTTCCATCTGTGTTGAAAGTTACTTTGTAGTCTTTCTTAGAGTAGACAAATGTTATTACATTCTGATTTTCATTATCTGTAACATCAATTACAATATCTGCCTTAGTCTTATCCGGTGTATATCCGTATATTTCTTCAGCATTCTCTGTAATCTTTGTACCAAAGTCAACTGCATTAACTCTCTTTTCTGTTAAGAGTTCATTTCCATCTTCGTCTAAATATCTTACAACGTAATCATATTTTAAAGGTGCAAATTTAGCTGTAAATGTTGTCTTTTCTGTAATCTTTTCATTTGCAGGATTCTCTGATGCTACTGTTCCTGACTCTACAGTCTTTTCCCATCCTACAAATTCATATCCTTTATCCGGAGTTGGAGTAGGTACACTTGTTACTTTTTCGTCATGTTTTACTGACTGATTTGTATCACCTGTGATTTCACCGTTGTCTCCGGCTTTGAAAATAACGTTATGCTTATTCTTTTCATATAAGAAAACTATTTCATTTCCACTTTCTTTCATTATGATGCTCTTTGTAAGACTACCATCTACTGCATAAAATGGAACATCCACTGCTGTTTCTGTTACTTCTGAATCAAATAACGCACTTGCACTCTTCATATCTGCAATTTCTTCATTTGTATCTTTATCAAGATACTTAACTGTGTATGAATATGTCTTAGGTGCAAATTTAGCAACAAAACCAACATTTCCTGTTATAACCATTGCTTTAATTTCTTCTTCAGTTAAATCCTTTGCTCTTGTAAAATTGTATCCGGTGCTATTTCATTTGCCCAGCCTACAAATTCATATCCTGTGTCAGCTTTTGCTGTAGGAATAGTTGTTATATTTGAACCATGTTCTACAACATCAGTTATTTCGTCTTTTGCATCATTAATTGTACCATGCTTATTTCCTGATTCATCTTTTTCTATATTGAACTTAACGTCATATTTGTTAATTTCATAAACAAATTCAATTACATTCGCATCTTCGTTTTCTGTAATTGTAAGATTCTTTGAATTCTGCTCACCTGCTACCAAATGATATCCAGGAATTTCAATTGCATCTTCAGATACTAAAGAATTGTAGTCTGTTGCTGCTCTTTGAATTGCATCATATCCCGGTATAAGGTTACCATTCTTATCTACATATTTAACAGTATATTTATACTTGTTAGTTGTAAACTGTGCTGTAAATACAGTATCTTCAGTAATAAGTACATCCTTAGGATCTCCTAAGTACTCTTTTTCTGCTCCATTAGCAGTCATCTTCCATCCTGTAAATGTATATCCTGTCTTATTAGTAACCGTTGGTTGATTTCCTGTACTCGTATTTTCATCAATAGAATAATCAGTCTTATCACCTGTTGCTATAGTACCCTTATCAGGGTCAACTACATATTTAACTCCTACTCTAGGAATTGCATTTAATGTTCCATTTGCATCTACATCTGCCTTATCATATACAACATTAATTTTATCTGTTTCTTCATCATACTGAGGATTTGGTCCTGTAATCGTTCCAACAGGAGTTGACTTAAGACCATCCTTAGTCATTGTATGGTTAAATCCACTGATTGTAATTTTATCATCAATATCCATTACAAGCGCTTCATTTCCATCTCCAAATTTCTTTATAAAATTATCATATGCAGCATTCCTTGCTTCAAAGTCTGCTTTACTTAATGTATATGTTTCCTTTACTGTTCCATTTTTATCTGTCACAGTCACTTTTATTCCATCATCGCTTACTTCTACCTGATTTCCAAGTTCAATTCCTGCACTGCTGATACTTAATGCTTCGTTTCCATCAAAATCATCTTTTACTGAAATGTTCTTCATATAACCTGATTTTGCTGTAATTGTATATTCTAATCCAATTTTCTTTTCCTGACTTATAGCTGTATCATTATCAATAGTCTCACCTGTTGTCGGATTCTTGAATGTAACCTGCATTTCGGCTTTAATATCTGCCTTAGGAATAATTGCCACTTCAACTGTTGCTGTTGGAACTTTGATTAACTTATCAGTAACATTTCCATTGTTATCATATCCTTTATCATGACCTGAAATAGATACATCTAAAGTTGAAGTAAGTTTTCCTTCATAATCAGCTTTCTTAGTTAAGCCTTTTACTACTACGGTTTCATTCTTATCCAGAGAAATATTTCCAATTTCATTCTGGAACTCTCTCTTCTTAACATCATCTTTTAAATCTTCTTTACTAATTGTATAAGTCTTCTTTACTTTTCCGTCTCTATCAAGGACTTCTACAATAAGATTATCTTTTACATAAACACCTTTGTCTCCAAAATCAATTCCGTCTTTTCCTACTGTAACGCCCTGGTCTGTATCTTTAAATGTGATATCTTTCATGTCATCACTGCCTGATACTACAGAATAGTTAATTCCAACTTCTTCTCCAACAAGGACTTTGTCTCCATCCTTTAATTCATTTCCTTCTTTATCTGTATATTTAACAGATGGCTTTGCACTTGCCTGTTCAAGATACATATTTGTTTCAATCAAAATATTACTTGCTGTTGTATGACGTTCCATATAGAAGAAATCAAATGTATATGTTTCTCCTTCTTCCAAACCTAATTTTGTCTGTGTATCTTCGTCATTCAAATCAATATTACCTGAAAGTCTACCATGCGCACCACCAATATCCATTGCTAATTTTCCATTAATGAATAAATACACATCATCATCACCTTCAAACTTAAATGAAAGATTCTTAGCTTTAGAATATATAAATTCACAATGTGCTTTCATTGCATAATGGAAGTTATGTCCTTCTAATTCATCTGTCTTACCAAACGGAGCTGTCAAATCAGATGCTTCACCTAACACATCATCATCTAATGGGAAGAAACCATCTCCTTCCGGAGCATTAGTCTCATCTCTATATATATTTTTATTCGCTATATCATATACAACGTTGCTATTGTTAAAACTATATTTTTCATTAACGTAATTTAACTGTATGCTCTTATACGCATCTGTCTTTTTAGTAATATCTCCATTAGTATCTGTCCAGAAAGTATTTAATACATAATATGCATAATCCATACAGTTTTCTATATCTTGTGATGTTGCAGCTTTTTGTCCGGTAACTCTTGTAAATTTGTTTTTACTTACTTCATAAGCTGCATCTAAATCACTATCTGATGCAAGTTTAGCACCCGGCTTCTTTTCAACATTCAAATCATTGAATCTATAATCATTCTGTTCTGCATCAGTTTTATTTGAAGCAATACAGATTTTAACTTTATTAACGCCCTCAGGTATATCAAAAGTATCTCCCTGTTTTAAATTATCTGCCATTACTTCATCTGTACCATTATTTCTTATTTTCAAATCAAAGCTATTATTTTCATTAAATACACTTGATATTTTATAAGTTCTTCCAGGTGTAACCGCATATTCAAGATATGCTTCTGTATTTTCTCCTGCATCACATGTAATTCCACCATATCCTGATACTTTCCATGTACTTCCATCTTCTGCTTTCCATCCCAACTCTGTAAATGGAACATTATATTCATTCGTAATATTTGTGAATTTTCCTATAGCTGTTCCATCTTTATAAAGAGTTGGGTTAACTAATGCTCCCTCTACAGCTGTCGCCTTAACTGTAAGTTTTACATTCTGTGCACTATCTAATACGAAATCACATGAACCACTAACAGTATATTCATTCCCATTTTCAGTAATGATTTTTAACTCTACATCTTTAGTAATTCCCGGATAAGGAGTAAATGTATAATTACCTGCTTCTAATTTCCCAAAATCAAATGTAGCTGTAGCTCCATCTTTTAAAGCAATTAACCAATCTCCCTGCTTTTTCCATACAAGTTCATCTCCTGAATACCAATAACCATATCCGTCTTGAGTTTTGTATGTAAGGTCTCCGAAATTCCATCCTCTTTCCTGAATTGTGAGAGTTTTACCAATTAATTTTTCAGAATCACCTTCTTCAACTATCTGGTTTCTTAGTCTCTTGTATAATTCAGTCTGGTTTCCCGGATTCTGTGTTTCAAGATATTCTTTTAAATCTTTAGCAAGCTGAATTACTGTTTCCTTCTTATATACAGGAGTTCCATCTTCACCCAACTGGGTTTCGACAAGACCTTTTCCTGCATTACCACTAGTATCACTTTCGTCGTACATACTTAATTTTGTACCCAATACATATTCAAATAACATGTCGTCATTCAAATGATCGTATATTACAATCGGCATCTTCATAGTCTGTGGCATTTCATCTGCACTAACCGTAGATTTAGCTAATGAAAATCCATTGCAAAATACACTCGTTGCAGTTAACGTTACTGCTAAAAATGTTGATAGAAATTTTCTCATATGCTTTCCTCCATATTTTGTGTATACAAATTTTTATTTGAGACAAGTTTATTATATACCCTTTTTTTGTATGTTAAAATACGATTTTTGTATAAAAGCGTTATTTTTTCTTGTTATTTATTATCAAAAATTTA
>ERZ791729.1109-NODE-1109-length-9712-cov-1.918505_pt1 | contig 9712 bp, 8 predicted proteins | sample MGYA00510043_ERZ791729 | MGnify/ENA primary metagenome ERZ791729 (study PRJEB30046, sample SAMN00715149) | human gut metagenome | study: EMG produced TPA metagenomics assembly of the A metagenome-wide association study of gut microbiota in type 2... | reverse complement strand
ACGGTCTTCATAAATCTGCCGCCCCTCCGCGAGGGGCGACGGCAAAAGATATGCAATTTCTGCAAATCTTTTGTTCAACCCTTACAAATCAGCATGGCTTAACAATCGTGCCACGCAATTTGTCGAGATTATTTTGGTAATATTTCATAGAATCATCGCTTGAATTTTGACATCACGCCGCGCGAGACGGTCGGCCATTCATGTATGATTCACATGCGCTGAAAAGAGTGTTTTCAGCTTCCGCTATAACATCAGCAGTTCCCCGGCTTCAATGCGCGCAGTGCAACCAAGCACATCAATGCGTTCCTTGTAACTGTTGCCAAGGCGATAGAAGCGAACGGAGTCATGTTCTGCATCAATTGTCGCTGCCAATTGCGCCTTGAGCGCCGTCAGCTGTGCTGCATCAAGCAGGACCTCAAATACAGAGTTCTGAACACGCCGTCCATAGCGTTCGCAGAGTTTCGCTACACGCCTAAGCCGCGCTGCTCCCGCCTCGGTTGCTGTATTCACATCATAAGTAACAACAACCAACATTTTTTCACCTCCAGACAAACGGCGGATAGCAATCAAGATCCCCGCGCAAGACACGCGCCAGCATCATGGCCTGTACATAAGCAATCAGCCCAACTTGGATTTTTTCTCCGAGATACGGATGCGTGATTTCTTCCTGCTTTCGGTCACGCCATGCGCTAAGTACCGTTTTGCGCCCGCGCTCGTTCAGCATAACAGCCAGCGAATCGTACTCAAAGTCCTTATCCGTCAGCTGACGTTTGTTGAACAGCGACAGCGCCAGCCGGTCGCACAGCGGCGCTCGGAACTCTTCCAGCAAGTCCAGCGCCAGCGACGGCCGTCCCGGTCGAAGCGTGTGCAGCCATCCAGCCGCTGGATCTAAGCCTACCGTTTCAAGTGCCGCTTGAATGTCCCGCGTTTGCAGCGTGTACATAAACGACAGGACTGCATTCACTTCATTGCGCGGCGGTCGTCTGCTGCGTTCCACAAACTGGAAGGGGCATTGTGGGGAAATCATGTCGTCAAAATGCGCAAAGTAGCATTTTGCGGCAGCTCCTTCGATGCCGCGCATTTGGTCAACACCTGCGCATGTCTCCAGCTGTGCTGCATACTGGCTAATAGACTGGCAGGCTGCTCGAAGACTCTCTGCTGTTGCCGCATCCTGCGTCCGTGCCGCGCGCATCAATACATTTTTCTCGTTGAGCAGCTTGCCCACCAGGAGGTTCTGCACGAATTTCATGCGGAAGTCATCATCATCCAGCGCTTGATACTGCTTTTTTCTCAGCAGTACATTGCCGCTGACCGGCCCGCAAATGCGGCTGTAAAAGCGTCCATTCGACGATAGGAACGTCAGCGTAATCCCGTGCTCAGCGCAGAAACCAATCAGCGGTGTGGAGACTGTCATTTCCCCAAAGCACACGATTCCGTCCAGCATTACCGCTGGCACGCTTGCTTTCTCTTCGCCGCCAATTTTCACGCCGATATTCTCGTTGCGGCAGAAAAGGTAGCTGTCTGGCGTTGTCACATAGAGGGTTTCCAGTAATTTTTTCATTCCGTCTCCACCCTCTCTGCTTCAAGAAGAAGCGCCTTGCAATATTCCTTCGCGGATGTTTTTACCTTCGGCATACAGTATTCCTGCATCGAGCAACGTTTGCATTTCGGGCCGTAAACTGCCGACGGAATCAGCATTTCGCGGCGGATTTTCCAGAGTTTCTGCACAGTCTGCCGTACCTGTTCACGCAGCGCTTCATCAAGTTCCACATCCACTCTGCGATGCGCGGTAATGTAGAACAGCGCGCCCGCCGGGATCGTCGTGTGATACATTTCCTCTAAGCACATCGCCTCCGCGCAAAGCTGAATCTTGTATTCTGATTCATCGCGTATCTTCCCATGCTTGTACTCCACCGGCAGCAGCCGCACCGGGAAATCCACTGCGGGAATCGTGCAGCCGTTTTCATCCCGCACCGCTTCAATGCAGTCGCATTTTCCGCTGATTTGCATTTCGTCCGAAAAGACACTGTTCTCGTAGAGCTTCACGAAATCGCCGCGCCGCTCCACGCGCTGTGTATGAACCCGCTCATGCTCGGCGCGACCTTTCGCCGTCTCGACATTTTCTACCCATACACGTTCATTCAGCAGCAGCGCGGCGCGCCGCAGACAGTAATCTGCCTGCGACAGCCACGATAACGGAAGATACTCCTGCTCGTCATCCACGGGTAAACCAGCTTTCTCCCTGCGGCAGTTCATCCCAGACAATTTCCCCATAAGGATTGCTCAAGAAGCCCATCCGTACCCCCGCAGGCACCTTATCCAGCGCCACCTTTGCTTCATAGTCACGATAATTGCGGGGGAAATCCACCTTCTTCTGCACCGTCACCAGTTCAAAGAGTTTATGCGCCGGTGCACAGCCCAATTTGGCTTGACGTGCGCGCTGTTCAGGATTCGTATCCGTGCCTTCGTGCTTGAAGATGATGAGCGGAGAAACGACCTCCATTTCGCCCTTGCTCGCCGAACGGTCATGCTCATACATGTTGAGAATCGCCTCAAACAGCGCCTTCATATCAGCTTCATCGAATCCCGTTTCCGCTGCAAGATTCGCGCTGATGAAGCCACGCACCTCATACAGACCAAAGGGGATAATCTGCTTGCGTCCCATCGTGCGCAGCTTATCTTCAGACGCTTCCTGTTCCGCTTTCTCATATTCCTCGTAGGATTTGTCATTTCCGCCCAATGCCGCCGCCATGCGCGTGATGGATATGTCCAGCGGCAGTACCGAAGCCAAACTCTTGCCGAAAGCAAGTTGAACAGGACCGCGGACTTGCCCCGCATTGGGGCCAGTAGACATCACAGCCCCAAAGGTGCGCACATCGTAGAAGAGTTCACACGCTTTTTTGCGTGCCGCATAAACCGGGTTTTTTTCTTTCGCACCTTCAATCCCTGCTTCGCGCTTTGCCAGCGCAATCTGCTTGTTCAGATTCACCGCCTTCTGCACGAAAATCCCCATGCCCGGCACGCCCGGATAAGCAATCTCAATATAGTTGCGAATGCGGCGTTTCGTGGCCACGTCGGTGATAAATCCCTGCATGGTCTGCGGGTCAATCCGGGGCATGTTGCCCATATCCGGGTCGCCGTTCGGGTTGGCATTGGTGCAAGCAACATAGTACATAAATTCGTAACGGTTCTGCAGTGCCATTTTCTTATTCCTCCTCGTCCGTTTCTGCCGCAGCTTTCTGTTCTTTCTTCAATTTCCGCAGTTCATTGAGTCTCCGATTCAACTCCGCTGTCATTTGGCGATACCCCAGCGCAAAGTAAGCCTGCTGCTCCAAGTTCAGCATGGTGGGGATCTCCCCAATGTCACAAGTCACCTTATCCAGCATTTCCAGATACATCTTCAGATAGTCGCCCTTGATTTTGTCCTGGTGCGGTACGGAGAGAATTGACAGCTGCCCCAGCACCAGCGCTGGCATCTGACAAGCAGACGCATAATAGCGCTGTACAATACCTGCCTGAACATCTCTCATTGCAAACTGCTGCATACTCGCATAAACGGCGACCCACGCGCCGCAGCGGTACGCAACATTCGTATTTTCCGCCTGATACATAGCTTCTATCACGCCTTCCTTTCGATTGTTTTTCCGAATCAGCCATACTTTCAGCCATTGGCAGCACATTGCATCGGGCACGGGCGCATGTTTATCTTCTTCGCTGGCACTGGCCATTTGATTGCGAATGTATCGCAGCGCACGAACCGCCACGGAATCCGGCAGCATACTGTCCGTCAAGATTGCGTGCAGCACCGCTGGCGTAATTCCTGAAAGTTCCTTGTCCATCCGCTTGAAAACGTTCTTTTCGCTCTTTTGCGGCGGCATCAGACGAATCATCATTGCTTTCAGCGAATTAATTTTTGTGAATCCCGTTCCACCGAGATCGACCATTTGCAAGTCATTGCGCCATTGCTGGATGCTCTCCTCCAGTTCGCCGTAATTCCCGTGGTCGTAGCTGCGAACCATGACACGCCCTGTAACGCCGGACAGCAGGAGGATGTAATACTGCGTGCTGGCTGGAATCGCGGTTGTCGCTGCTCCGCTTTCAATGCTCTCGATGCGTTTGGCTGCAATATCGCGTTTAGCATCAGGATTTGACGGTGCTTCTACCGTTTCATCAAATTCTTCATCGTCGTCGTATCCATCATCATCTTCCGTCTGCTGTTCTGTTCCCTGATTCTTAGGATCGCCATCCAGTGCTTGCTGCATCGGGTCGCATTCCGCAGGAACATAGCAGTCAAACCAATGGACAAAGCGCATTCCCGCCAACGTTGGCGAAAGCGTTTCGCTTGACATGAGATGGTCAAGCGCCGCTTTCACCGCGTCAATTGATTCCGCAGAAACAGGCGCATTCGCCGATTGCTTTAGCCCGTACGAGCAAAATGCTGGCTTGTCAAAGCAAAACAGCGCATCACCGCGTCCATGTCCGCCAACTTGCAAGAGTCCCTTAATTGGCGGCAGGGTAGCAACCGGCATCGTTTTTTCTCCAGTAATCAGGCACAAGCTTTCTGCCGCGCCATGCTGCGCGAACTGCTGACGAAACTCCCGCCACCATTCCTGCACCTCCGGAATTTCGACAATAGGCGTTCCTGCAATTTCAAATGAAACGCGGTCTGATGGCTTCAGCTTCAGCCGCAGCAGTTCCTGCCGGACCTGTTCACAGCAAGTTTTGTCCTCCAGCAAATGCACGCAAACTGACAATTCAGGTACTTTCTGCGCTGCCTGCTGAAGAGAAGCAAGAAAGTACCTATGCTTGAGCGTGTTGTCTTTCGGCTTTTTGCCTTCCTCCCTTTGCTCAACTTTGCTTTCCGGCGTATCTTTCCAGAAAACAACCTCGTATTTTTCTACCAGCACATTGCACTTGTCTTTGCCATTCGCCAAACTGCCAATGTCAGGGCAAAAGTATTCATCCTCGCCGTCCTGCCTCACGCCAAGGAACGTGCCATTTGCGCCAAGGCAAACCCATGCCTTTACCGTCTTTTTCACCATGCCCGGAGGCGGCAGCAGCTGGTAACGCATTGCATAATCGTACAGCGGTCTCAGCATATCGCATCCCCCTTCAGGACTTCCGGGCTATCATAGGGCGGCACTTCAATGACGCCCTGCTTCATCACCGCATGATACAGGGACAGCCTTGTCCGCGTTTTCTTGCGAACCTCCGCATCATGCAGGTCAAAAATGTCGTACACCATCAAGCCCAAATCCATGTCTTGCTGAATCGGCTTTTCGTTCGGGTCACTTTCAGAAAAGTACGCGACGCATTCCCTTAAGCCGAGCGCAGGCTGGCAAAAGCACTTGCCACCTTTAATTCGCCGTTCAGCCTGTGCATACAGCTGCTCCACCGTACCATGATAATCCGGCCGCGGCACAATCTGCGCGGTAATGCGGTAGCGGACATCATACAGGAAAACCGTTTGCCGCTGTGTCCGCTCATCCTCTGCGCTGATTGGTTCCATATTATTGCCCAATATGGACTTCACTTCGTTGCGCCTGACGCTGATATAGCGAATCGGCTTCAGCACCTCAATTTTTGTCACCATCCAAAAAAATTCTTTAGGTTTTGCGTACACGCTTGACAGTATACCTCGTGCTGCTGATGGTGTTGGGACTGCCTGCGAAAGCCTTTCTACTTTCGTTGTCGGCGAAGTGAAGCACGCCAAGTCACCCCAAACGGTCACTGAAATCTCCATGATTTTTCATCACCTCCATGTTCTTCTCTCTGCCAAATCAGCAGAGAGGATAGCATTATCCTTACATTTTTTCAATTCTCAGCTTACCGCCCGTTCGCGTACTAAACAAAGCGTCAAGCAGTGCTGTCAATGTAAGTATAATACATTGCACCTGAATCGTCAATGGCAAATCTGGTATATAAGAATTTTTTCACCACATATAGTCATCATTTTTCAACTGCATCCCCGTATCCATATGATAATCATCCTTCCTGCGAAGCACCCAATAGCCGGATGGCTGCCTGCTCTCATTCCGCTTTCCCGCAAAATACAGCTGCTCCGCATAACAGTTGAAGTCATCATTCGCATATGCCGTCACGCACAGCTCTGCAGCTTCATGCATCCACTTCGCCGTCACGCCGTTTTCCAAGGCTTCTTCCTTCAGCTTCTCAAACGGCTTGTTTTCAGGTTCATATGGCACAAGCACCTGCACGCCGTCATTCTTGATAATGCGATAGTGTTTCTCGGCCCCTGCATAATCCTGCATTTGGATAGCCTCGCTCAGTTCCTTCTTCCCTTTCAACTTCCAAAAGAGCTTCTGATAATAGCGCTGAATGTCGCTCGGATTCATCAAGTCAATCGGTTTCTCAATATGCAATGCACTAACCAGCGTTGCCGCCTTGTTATACCAATTATCCGGATACAAATTGTCTTCATCCGGAAGGAACACAAGCACTTGCCCGCCTTCGGGATGGCGGCCGTTTCGATTGCATCTTCCCGCCGCCTGAATGATTGATTCCAGCGGGGCCAGCGCGCGGAAAACGCTGTCAAAGTCCAAATCCACCCCCGCTTCGATGCACTGCGTCGCAACCACACGGCAAGGCAAGCCGTCGCGCAGCCGCTTTTTGACTTGCTCTATCACGACGCGTCGATGTGCCGGACACAATTCCGTCGTGATGTAGAATACTGATTCCGTCTCACATACCAATTTCAGCGCATCAAACAGCTTCTTCGCGTGCTTTTTCATGTTCACAATGGTGCAGATGCTCCGCTGTGTCGCCATTTTCTGCGCAATTTCTTCCCACAAGATTCTCTCATTCGGCAAAACTCGCCATGTCACCTGAACGCGGCGAAGTTGCTGATACATATCGGCATGGTTCTGACAAATTTCCGTAGCATGCCAAGTAAGATTAGGGATTGATTGATAATCCGGCTGTGTCGCCGTAGAAAAGAGCATCGTCACATTTTTCTTCGGCAGATTGCAAAGCGCCTGAATGGTTTTGAGCGTCGCAGGAAACAATTCTGCAGACAAGCTCTGCGCTTCATCGAAAATGATTACAGAATTCGCCAACCGATGCAGTTTCCGAAGATTCGGGGCTTTTGCCGCAAACAGCCCCTCGAAAAATCGCACGGATGTGGTCACAATGACTGGCATATCCCAGCGCTGCGCAAACTTTCGCTGCTCTTCTGTCAGCTGCCGTTGGCTATGATCTTCCAGCAAAACGTCATCCCCAAGGATTTTCCGATATTCAATTGCATTCTGTTCCGTCAGCGTAATAAACGGCAGCACAATGATGATTCGCTGCTGACCGTTCTTGCGGCATTGGCGCAGCGCAAAATGCAGCAAGGCCAGCGTTTTTCCTGTGCCAGTAGGCGCTGTCAGGGTGTAAATCCCCGGCGCATAATCCCCCGCCCTGCCGCACGTTTCAAACAACTCATTCCGCAGTGCATTGAGTTTTTTATCAGCCGTTGAGTTTCTTGCTAATTCCGCCCGATGCGCATTTAAGCGCTCCAGCCAGTTTTCCGCATCGCATTTCGGCGGCTCCGGGATGATTTCTCCATCCTCTTCCGCTGATGCGGTGTAATCTGCATCCACCAAGCAAGAAAGCAGCATTCGCGACCAAAGCATCCGTTCTTCTTCCCCAAGCGTCATGATCTTAGGTTCAGGACATTCCCACTGCGGAAGTTCTTCATGAAATATCTCCGCAAGCACACGGTAATTTTCTTTTCCTGTTAATGCAACCTCCTTTCCATCATTGCCTTCCAACCACTTTTGCGCTGTCATGCATTCACGCAGCGAATACTTCAGCTGGTCGTAGCAGAGCAGCGTTCCATGATGTGCATTGATTGCCTCTAAAATGGGCGCGTAATTGGTACTTGCAATCTCCTTACTTGTGCATTTTTGTGTAGCAATCAGAAACCACCGCAAAAACGCAGCGCTCACCCTTGCATGGTCTACTCTGGATGCGTTTCCTTCCAAAACATCTTGGAATTTATCTGTGAGCTTGCCAGCATCATGAACCGTTCCTGCCATTTCCGCTTCTTTTTCCATGCCCAGTTGTCTTCCATACTCTTTGCTCAATTCTCCCACCGCGCAAAGATGTTCCTTCACCTCCACCTGCTTGCGTCCTGGACGCTTCGACTTCGCGTACCACTTCTTCATAGTATCTCTCCATCTTTTTGTTAAATTCAAACAGTTAAATTGCATATTTAGTGTACATAAGTTCTTCCATTTTGTCAATACTCTCCATGGTAAAATTTTAAGGCAACACCGCACAAATGAGGTACCGGTCACTGGCACAATATCCCCCCGATATATTCACCAATTTCCCTACAAATCAATCCGAGTAATAGCAAAAGGCTCTGCCGTTCTTCCTTCACGGAAGTCAGCAGAGCCTTTTTCATCCTATAAAGTTATATTCCAGCACCCGCAAGCCATTCGCGCCATCCGACACATCAGAATAGCACGAACGCCGCGTCTGCTATCATCTTGCTACCAAACAGGCAATCCTGTTTTGAAAAAGTGCGTGTTTTCAAGGTTTTGCAGCCCTTCACATCCACTTTTTCATTATTCCCACTCAATACTCGCCGGCGGCTTGGTCGTCACATCCAGCACGACGCGGTTCACATGCGGCACCTCATTGACAATCCTTGCGGAAATCGTGCGCACGACGTCGTACGGGATGCGCGCCCAGTCGGCGGTCATGAAGTCGTCGGTGGTGACGGCGCGGATGGCTACAGCGTAGGCGTAGGTGCGCTCGTCGCCCATGACGCCCACGCTCCGCAGATCGGTCAGCACTGCGAAGAACTGGCTGGTGGTGCGGTCCAGACCGGCCAGCTTCATCTCCTCCCGGAAGATGGCGTCCGCCTCCCGCAGAATGGTCAGCTTTTCCTCGGTGATATCGCCGATAACGCGGATGGCCAGACCGGGACCAGGGAAGGGCTGCCGCCACACCAGCTCGTCCGGCAGACCCAGCTCGGTGCCCAGCTTCCGCACCTCATCCTTGAACAGGTTGCGCAGAGGCTCCACCAGCTCCTTGAAGTCCACGGTATCGGGCAGGCCGCCCACGTTGTGGTGGCTCTTAATGACGGTGGACTCGCCGCCCAGACCGCTCTCCACCACATCGGGATAGATGGTACCCTGAGCCAAGAAGTCCACCGCGCCGATCTTCTTGGCCTCTTCCTCAAAGACCCGGATGAATTCCTCGCCGATGATCTTCCGCTTGTGCTCCGGCTCGGTAACGCCAGCCAGCTTGCTCAGGAAGCGCGGTCCCGCGTTGACACGGCGTACATCCACATGGAACTGGTGTTTCATCACCTGCTCCACCTGGTCTCCCTCGTCCTTCCGCAGCAGTCCGTGGTCCACGAAAATGCACGTCAGCTGATCGCCCACCGCCCGCTGCAAAAGCGCTGCCGCCACCGAGCTGTCCACGCCGCCGCTCATGGCGATGAGGGCACGGGGACGGTTTGCAGGGTTCTGAGTGGTCATAGGTTCTCCTTTTATGAGTTCAACATACTAAAGCAGTAGTATAATACTACCGCAGCATAAACCGCTTGTCAAGACGCTATAATTTTCTGCGCCGCAGCCAGCAGCGCCGGTTTTTCGTTGGGGTATTCTGCGCGGATGACGCCGTCCAGCAGCGCTTCCAGCACCCGGCGCAGCGCGGGCCCTGCCGGGATGCCCACCGCCATCAGGTCGCGACCGTTCCG
>ERZ791729.1104-NODE-1104-length-9790-cov-1.441089_pt1 | contig 9790 bp, 8 predicted proteins | sample MGYA00510043_ERZ791729 | MGnify/ENA primary metagenome ERZ791729 (study PRJEB30046, sample SAMN00715149) | human gut metagenome | study: EMG produced TPA metagenomics assembly of the A metagenome-wide association study of gut microbiota in type 2... | reverse complement strand
GGCAGGTGGGCAGTTTTCCGGTAAGGTGAAAAATCCGGATAAAGAAGAATATACTTCATTGTTGGATGAAACAAATTGTATCAAGCGCTGGGATTCATCTCCTGAGTTGCCGGGTGCTTTGGAATTTGCCGGCTACCTGAGATCCAAAGGGATAGTGGCTGCCATTTCTCATACCGAAGCCGAATATGACGGTATCAAAGCTGCTTATGAAGCCGGATATACTCATGCGGCTCATTTTTACAATGCAATGCCGGGATTTCATAAACGCCGTGAATATAAGTATGAAGGAACGGTGGAAAGTGTTTATCTGACAGATGGAATGACTATCGAACTTATTGCTGACGGAATTCATTTACCATCTACTATCTTGCGGTTGGCTTATAAGCTGAAAGGAGTGAGCCATACCTGCCTGGTAACCGATGCGCTGGCTTATGCTGCTGCCGAAGGAGTTGAAATAACTGACCCGAATGTGATTATTGAGGATGGTGTATGCAAGATGGCAGACCGTTCTTCGCTTGCCGGAAGTATTGCTACAATGGATGTATTGGTACGTACGATGGTCAAAGCAGGCATTCCTTTGGGTGATGCCATCAATATGGTTTCGGAAACACCGGCACGCATCATGGGAGTAGATGATAGAAAGGGAACATTGCAAAAAGACAAAGATGCCGATTTGTTGGTTTTAGACCGTGATTTGAATATCCGTGCTGCATGGGCAATGGGCAATTTGATAGAAGGAACGAATACATTGTTCTGAATATACTTTTTAAATACTTTAGGGAAGATGTCTAAACAGTTCGAAGTAATTGTTTAGGCATCTTTTTTAGTTTTAGTAGTCATAATCAATGGGAAAATTACTACATTTGCAATTTGTAGAATTGAAAACTCAAACAATAAAATCGATATGAACGAAGCGATTAGACAAGACGTGAAGAAAGCCTGTGAGGTAATGCAGAAAGGCGGGATAATTCTTTATCCTACGGATACCATCTGGGGAATAGGTTGCGATGCAACCAATGCAGAAGCTGTGAAGCGTGTGTATGATATCAAGAAACGAGCAGACAGCAAGGCAATGCTGGTACTGGTAGACAGTTCGGTGAAAGTCGATTTTTATGTACGGGATGTACCGGCAGTTGCGTGGGATTTGATAGATTATGCTACCAAACCGCTGACTATTATCTATGACGGTGCTCGTAATTTGGCCGAAAATCTGTTGGCGGAAGATGGCAGCGTTGGCATTCGTGTAACAGGTGAGGCGTTCTCAAAAGAGCTTTGTTTCCGTTTTCGCAAAGCAATCGTATCTACTTCCGCAAACATCAGCGGTCAGCCTTCACCTGCTAATTTCAGTGAAATAAGCGAGGAAATAAAACAAGCGGTAGACTATATTGTCGGTTATAGGCAAGATGAAGTCGGACATCCGAAACCTTCCGGTATTATTAAGTTGGGTAAAGGAGGAGAAGTGAAGATTATAAGAGAATAAGAAAGAGAGAATGGATGCTTTAATAGAAGATAAGAAGAGCTTATTGCAGCGCTTTATTCTGTGGCGCGAAAAAAGGATAAAGGAAAAACATTTCATTCTGATACTGAGCTTTCTGGTAGGTATTTTTACTGCACTGGCAGCATGGTTCCTGAAGTTTTTGGTAGAATGGATTAAGGAATTCCTGACAGAGAATTTTGACTCAACAGGGGTGAACTGGTTATATTTGGTGTATCCTGTGGTGGGTATCTTTTTGACAGGCTTATTCATACGTCATATTGTGAAGGATGATATCAGTCATGGTGTGACAAAGATTCTTTATGCTATTTCGCGGCGTCAGAGCCGTATCAAACGGCATAATACCTGGTCATCGGTGATTGCGAGTGCCATTACTATCGGTTTTGGTGGCTCGGTGGGAGCTGAGGCGCCTATCGTGCTGACCGGTTCTGCTATCGGTTCTAATTTGGGCAGTGCCTTTAAGATGGAACATAAGACGCTGATGCTTTTGGTGGGATGTGGTGCAGCGGGAGCAGTGGCAGGTATTTTCAAACATGCCGCTGAGACGGTGCTATCGCAGGAATTTTCAAAGCTCCTATTGCCGGATTGGTATTTACTTTGGAAGTTTTGATGATAGACCTGACGATGGCTTCTCTTTTGCCATTGCTGGTGTCGTGTGTGACGGCTGCTACGGTTTCTTATATTCTCACCGGTTCGGAGGCTATGTTCAAATTTCACATGGATGAGCCGTTTTTGATGGAGCGTATCCCATCGGCTATCTTGTTGGGGATTGCTTGCGGATTGGTCTCTTTGTATTTTACCCGTGCTATGAATTCTGTAGAAAATGTATTTCGTCGTTATAATAATCCGTATGTGAAGTTGACCATTGGCGGCATCATGCTGAGTGTTTTGATTTTCCTCTTTCCGCCTCTTTACGGTGAAGGGTACGATACGATAAATTTATTGCTCAATGGGGTATCCAATCAGGATCCGGTGATGAACAACTCTATCTTCTATGGATATGGCGGTTTGCTGCTTGTTTATCTGGCATTGATTGTGTTATTTAAGGTCTTTGCATCCAGTGCCACCAATGGCGGTGGCGGTTGTGGCGGTATCTTTGCACCCAGTTTGTTTTTAGGGTGTATCACTGGATTTATCTTTGCCCATTTCTGTAACGAATTTCATCTCGGTCCGTATATTCCTGAAAAGAATTTCGCCTTATTGGGAATGGCGGGATTGATGTCGGGGGTGATGCATGCACCTTTGACAGGTATCTTCCTTATTGCGGAACTGACCGGAGGCTATGACTTGTTTTTGCCTTTGATGATGGTGTCTGTCAGCTCTTACCTCACTATCATGGTGTTTGAACCGCATAGCATTTACTCCATGCGCTTGGCTAAAAAAGGAGAATTGTTGACTCATCATAAGGACAAGGCGGTATTGACCTTGATGAATATCGAAAGCGTGGTGGAAACCGACTTTGAGAAAGTTCGTCCCGATATGGATTTGGGCGAAATGGTAAAAGTCATTTCCCAGGCAAAACGTAATTTATTTCCTGTTGTGGATGTGAATGGAGAGTTACTGGGCATTGTGGCATTGGACGATATCAGGAACATTATGTTCCGTCAGGAGCTGTATCATCGTTTCAAAGTGGAAAAGTTTATGGTGTCGCCTGCCGCCAGAATTTATGTCAACGATTCGATGGAAGAGGTTATGAGGAAGTTTGATGATACGAAAGCTTGGAATCTTCCTGTGATAGATGAGCTCGGCAAATATAAGGGATTTGTTTCCAAGTCGAAGATATTCAACTCATACCGTCAGGTATTGGTAGATTTTTCAGCAGATTAATAGTTATAAGTATGGAAAAGAAAGATTTGAGAATTGTATATATGGGTACTCCTGATTTTGCGGTAGAGAGTCTCAAATGTCTGGTTGAAGGAGGTTATAATGTAGTAGGTGTGATAACTATGCCCGACAAACCGATGGGGCGTCATGGAAGTGTGTTGCAGCCCAGTCCTGTAAAGCAGTATGCTGTGTCGCAGGGATTGCGCGTGCTTCAACCGGAAAGATTGAAAGATGAATCTTTTGTTGAAGAGCTTCGTTCTTTGCAGGCGGATTTACAGATTGTGGTGGCATTTCGAATGTTACCCGAAGTGGTTTGGAATATGCCTCGCCTGGGAACGTTCAATCTTCATGCCTCTTTGTTGCCTCAGTACAGAGGAGCAGCCCCCATCAATTGGGCGGTCATCAATGGAGATACAGAAACGGGTATCACCACCTTCTTCTTGAAGCATGAAATTGATACCGGAGAAATCATACAGCAGGTGCGTGTGCCTATTGCCGATACAGACAATGTGGGAATTGTGCACGATAAACTGATGATGTTGGGAGGAGAGTTGGTGCTTGAAACGGTAGATGCTATTTTGGCCGGTACGGTGAAGCCTGTTCCGCAGGAAAAACTGATTCAGTCGGAAGCAGAATTGCGTCCGGCTCCTAAGATTTTTAAGGAAACGTGTCGCATTGACTGGAATAAGGGAGTGAAACAGATTTATGATTTTATTCGCGGCTTATCTCCCTATCCGGCTGCATGGACAGAATTGTATATGGGGGGAGCCGGTAAGCAGATGATGAAGATTTATGAGGCTGAGAAAATCTTCTGTCAGCATGATATGCAGATAGGGGAGATTCGTACAGATTTAAAGACTGACTTCCGGATAGCGGTAAAAGATGGTTTCATTAATATATTGTCTTTGCAGCTGGCAGGAAAGAAACGTATGCATGTTGCGGATTTCTTGAGAGGTTATAGGACAGCTAATGATAACCGTGTAGAGTAATCACACAAAGAACAGATACAAAGTAAAAAGGCGCAGCCGGTGAATGCCGTCCTGCGCCTTTCGTTATAATAAATGAGACATTATATTATAACGGTCGTTTAGTTTTTGGGTTGAGTTATGGTTTAGATATTGAAATTCATGCTTTTTCTGTTATTGTTCATCGTGACTTCTACGATATCGGTTTCATTTTTAATCGTTTTTGTTTTTATCTTAAATCCTTTCAATGTACCTTCTTTAAATCCCGGCATATTTTCCAATGTAAATGAGACATAACCACTGTTGGCATTGAGTTGCAGGTCATCGGCCGCATCATGACGCAACTCGGCACTTAAATATCCGCGTGCGTCCGGTTGGGCATCTTTCGCTATGAGTAAGCTGATAGAATGTGGTATAAGATGGTTTCCTCCGTTTAAAAAGGTGTAGCGTAAGTTGAGATGCGCTTTGCTTATACTTTGCCCGCTAATCTCAATCGGGTCTGTGCCATAGTCTTTTGCATCATTGTCTTCCACGAAGACAGGTTCTTTGGTCAGCACTTTATTCACTTGCATAATAGTGATATAAGGAATACTGTCGGCACCTGTACTCTGAGGAATGGCAGTGTAAGTATAAAATATGCGTTGCCCTTTTTGGTTTATTTTATTGTCAGACAAGATTTGCGGGTTGGCTATATAAGTATATCCGTTTAAGTCAGTATCTATCAAAGTAGCCCCCGATAGCGTAATGGGATTGACAATGATGGCCATGTCTGCATTATAATTATCCATACTGCTTTGGAGGTCATCTATGTCTTCATCGTGACTGCATGCTTGCGTCATGCAGGGCACGACCGACAGAAAGAGTAGGAGTACTATATTCTTTATATGCTTCATTTCATTATCTCTTTTTGAATGTTTCTATGACGTAAATGTACAGACAGGATGTTTACTGCTTCTAAAAGTGTTAAATCTGCTTAAGCAAAAAAAATCTGCTTCGTTAATGCAGTATTTTTGCAATCTCATCATTTATAGAATAAAATAGTGTCACAAACAATGAATGAAGCAGAGTTGGCCGAACGATGCGGCAAGGGAGATAACCTTGCCCGCAAGCAGTTGTATGAGCGTTATGCCGGACAATTGATGGCTATCTGTATTCGTTATATTGGTGACAGAGAGACGGCACAAGATGTTTTGCATGATGGCTTTTTGAATATCTTTCGTTCTTTCGACAAGTTTACTTACAAAGGAGAAGGGTCACTCAAAGCATGGCTTGCGCGTGTGATGGTAAATGAAGCTTTGGGTTATTTGCGCAAACAGTCTTCAGCCAATCAGGAAATAGTAGTGGAAGAATTGCCGGATATGGTGGATGGAGATGATGATACGATGGAACAGATTCCTCAGTCTGTATTGATGCAGTTTATAAAAGAATTGCCGGAAGGCTATCGCACCGTTTTTAATCTATATGTATTTGAAGAGAAAGGACACAAGGAAATAGCTCAGATGTTAGGAATCACCGAGCATACCTCTTCATCGCAATTATATCGTGCCAAAAGTTTACTTATAAAGAAGATTAATGATTATAGAAAGAGGATATAGGAATGGAAGAGAAAGATAAATGGATAAAGAATTTACGCCATCGGATGGAGGACTATTCCGAACCGGCTCCTGCTGATCTTTGGAATCAGTTGGAGAAGGAGCTTAATAGTACTCCCAAAATTATTCCGTTGTGGCGTCGCTGGCAGGCAGTAGCAGCAATTGCCTTGCTGGTGGTCATATCGACAGTGACCGTATGGTTCTGGCATTCTCCTTCGGCAGAATATGTAGAAAGAAAATCTGTTGAAATAGCATCTCTTTCTCCTTCGGCGGATATGAATGAGATAATTCCTACCCATCCGTCAGTGGCACATATCGCTCCCGAAATTACGTCAGTAAAATAGAAAGTGAACAATGTGGAAGCTGTTATGCAGAAAGCTGTATCTGCATTTTATAATGAGGTGATGACAGAAAAAACAGCAGAAGAGAAGCCGATGGAGGAAACAGATAAGACGGATAAAAAGAGCAAAGACACGGAACAGGTGAAGAGTGGAGAACCTGTGCAGAAACCGGCTGCAAGAACTGCCCGGCGTAATAATTATTATGCATACGCCACCCCCCGGAAGACAAAAGACAGGTCGTGGTCGGTTGGTGTTTCTACCGGTAACGTTCCTTTTTCTTCCAATATGAATTATTCGGGATATGGAAGTCTGGCTCCATTGAATAAAGAACCGAAGAAAAATTCACCTTATGCTTCTTTGGAGGCAAGGAATGAACTGAACGAGCCTATTTATTTTGCTAATCTGAATGAGGATAATAATACGAAGGTGGAACATCACATGCCTGTCACATTCGGCGCATCTCTCCGTTTTGAGTTGAATGAGAAATGGGGTATCGAGACGGGAGTAACCTATACGTTGCTTTCCACTGATTTACGTTCAGGTTCTCAGGATTCTTATTTTGAAGAAGAGCAACGCTTGCATTATGTCGGAATTCCTTTGAAGGTAGATCGTCATTTGTGGAGTAATAAACGTTTTGAAATCTATGCTTCGGCAGGGGGAATGGTCGAAAAGTGTGTTTCGGGAACGATGCATAAGGTGGGCATTGTGAATAAGCAAGACAAAGATGCAACAGATGAAAAGATAAATGTGAAGCCATTGCAATGGTCGTTGTCGGCTGCTGCCGGTGCACAGTTCAAGATTACAGAGAAAGTCGGTATTTACGCCGAACCCGGTGTGGTTTATTATTTTGATGATGGTAGTCAATGGCAGACTATTCGCAAAGAGCATCCTTTTAATTTTAATATTCAATTGGGAGTGCGGTTTACTTTGAAATAAATGACTTCTGTTTGCAATTTTACCGAGTATTCGCAAATAAACCATTTTTTTGTACTACTTTTGTAACCTATATGCTAAGAAATAAGAACAGTGAATTATGGCTAAACCTCTAATATCTCCTTCTTTACTGTCAATTTTGCTAACTTGCAGGCAGACATACAGCAAATCAATCGCAGTGAAGCCGATTGGTTGCATATTGACGTGATGGACGGTGTGTTTGTTCCTAATATTTCTTTTGGGTTTCCCGTATTGAAATATGTAGCGGAACTGACAGAAAAACCTTTGGATGTACATTTGATGATTGTCAACCCTGAGAAGTTTATAAAGGAAGTAAAAGACTTGGGCACTATGATGATGAATGTGCATTATGAAGCATGCATACACTTGCACAGGGTAGTGCAACAGATAAAGGATGCGGGCATGAAAGCAGCTGTAACGCTCAATCCTTCTACTCCTGTTGCCATGTTGACAGACATTATCCGTGATGTGGATATGGTTTTGTTGATGAGTGTAAATCCGGGATTCGGAGGGCAGAAGTTTATTACACACACATTGGATAAAGTGCGAGAATTGCGCGAGCTCATAGCCCGTACCGGTTCGCAGGCTTTGATAGAAGTAGACGGAGGTGTGAATCTGGAAACCGGTAAGCTGTTGGTGGAAGCCGGAGCCGATGTCCTCGTGGCGGGAAATGCGGTATTCAAAGCTCCCGATATGGGAGAAATGATTCATAAGTTGAAGAATCTTTGATTATTCGGCAGTGCAATTATTTTCGGCTTTGAAGCCTTACTCTATACTCCGGCTGACCATCCCATTGGTAGCCGGAATTTTTTTATCCGATACCTGCTTTCGGGGTTTGAATTTGTTGGCTGTGCACTTTGGAGTGATGGCTGTGCTTTTTGTTGCTCTTCTGTGGATGCTGAGAACATGCGCTTACCGTTATCGGTGGCTTTTTGGAGGAATGGTCAGCCTGTTTCTGCTGGTTTTGGGAAGTACGGTGACGCAAATACAGTGGGATAAAATAAACTGCGATTGGTCATCGGAAAAGAAAGTGTACCGAGGTGTCGTTCAGGAAACTCCTGTTGAAAAGGAGAAAGTCATGGTATGCAAAGTAAAGACAGAGGACAGACAGGTGCTGCTTTCTGTTTATAAGGACAGTTTGTCTCAAACCTTGCAAAGCGGAGATAATATCTTGTTCTATGGCAAAATTCGTTCTCCGCACAATGCAGGTAATCCGTATGAGTTTGATTATGCTTCTTATTTGTTGCGGAAACAGATTAGCGGGACTGCTTATGTGTATGCCGGATATTGGCGTGTTATGGACAAATCGCGTGTGCTCGGTATCAAGCAACAGGCTTTGGCTTGCAGAGATAAGATTGTCGGGTGTTATCGGCAATGGGGATTTAAAGGAGAGGAATTTGCCGTACTTTCCGCATTGACGGTGGGATATAAAGAAGAGTTGAGCGATGAGTTGCGGGAGTCTTATTCGGTGGCGGGGATTAGCCATGTGCTGGCATTGTCGGGACTTCATGTCGGAATACTTTGGTTTCTGTTAGGGTATATGTTGCGGCCGTTTTGCCGTAATCGGGCAATGCGTATCCTGAAATGGGTAGTCGTTACGCTGTTGCTGTGGAGTTTTGCTTTTGTGGCAGGTCTGATGCCCTCGGTGGTGCGTGCCGTCATCATGTGTATGTTGGTTGAGCTCGGAACACTGGGAGGGAAACGAGGGAAACCTCTGAATATATTGGCAATAGCGGCATTCTCTATGTTGTTGTATTCTCCTTTTTATTTGTTTGATGTAAGTTTTCAACTCTCTTTTATGGCAGTTTTAGCCATTTCTCTGTGTTATAAAGAATTCTACCGTATCCGTTTTATCCGTAATCGTTTCTTGAGATATATATGGGGAACAACGATTGTGTCTGTGGTGGCACAATTAGGTACGGCCCCATTGGTAATGTATTATTTTTCCGGTTTCTCTCTTTACTTTTTATTGGCAAATCTGCTGGTGGCACCATTGATTCCTGTTATTATTTATCTGGCATTGCTGGCTTTTGTCTTTGCACCGGTCGCAGAACTTCATCATTGCATTCTGTTCATGCTGGAAGAAGTCATTAAATGTTTGAATTGGGGTACATGGACTATCAGCCGATTGCCTTCGGCTTTTATAGACTCGTTGTATTTATCTTCCTTGGAAGTATGCTTGCTTTATGCTTTTTTTATGTTGGGACTGTATTATTGGAGTACCGGGAGCAGGAAAGCGTTGATAAAGGTGTTTGCAGGAATAAATATGATTTTGGTACTTTTGCTCTACATTCATTTTCCCCGGGCAACCGTTCCTTCGATAGTGTTTTATAATCTGCATAATTGTGCTGCCGTTCATTTTATAGAGGCTGATAATTCTTCTTATTTATGTTCAGACAGGAAAGACAGCACCTATATTTATATGAAAAACATAGCTGAAACCTATTGGAAACGGAAGAAGATGCCGATCCCCCATTTGCTGTTATCCGATTATGAAGGTAGAAATGTATGGAGCCATAAAGGAATTGTCCATTGGAGGGGCATGAATATTTGTATGGTGACTGATGGGTATTGGCGCAACAAATCCGCCACAAATCTGTTGGATATCGATTATATGAA
>ERZ791729.1098-NODE-1098-length-9838-cov-1.722376_pt1 | contig 9838 bp, 6 predicted proteins | sample MGYA00510043_ERZ791729 | MGnify/ENA primary metagenome ERZ791729 (study PRJEB30046, sample SAMN00715149) | human gut metagenome | study: EMG produced TPA metagenomics assembly of the A metagenome-wide association study of gut microbiota in type 2... | reverse complement strand
ACAGCGTCACCTGACTGGTATCCGCCATACCGGCAAAGGCGCCCAGCGCCTTCAGCTGCTCGATATGGGTCTTACTAAGCTTGTTGCAGATGGTGGCGAACTCCTCTACAGAGATGAAGGTTTTTCCCTTTCGCTTCTCCACCGTGTCCAGCGCCGCCGTCTCACCCAGACCGCGCACCGTTACAAAGGGAGGCAGCAGGCCGTTTTCCGTGATCTTGAAGTGTGTGGCATCGGAGTCGTAAATACTAATGGTGTCAAAATGGAAGCCCCGCAGATAGAACTCGTAGCACACCTCCAGCGTCACCAGCAGGTTCTGTTCCACGTCGGTGGCGTCCTTATTGTTCTCGATCTCCCTGATTTTCTGCTTCACCGCATCCATGCCGGCGCAGCAGTACTCCGCATCGAAGGCCTTGGCCCGGATGGAGAAGAACGTAGCGTAGAAGGCCAGCGGCTCATGCACCTTGAACCACGCAATACGGAACGCCATCATCACATAGGCCACAGCGTGGGCCTTAGGGAACAGATAGCCGATCTTGGCCAGAGAGCCGATATACCAATCCGGCACCTGATGCTCCCGCATGGCCTCCTCCCAGCCCTCCTGAAAGCCGCCCTTCTTCACCTTGCCCTTTCGGACGGCCTCCATGATTTTAAAGGAGCGTTTCTCCGGCATCCCGCAGGAAATCAGGTACAGCATAATGTCGTCACGGCAACCGATGGCCTGGTCAACCGTGGCGGTCTTGGAGGTGATCAGATCCTTGGCGTTGCCCAGCCAAACGTCTGTGCCGTGGGAGAAACCTGACAGGCGGAGCAGGGTATCAAACCGCTCCGGCATGGTATCCATGAGCATGCCTCTTGTAAACTTGGTGTTAAACTCCGGGATGGCCACGGCTCCGGTAGGGCCTAGAATTTTGTCATTTTCATAGCCCAGGACCTTGGAGGAGGTAAAAATAGACATGGTATTCTTATCGTCCAGCGGAATGGTTTTGGCATCCACGCCGGTCATATCCTCCATCATGCGGATCATGGTGGGGTCATCATGGCCCAGCATATCCAGCTTCAGAAGGTTTTCCTCCATGGAATGGTATTCAAAGTGGGTGGTGATCTGGTCGGCATTGGGGTCATCCGCCGGGTGCTGTACCGGGCAGAAATCCCAGATCTCATTCTCCTGGGGGATAACCACCAGGCCGCCGGGGTGCTGGCCGGTGGTCCGGCGCACGCCTACGCAGCCTGCGGCCAGGCGGGCCTCCTCGGCCCGGTTGGCAGTCTTGCCACGCTCGGCCAGATATTTTTTCACATAGCCAAAGGCGGTCTTTTCCGCCACCGTGCCAATGGTTCCGGCCCGGAACACATGGGATTTTCCGAACATCTCCACGCAGTAGGCATGGGCCTTGGACTGGTATTCGCCGGAGAAGTTCAGGTCGATATCGGGCACCTTGTCGCCGCCAAAGCCCAGGAAGGTCTCAAAGGGGATGTTGAAGCCGTCCTTTTCGAACTTGCTGCCGCATTTTGGGCAGACGGCATCCGGCAGGTCCGCACCGCAGCCATAGCCCTTTGGCACATCGAAGGTGGTGTACTTGCACTCCGGGTTGGGGCAGCGATAGTGCGGCGGGAAGGAATTCACCTCCGTAATGCCGGACATATAGGCAACGATGGAGGAGCCCACAGAGCCTCGGGAGCCCACCAGATAGCCATGCTCCAGGGAGTTCTGCACCAGCTTCTGGGCGGACATATAAATCACATCATAGTGGCAGGAGATAATGTCGTGCAGCTCTGTCTCCACGCGCTTGGTGATGAGCTCCGGGGGATTCTCGCCGTAGAGCCTGTGGAGCTTGCCATAAACCAGGGCCTTCAGGTCCTCTACGGAGTTCTCGATTTTGGGCGCGAACAGATTGTGGGGCACAGGCCGCAGGGTCTCGCACATATCGGCAATGAGATTGGGGTTTGTAACCACTACCTCATAGGCCTTTTCCTCGCCTAAGTAGCTGAATTCCTCCAGCATATTGTCGGTGGTGCGGAAATAGAGGGGGTTTTCCTTATCCGCATCGTCAAAGCCCTTGGTAGCCAGCAGGATATGACGGAAGATCTCGTCCTCGGGGTTCAGGAAATGGACATCTCCCGTGGCAACAACCATCTTCCCCAGGGCCTCGCCCAGGCGAACCACGGTACGGTTGTATTCCCGCAGCTGCTCCACATCCTTGGCGATTCCCTTGGAGAGCATAAACATATTGTTTGCCAGGGGCTGAATTTCCAGATAGTCATAGAACGAGGCAATGCGCAAGAGCTCATCCTCGCTCTTGCCGTCCAGAATTGCCTGGAACAGCTCGCCCGCCTCACAGGCAGAGCCGATGATCAGGCCCTCCCGCAGCTCCAGCAGCTCGGATTTCGGGATGCGGGGCACCCGCTTGAAATATTTCAGATTGGAATCGGAAATCAGGTGATACAGGTTGCGAAGTCCAATCTGATTCTTGGCCAGAATGATGATATGTCTTGCGTGCCGGTCCGTGATGCGGCCCTTGGCCCGCAAGGTCGTCATACGGCCGTTGATCTCCTGGAGGGTATGGATGTCCAGCTCCTCTTCCATCCGGGCCATGAGCCGGTGCATGATGAGGCCGCAGGTAACGGCATCGTCCGCAGCCCGGTGGTGATTGAAGTCCGGCAGGCTCAGGGCATTGGACACGATATCCAGCTTGAATTTATTCAGCTGGGGCAGCATATTCTGGGAGAGGATCAGGGTATCCGCTGCCGTATAGGTATAGGGCAGCCCCTGTCGGGCGCACGCGGCCCGGATAAAGCCGGTGTCAAAATCAGAATTGTGGGCAACCAGAACTCTTCCGTTCACAAATTTCAGGAATTCCGGCAGGACCTCTTCGATTTTCGGTGCACCCTTCAGCATCTCATCCGTAATACCGGTGAGCTCCACGATCTTCTTTTCCAGGGGACGCTGGGGGTCTACAAAGGTCTGGAACCGGTCCAGCTCTTCGCCGTTCTTCATGACAACGGCGCCGATCTCTATGATCCGGTCATTTGCAGAGCTCAGGCCCGTGGTTTCCAGGTCGAAGGCCACATACTCGTCGCCAAAGCCAATATCCTGCTCTCCGTGGACCACAATACGGTCATCCACATCATTAACATAGTACCCTTCTACACCGTAGAGGATCTTGATGTTCTCGTCGGTTCCGGCAACCTTTGCCTTGGCGGCGGCCTTCATGGCATCCGGGAAGGACTGTGCCACGCCGTGGTCCGTAATGGCAATGGCCTTGTGGCCCCAGGCCGCAGCCTGCTTGACGGCGGCTGCGGTATCGGTCAAAGCATCCATATTACTCATGGTGGTGTGCAGATGGAGCTCTACCCGCTTGCCGTTGGGAGACGTATCCTTCCGCTTGGGCAGAACGCCGGGCATCATGGCATAGGGCTTGAGGACCATATCGTTTTCAAACCGGTCCTCGATCAGCTTGCCCTGAACCCGAAGGACGCTGCCGAGCTGCACATTATCCAGAATGGGCTTGGCCTCCTTGGCCTCCAGGAAGCGGGTGACACGGATGGAATTGGTGTTGTCCGTCATGTCGAACTTCACTACCCAGGCATTGCGCTTGGTCAGCTCCTTGTGCTCAATGGCAAAGACCTTGCCCTCTACGATGATGGTACCCATGTCCAGATTCAGATCCTTCATGGGCACAGCCGTACCGCGGAAGGGCTTTCCGTAGAAGGTATCGCTGTCCTGGGGCTTCCGCTCCTCCTTCTGCGCCTGTTTTGCACTGGCTGCGGGGGCTGCGCTCAGGGCCTCCTCCCGGAGCTTTTCCATGACCCTGGACAATTCCGCTCCGGTCAGGTCGTGGTTGGCCTCTACGGAAATAGTGACTTCCGCAGCAAACCGCTCCTGCAGCGTCTTGACAACAGCCGGAATCTGGGCCTCTACCCCAGCTTTGCCGTTGGCAACCAGGCAGACTGTCAGGTGTCCTCCATCCCACGCCCACTTTGCCCCGGCCAGGGAGGCCCGGGTCATGGGGTCGAGGTCAACGAACAAATCCCGCAGCTCCTCTGGCTCGATTTTGGAAAGCTCTGTGGCCGGGTGGGTCAAGGTAATTTCCAGATTCCGCAGACCGTACAGGGAGAGAATGTCTTTCTCCGCCTGCCGGGTCAGTCGCCGGGGTACGTAGGTATCCGTGTGGGCGGCCACCTCTACGCTGCGGTTTTCCGCCCGTATATCCACTGCCACAAGGGCCGCCTGAGAAAGGGCCTTGCGGATCTCCTCAGGCGGCTCGTAGTCCGGGAACATATTCAGTAAGTAAACCGTTTCACTCATAGCTGTTCAATGCGGCGCAGCAGCTCCGGCAGAAGCTCGTCATAGGGAAGCTTCGCCACCTGCTGGCCCTTTTCAAAAATCATGCCCCAGCCGTCGCCTCCGGCAATGCCGATGTCGGCCTCCCGGGCCTCTCCGGGGCCATTGACCACACAGCCCATAACGGCTACGGTAATGGGCTTTTGGCAGTCCTTCAAAGCGGCATCCACCCGGTTCACAAGGCCGATGAGGTCGATCCTGGTCCGGCCGCAGGTGGGGCAGGAAATGATATCCACACCGTCACGGCGCAGACCTGCCGCTTTCAGAATATCCTTGGCGGCGTAAACCTCCTCCACGGGGTCGTCCGTCAGGCTCACCCGCAGGGTATCGCCAATGCCGTCCAGGAGCAGCGCGCCAATGCCCATTGCGGACTTGATAAGGCCCTGCCGCACGGGGCCGGTCTCCGTAACGCCGATGTGCAGCGGATAGTCGCACTTGCTGCGGAACAGCCTGGCTGCGGCCACCATAGTGGGCACATGGGAGGACTTCATGGATACGCAGGTATCATAAAAGCCCTGCTTTTCCAGCAGCTCCAGATGGCCAAAGGCGCTTTCCACCAGGGCCTGGGCTGTGGGATGGCCATACTTTTCCAGCAGCTCCTTTTCCAGGCTGCCTCCGTTCACGCCAATGCGGATGGGAATGTGCTTGTCTTTGCACACATCCACCACAGCCTTTACCCGATCCTCCCCGCCGATATTGCCGGGATTGATGCGAATCTTGCTGGCACCGCCTTCTGCAGCGGCAATGGCAAGACGGTAGTCAAAATGGATATCCGCAACCAGGGGCAGCACGCTTTCCTTGCAGATCTCCGCAAAGCCCCGGGCTGCTTCCATATTGGGCACAGCCAAACGGGCAATCTGGCAGCCGGCGGCAGCCAGAGAACGAATCTGCGCCAGAGACCCCTCTACATCGGTGGTTTTGGTATTCAGCATGGACTGGATTACCACATCCGCACCACCGCCGATGGGTACATTGCCAACTTTTATCTGTCTGGTCATTTCTTTTTACCCCTTTATTGCAAAAATAATGTCCTTGAACATAATGAGGGCCATGAGTATCAGCAGAAGGATCATGCCGATGCCATGGATATAGCCTTCGATTTTCGGATTGAGCTTCTTATGGGTGATTGCTTCAATGGCGGAGGTCAGCAGCACGCCCACCAGCCGTCCGCCGTCCAGTGCGGGAATGGGCAGCAGATTCATAACGGCCAGATTGATGGCAATGAAGCCGCCGAAATACAATAGATTTAAAAATGCATAGTACCGGCTCCCGGAATTGTCCGCAACCTGGGCCATCTGAGTCACAATGCCCACGGGGCCGGACACATCCTCTACCCCCGCCTTGCCCGTGAAGAGCATTTGCAGGGACAGCCGGACCATGCGCACCGTATCCCGGGTGCTTGCCCAGGTGTAGCGCATGGTTTGACCGAAGCTGGCCTCCACCAGCGTAAAGCTGAAGCCGAAGCGCTGAGAAACGGTGCCGTCCTCATTCTCGAAATCCTGCTTTGCCATATTCAGGTCATTCAGCACAACCTTCTCCCCGTTCCGTTCCAGAACAAGGTCGTGAACATCGCCGGGATTCAGGGACAGGATCAGAGAAAAGTCGCTGTAGACGTAGATTTTCTCTCCGTCCAGGGAAACAATCCGGTCCCCCGGCTGGATGCTCTCAGCAAAGCTGCATCTGGGGTCAACCTCGCTGACGGTGGGCAGGATAAACTGCTTATCCGGCGCAAAGAAGCAGGCCAGCAGCACAACGCCGGTGAGGAAATTCATGGCGGCACCGGCGGCAAGGATGATCACCCGCTTCCACCAGGCAGCATTGGGAAATGCATGGGGGTTGTCGCTGGCCTCGTCCTCCCCTTCCATGGCACAGAAGCCGCCGATGGGGATGCACCGGATGGAATAGAGGGTCTGGCCAACCTGCTTTTTGAAAATCGCAGGCCCCATAAACAGGGAGAATTCGTTGACCTGAACACCAAATGCCTTGGCGGCGATGAAATGGCCAAGCTCATGAATAAAGATGAGAAAGCTGAACAGAAGAATTGCGAAGATATAACTCATAGAAAGCCTCAAACATTGTTTTTCACAGAAAGTCTGGCAAGGCGGTCTGTTTCCAGAATGTCCTCCAGCGTCGGGCTGGCCTGGAACGGGATCTCGTCAACCGCCTTCCGAACCAGTCGATAGATATCATAAAAGCCGATTTCATCCCGCAGGAACATGGCAACGGCCTCTTCGTTGGCACCGTTCATGGCGGCACAGCTGTTGCCGCCCTTCCTGGCGCATTCTCTCGCCAGAGCCAGACAGGGAAAAGCCTCTAAATCAGGCTCAACAAAGGTCAGTGCGCTGCAAGCCGTCAGATCCAGCCGGTCCACCGGGCTGGGGAGCCTCTCCGGGTAAGTCATGGCCAGCTGAATGGGCAGGCGCATATCCGGCGTGCCCAGCTGGGCCATGATGGCTCCATCGTTGAATTCCACCAGGCTGTGCACGATGCTCTGGCGGTGAATCAGCACATCCACCTTTTCCAGCGGCAGATCATACAGCCGCATGGCCTCAATGACCTCCAGGCCCTTGTTCATAAGGGTTGCGCAGTCGACGGTGATTTTTGGCCCCATTTTCCAATTGGGGTGCTTCAGGGCATCTGCCTTGGTCACATGGGCCAGAGCTTCCCTGTCCATGCCGAAGAAGGGACCGCCGGAGCAGGTAAGCAGCAGGCGGCGAACCTCTTTCCGGTCCGCGCAGCCCATAAGGCACTGAAAAATCGCGGAGTGCTCGGAATCAACGGGGACGATCTCCGCCCCGCAGCGCTTCGCCTCGGCCATGACCAGCTCACCGGCACAGACCAGCGTCTCCTTGTTGGCAAGGCCAATACGTTTCTTCGCGCGAATGGCCGCAAGGGTGGGTTTCAGGCCCAGCATCCCCACAACGGCGGTGATGACGCAGTCCACGCCTTCCAGCGTCGCGGCGGCAATAAAGCCTTCTTCCCCCCAGAGCACCCGGGTGGGCAAATCGGAAATGGCCTGCCGCAGTTGGGCTGCCCCCGCTTCCGTAGCCACCACGGCCAGCTCCGGGCGGAACTCCCGGCACTGCTCGGCCAGGCGCTGGATGCTGGTACCGGCAGTCAGTGCACCCACGCGAATCTGAGGGTATTTTCTGACAACGTCCAGGCTCTGCCGCCCGATGGAACCGGTAGAGCCCAAAATACTGATGCAATTTACCATATGCTTACACCGCCAAAGGTAGAATCAGAAGCAGCGCTTCCACAAGAGGTGCAATAAGAACCAGGGAATCGAACCGGTCCAGAAAGCCGCCGTGGCCGGGGAGCATATTGCCATAGTCCTTGATGCCGGTCTGCCGCTTGACCACGGAGAAACACAGATCGCCCATGACCCCAACGCCGGAGCCCAGGAGTGCATAGAGAATGGCTGCACCATAGTTTACCCGGAATTTCAGGGCCAAATCCAGGATCAGGGCATAAATGAGAACACCTGCCAAAGCAAAGATACCGCCGCCCAAAACACCCTCGATGGTCTTATTTGGGCTGACCACCGGAGCAAGCTTGTGCCGCCCAAGCCGCAGCCCGGTAAAATAGGCCCCGGCATCGGAGAGAAAGGCGATGGTAAATGGCAGCAGAATAAAATAGCGGCCATTTTCGCCGCCCAAAATGCGAATAAGGGAGCTCAGCAGCAGCGGGATCAGATAGCCTCCCAATGTACACAATCCAATGGATTCAATACTCACCTTCACGTGATCCATCATGATCTCAGAAAACAGAAGCATAAAGAAGATGACGGAGCCAATCATCAAGTAGGCCTGCAAGCCGCCATAGTAGCTCCAGATGGACATGGCAAAGGCCATAACTGCGCTGTAAACCACCAGGCGGATGCGGCGGATGAGGCCCGTCCGGTAGAGAAATTCATACGCCCCAACCGCCATCAGCGCACCGAACACCAGCGCCGCCACAATTTCCGGGGCAACCAAAAGGATGATCAGCAGCAAAGGGATAGCAATTGCTGCTGTGATAATTCGAGTTTTCATAGGTCAAACGCCTCCAAAACGGCGGTTCCGCCGGTGATATTCCGCAATGGCCTTATCCAGGTCCTCCGGGCCAAAATCGGGCCACAGCACATCCATGAAGACGTATTCGGAGTAAGCAGACTGCCAGAGCAGGAAATTGCTGGTGCGCATTTCCCCGGAAGGCCGGATGATGAGCTCCGGGTCAGGAACTCCGGCAGAATAGAGATAATTTTCAAACAGACCTTCCGTCAGCTCCTCCGGGCGGCGCTTTCCGGCAGCCACCTCTTGGGCGAAGGCCTGGGCAGCCCGGACGATCTCGTCCCGTCCGCCGTAGTTCAGGCAGAAATTGACCTGAACGTCATAGGCAACCGAACGGTTTTCCGCGTCATGGCACAGCTTTTGCAGCTGGGGAGACAACCGGCTCAGGTCGCCGAAGAAGCGGAAACGGACACGGTTTTTCTCCATGTCCAGCAGGGCTTCTTCCAGATATTTCCGAAGCAGCAGCATAATGCCGCCTACTTCCTCCTGGGAACGTTTCCAGTTTTCCGTGGAAAAGGCGTATACCGTCAGATACTCCACACCCAGGCTGCGGCAGTAATTGGCGATACGCCGAAAGGCCTCCGCTCCGGCGCTGTGTCCGGCGGTACGGGGCAGACCGCGTTTTTTTGCCCAGCGTCCATTCCCGTCCATAATAATGGCAATGTGCCTGGGCGGTGCCGGGAGATTCTCATTTTCAAGCGCCATGGAAGCACCTCTTTCTCAAAGTATTCGGGAAGGCTCCCCTTCCGGGGAGCCCCAAAAAATCAGATGGACATCAGTTCCTTGTCCTTGGCGGCCAGGGCTGCATCAACCTTCTTGATATACTTATCCAGCAAATCCTGCAAATCCTTTTCTGCCTTCTTCTGGTCGTCCTCGGTGATCTCGTTGTTCTTTTTCAGCTTCTTGACGTAGTCCATGCCATCCCGGCGGATGTTTCGCATAGCGACCTTGGCATCCTCGGCGTACTTCTTGACCTGCTTGGACAGCTCTTTTCTGCGCTCCTCCGTCAGCTGGGGGAAGATCAGGCGGATGACCCGGCCGTCGTTCTGGGGGTTGATGCCCAGGTCAGAGGTCTGGATGGCTTTCTGGATGTCTTTCAGCAGCTTGCCATCCCAGGGGGAGATGACCAGGGTACGGGCATCAGGAGAAGAAATGGTTGCCACGCCGTTAAGGGGGGTCTCACTTCCATAATACTCCACACAGATGCGGTCAAGAACCTGGGGATTGGCACGACCAGCACGGACTGCACCGAAATCCTCACCCAAATGCTCCAGGGTCTTATCCATCTTTCTGGTAAATTCCTTAAAATCAACGCTCATTTGTTAATCCTCCTTGACGGTAGTTCCGATTTTTTCACCGCACACCACGCGGACAATGTTCTGGGGGTCTTTCAGGGCGAAGCAAATAAGGGTCATGTGGTTATCCATTGCCAGCGTCATGGCAGTGG
>ERZ791729.1089-NODE-1089-length-9907-cov-3.717215_pt1 | contig 9907 bp, 8 predicted proteins | sample MGYA00510043_ERZ791729 | MGnify/ENA primary metagenome ERZ791729 (study PRJEB30046, sample SAMN00715149) | human gut metagenome | study: EMG produced TPA metagenomics assembly of the A metagenome-wide association study of gut microbiota in type 2... | reverse complement strand
TCATAATCTGCCGTAAACAACAAATTACTGCCCCCGCCAATATGCAACCATGACGGTTTTAAATAATCCTTATTTGATAATATAGCCTTCAATTCAGCAACCGACCCATATTCTACAAACACAGACGCCTTTACATCCATGCCGAAAGTATTATGCGGCAACAATGAATACTCCTTTATTTCTTTCATCAGTCATTAACAGGGTTAATCGCTTAAATCTTCAAACTGCACTAATTTCCACAACCCATTGCGCCGTTCAAAGTAAAGCGTATTATTAAATCCATTACCGAATCCTTTTATCTCAATTACCTTTGTATTCGATTTAGAATTCTCATTCTGTCCATAATTTACATTTGTCAGAAACTCGCGGGGAAGTACCGGCTGAAAAGCAAACCACTGTCCTGCCTCAAGGGTAGTTTCAATTATTTGAAATTCATCGTCCGGGTCTACCGTAACAAACTTCAATGGATTATGAAGACGTGTTTGCTGGAAAAGAGAATCATTGGCAAAATGTTCATAGAACTCATAGAAGCTCTCCTTGCTGTCCTCATTCTCCGGCATATCTGCAAAATCAATGGCTTCCAACTTCCACAACCCCTTCAAACGTTCAAAATAATATCTCTTAATCTTGTTTGTCTTCAGATAAATCCACTCAATCTTCACACTGGTAGCAGTAGTATCCTTTTCCGCTTCCATATCCACCGCCTTGTCAAAAAGAACAGTATAAGAGTCCAATTGGCTGAACAACGGGTCGTGTTTCCAATCTTTCTTTTCGATATGTTCCTTCTTATCCATCGTATAATAAGGCAAGGGGAACACAATACGCGACACTTGCAGCTTTTCGTCAATTGCAAAATTGTAGATAAAGTCGGCAAAACTTTCATCTGCGGTAGCCGGAACCATCGGTTCTTCTTCCACCACTTCCATCACTTCCACCGTATCAGGAACGGCAGCCAGCGAATCAATCTCTTCAGTGAGCATCTCGAAGGGGTCTATTTTCTTTTTACCACCTCCACAGGAGCTAATCAGCACAAGCAGACAAACTCCGATAATCAGTTTCTTCATTTTCTATTTTTAGAAAAAATCAATGCAAAAGTATCTCTTTTTTTAGTTTTCAGCAAAATATTCGGTTTAATTCGCTAACTTTGCGGTCATTAAAAAAATAAAGAAGAAAGTATGTTAGCTAAAATAGAACAATTACTTCAGGAAATTGAAGGCTTGCAAGCAGCCAATGCGGAAGAATTGGAAGCCTTGCGCATTAAATATCTTAGCAAAAAAGGAGCGATTAATGAGTTGATGGCAGACTTCCGCAACGTACCTGCCGAGCAGAAAAAAGAGGTGGGTATGAAACTGAACGAGCTGAAGAACAAGGCTCAGGAGCGTATCGCCTCATTGAAAGAAGCTTTCGAAACCCAAGATAACAGCGCAGCCGAAATGGATCTTACCCGTACGGCTTATCCCATCGAACTGGGAACACGTCACCCGCTGAGCATTGTAAAGAATGAAATCATTGATATATTCCATCGGCTGGGCTTCAGTATTGCCGACGGTCCCGAAATAGAAGACGACTTGCACGTATTCACTGCCATGAATTTTGCCGAAGACCATCCTGCACGTGATATGCAAGATACTTTCTTCATCGAAGCCAATCAGGAAGATGTGAAAAAGAACATCGTACTTCGCACTCACACCTCTTCCGTACAGGCAAGAGCTATGGAACATTCGCAACCTCCTATCCGCATCATCTGTCCGGGACGTGTATACCGCAATGAAGCGATCAGTTATCGTGCCCATGCATTCTTCCATCAAGTGGAAGCACTCTACATTGACAAGAATGTATCATTCACTGATTTGAAGCAGGTATTGCTGTTGTTTGCCAAAGAAATGTTCGGCGAAGATACTCAAATCCGTCTGCGTCCGTCCTATTTCCCGTTCACCGAACCAAGTGCCGAAATGGATATCAGTTGTAATATTTGCGGCGGAAAAGGTTGTCCGTTCTGTAAAGGCACAGGCTGGGTGGAAATTCTGGGATGTGGTATGGTGGATCCGAATGTATTGGAAGCCAACGGCATTGACAGCAAAGTTTACTCAGGCTATGCGCTAGGTATGGGTATTGAACGCATTACCAACTTGAAATATCGTGTAAACGACTTACGATTATTCTCTGAAAACGATACCCGCTTCCTGAAAGAATTCGAAGCAGCCAATTAATAATGTGTCAATGTGACCATGTGCTGATATGCCAATTGCCATGCGGAATAGAACGCGGTCAATTGGCATATTAACATATTGCCACATTAGCATATTGATACATTGACATATTAGCACATTATTGCTTATGAAGGACAAGCTGATTACCAAAAATTATATAGAAATACTGGCAGCCAATTTTCTATTTTTCTTTGGATTCTGGTTACTGATGCCTGTATTGCCTTTCTATCTGGCAGAAGTTTTTGACGCCAACAAAACAACCATAGGGGCCGTACTTTCCTGTTACACCATTGCCGCCCTGTGCATACGCCCCTTTTCCGGCTATCTGTTAGATACATTTGCCCGCAAACCACTTTATCTGTTGGCTTATTTCACTTTTACCGCCATCTTCGGAGGATATCTCATTGCAGGAACACTAACCTTATTTATTTTATTCCGCATTATACACGGAGTATCATTCGGCATGGTGACAGTCAGCGGAAATACCATTGTCATTGATATCATGCCTTCTTCACGCCGTGGGGAAGGATTAGGATATTATGGGCTGGCAAACAATATAGCCATGTCCATCGGACCGATGACCGGACTCTTCCTGCATGATGCAGGAGCAGACTATACGCTTATCTTCTGTTGCTCATTAGGTTCCTGCCTGATAGGATTTCTATGCGCCTCATTGGTAAAGACCACCTACAAACCTCCTGTAAAACGAGAACCGATATCATTGGACCGCTTTATTTTGCTTAAAGGAATACCGGCAGGTTTCAGTCTGTTATTACTATCCATCCCTTATGGCATGACCACCAATTACGTTGCAATGTATGCCAAGCAAATAGGTATCCAGGCATCCACCGGTTTCTTCTTCACCTTCATGGCGTTGGGAATGGCAGTTTCCCGTCTTTTCTCCGGACGCCTGGTAGACCGGGGAATGGTTACTCAAGTTATTGAAGCCGGTCTGTATTTGGTCTGCTTCTGTTTCTTCGGTTTGAGTTCATGCGGATGGCTGACAACATGGAGTCTGCAATGGACCACTTATTTTCTGTTCACCATAGCTCTTTTACTAGGTATTGGGTTTGGAACCATGTTCCCCGCCTATAACACGCTGTTTGTGAACTTGGCCCCCAACAACCAGCGTGGTACGGCAACCAGTACCTACTTGACTTCGTGGGATGTAGGTATAGGCGCCGGCATGTTATTGGGCGGATATATAGCAGAAATAGCCACCTTCAAGATGGCCTATCTATTCGGAGCCGCACTCACTGTTATTTCGTTATTTTATTTTAGAAGCAAAGTGGCTCCCCACTTCCACCGACATAAGTTGCGCTAATCCTTATATGTCAGTACCATGATATGGGAAAGCCGGTCGTTCACAACCGACAATTGGGTTGAAAGAATAAACGAATGGAATAAAGGAGCATTCTCCAACAGAAATGCCGGCAAATAAGGCTCGAAACATTCCGGGTTGCGGGAAATCTTGTTCATGTCCGCCACAAGCATAAAGGCTGCGTCACGTGAAAGATTAGCTACACATTCATTGAACAATGTCCTGCTATTTCTTTCGTAGGCCTCTTCCATATAATTTGCCATGGAATCTTTATCAGCAGAAATAATCAAACTATCTTCCCTTATATCCGGAATATTCTTCAATTTTTCGGCCATCTGGTTCACACAGCCGCATGAATCAGGCATAAAAGTATCTCCGGTGAGGTACACCACATCACTGTTCATGTGAAAGTCAAACTCACTCCAACAGCCACTGTTATCCTGCAAGAAAGGCATAGACGGCGTACGTCCGTATAAAGTCAGGAAGTTATGCGTTTTCTTTTTCTGCATCGCTTTGGCAAACACGGGATCATTACTCAATGCTTTCTCTTCATCCTCACGCGCATCAATCACTTTCTCTATCAAACTCTTCTGATAACTCACCACATAGAATCCCGCCTCGCTATAGACAGCTAGAAAATCATTATTGCCCAATGGATAGACTGCTATAGTTTTTCCTCTGTATTTCTCTTTTTTAGGTGAAAAACTTCCCGGAGTTCTCTCTAACAACATATCTCCCAATGTTTCCTTATCATCAGCCCCCATACGGAAATATACCACCTGGTCACGCGGAGTACCCGGAGAATGGAAACTGACCACCACCCGGCTCATCTTACTGCTCAGACCATGAGCAGTGTTAGTGGTATATTCGTTCAAACCTCCCAACACATAATTAAACAAACCGGGAAACTGGAAATTACCCAGTTCTTCAGAATAGTTCAATTGAGGAAATTCATTCAGAAAATAATTAATATTATCACTCTCCAACACACCGATGCAATCAGCCGGTACAAGTGAGAAGAGATTGATCTCACGACTCTTATCCGTCAGGCTTAACTTAGCAAAGCCGTAAAAGCCCACAGCCGTACAAAACAATACCACTGATAGCACCATACCCAACTTGGCAACTGTCCGCAATCTCATACCCTACCTATATTTATATTTTTTTTGCAAATATAGCAAATTATTTAAGGAAACAAACAAAAATCTTCAAAATTCCACCTTCTTTCTTATTATCCGTAAATGGTTCCGGTAGAAAATTCCAACGCTCCCCATTTAATCATAGCGTTAAATAACCTAACAAAAGAATAAGAGGATAGTTCTTCCGGCCGGATATCTTTTTCTTTTATAATTCCGTTGTCAATCAATGCTGTACGGCAAGTCCCTCTCAACAAAGGTAATTTAGGTGTGAACCAATCCTTACCATCAAACAAGGCAATATTAGCTATGGAAGTATCGGTCAGCAGTCCGCGTCTGACAATTAAAATATCATCCCGTTCTCCACGGCAGGCAAAAAGCCGGTTTAAAGCTTCCCTGTCTGTACTTTTATAAGTATAATCTATATCATCCGAATAAACCAACTGCAAAGAATGTACCGGACGCATCTGATAGGCTTCATAACTAATTTCTTTTATTCCACCTCCATCATAAATCACCCTACATTTCATTCCGTTCATCTCCGGTGTCAATTTCAGGTATTCACCTAATTCTATGCCGGCACAGTCCGGCCAGAAATGATGAAGGGTATTGTTCAGTCTTTCATTATGATAAGACAAATTACACGCTTTTCCTTGTTCTATCCGTATAGTTTCAATAAATGGGTACATAAATCTTCTGTATCATTTCATTATATTCACTTTGTAAATCACTCTTTGAAGTAATTCCTCCCCCCGCCTTATAATAAAGATTCTCTCCTTCCTGTTCTAAAAAACGGATCATCACCGCACTGTCTAAAGTCCTGCCGTCACAATAACCCATTATGCCCGTATAAAATCCACGCTCATAATTTTCCGCTTCTTCAATAATATCCATCGTCTTGGATTTGGGCGCTCCGGTTATGGAACCGGCTGGTAACAAACGAAATATAATATCTCCTATATGCGACGGGTAATCATCGGGCAAGACACCACATATTTCGGAGCTTGTCTGAAAGATAGGTCCCTTATTGGTTTCAAGCCGGTCACAATAACGATAGCGGATAACCCTGACCTGTTCCGCCACCATACTCAAATCATTACGAATCAGATCTACAATGGTAGCATGTTCGGCAGTTTCCTTAGGATCATCCATCAATAGTTTTTCCGCATTAGGTAAGGTAGCGTCAATCGTTCCTTTCATGGGGAAAGATTTTATCTCACCATCTTCTATACGAACAAAAATTTCGGGTGAGAAACAGACCAGTTTATCTTTCAACCAAAGTTTATAAAGCGCTTTGGAGTACCGGAACACATCCTCCAAAGTAAGATTAGTACTGACAGGAACCTTGCAAGTCAAATTAGCGAGATAGCTGTTACCTGCCAGAATATTCCGTTTTACGATTTCAAAAGCTTGCCGGTAGTCTGTCAAAGACATTGGAACAAAGTTCCAGTCTATCCGCCCACTGTAACTTTCTGTTACAGTATCCACATTTTTCACTCCATTAAAGTTATAACGGCAACGGGTAGAATCAATCCGGCTTATTTCCTCTATCAAAGAACACTGCTGTTTATAATCTATAATAAAAAGGAAAGGCTTCCGGCTACCCGCCAGCTCATTCATACGTTTTATAGCTTCCGGTCTTTTATATTGTTGCATTTTAGCTGTTAAATTATCTTGTAACAATCATTTTTCAAGGGGAACAAAGTTAAGAATTTAAAGTAAACTGTTATCTTAACATAGAGAAATTCTTTCTTTTACTTGTTTTATTCAATCAACAACGTTTTGGAGAAAGACCTACCTATTTTCCATTTCCATAATACCCCCCCCTAAAAAACAAATGATACCTACTCATCGCGAGCAAGTATCATTCAAATTAAAATCTAAATTCTCTACGAGAATAAGGTGACCTCGCCTTAAATCTGAACACAAGCATCCAACGAGACCACCAAAAAGTATTGTACGCTTACAATACCTATGCGTTTTATTTATAATATTTATTATAGATCAATATCTCATCCTCTGATTATATTGCAAAGGTAAACTTTTAACTTATCCGACAGACAATATGTTCTTCAAAAGGAAAACATTAAAGAAATACAGGTCACACATTAGATTTATTTAAAAAATAAATACAATACAGAACATCACTACCTATAATAAAACCATATCATTCCTTCAAAAAAAACATATTCCATAAAAGAAAAAACAGTAGACCGGACATTCCCAGCCTACTGCTTTATGAGTTAAAAAACACATTTCTTTATTTTGCTCCGTTTACAAACTTTTCGACGGTATTATAAAGATCATCTCCACGCAACTCCTTCGCTACAATTTTACCTTCCGGATCTACTAAAATTATATGTGGGAAACCGACAATACAGTATGATTCCAACACATCCTTCACATCGTCTTTCCGCAACAGAACCTGATTCCAATAGCTCTTGTCTTCTTCAATAGCCTTTTTCCAATCTTCCTCACGACGGTCTGTAGACACACCATAAATAGTAAATCCTTTATCTTTGAAAGCATTGTACGTCTTCAACAGATAAGGAGTTTCCTTACGACACCAACTACAACCGGCAAACCAGAAATCGACTAGAACATATTTACCCTTGAAATCGTTCAAACTGACAGAATTCCCTTTCAAATCAATTCCTGTTATAGCAGGAGCAACGCTACCGGTAGCACACCTAGCAAATTTATCCAAACCTTCTTGCATTTTTACATATATACCACTTTGCCTGGACGCCTCATCAAAACTGCCTATGAAGTTACGTGCCTCATCAATCTCCTCAACTGTATTAAAAGTATGATTTTGGAAGCGATAAGTATAATAAAGATACAAACCGAAGTATGAGCCTTTATTTTTAGCAATTTCCCCATTTATCAGTTTACGAGTCTGTTCCGAGGCACTCTCATAATAAGGACTGGAAACCTCCCGGATACGCTCCATTTCCTCACGATCCCCTTTTTCACGAGCTTCATAGAACATATGATCCAAAGAATCGAGAACCATACGATTACCTGCTATATATTTCGCTTCTTGCAAGGCTTCGTATTGCTCCTGCAATGCAGACCCTGTAGCATGTAAACTCAGTTGATCATACTTATCCTTACCCAAGGTAAGCTGCATGGATTTGGGTTCCAAAAACAAATTAGCGTATTGCTGTAAATACTCTCCACGCTCCATATTCTGCAAAGAGAAACAATAAAGACCGGCTTGTATAGAATCAGTGGGATAAGCAAACCTACCATCGGTAACAGCAATAGATTTAATCAGTTTCACACTACCATAATGCTCATTGTCCACTTGATATAAATAGATAGAATCAGCCTGGATTCCATCAAGACTACCCTCTAAAGACACAGACTTAGACTCATTGCAAGCATTTAACATGCATAAAGAAACGCCTAATAATAGATATTTTTTATATAATTCGATCAAATTAGACATATATAACGATATAAAAATGCCTTTTATATTAATTTATCTACATTCGTAGCATGATTAGTTATTTTATGGCAATAAAAAACTGTGGCTTTTCACCACAGTCTTTATATTATCTTTTTTTGAGACTAGTTTAATTAATTAAGCAACAAATGCTACATCACCAGTACCAACTGTAATGGTATATGCAAAGTTATTGTGTTCGTATTTTAATGTTTTGATTTCTTTATCTGTTGCACCATTAGTAACACCAGTTTCTATAACTTCAGAAAGTTTTGCATCTGTTGGCATTGTCCAACCTGCTGTTGCTAAAGCAGCAATTAATGCATCAGCATCAGATTTATATTTACCAGTTGCAACAGCTGAATCTTCAGTTACAACTTCATAAGTAAGTGTAACTTTTGTTCCATCATTTGTAACACCTGTTGTTTCTTCATCAGCAGCAACAACTAAAATTAAGTTAGCAATATCTTTTGCTTCTTGCTTTGTAGCTGTCTTTCTAGCATTTGTTGTGAATCCGAAGTAACCAGCAACTGAAACAGCTGATAAAATTGCAATGATAGCAATAACTACGACTAATTCAACTAAGGTAAAACCTTTCTTTAATCTCTTTTTCATTTTAAAATTTCCTTTCCTTACATTAATGGAATTAATTTCCACATACCTATATTTTAATCAAAAATTGTCCAATTGCAACATTTAATTGCAAAAAAAGAAATACTTTTTTGAACGAATTTCAATAAATTTATGGAATTCCATGTTATTTATATATGCGTAGAGATAAAATTAATTACTTTTTATATTATTTTTTAAATCGTCAATATTCGGAACTTCATTAATAGTAACTGGCGTTGACTGACTTGTATATAGTTTAAACCTAAATGGTTCAGTTCCAGCTGCTAAAGTAATTAATCCTGTTAGACTTAAGGCATCTATATTCTTAAAGTCAAGTAATAATTCATCTTCTATTTCAACTTCAGAGTAGTTTTTACCACCACCATACATTGCTATTCCACCATGTACATAAGTTTTACCGTTATCGTTTATAGCAAACGAGGTATCTTCTTTAGTTACATAATTTTCAACTAGTTCTTGTAAATTAAAGTACTTATTAACATCTAAATCATTACTAATAACTTGAATTAATGTCGAAGAATCAAGACTTTTGACATCTTTCCAGTCAAACATTTTTGTATTTCCTGTTATCTTCATATTAGTAGCATAAGAGGTCCCTGCCATATTTTTTACTTCTGGGAAATATGCTCCAACGCTTGTTGTCGTTGCATCATATAGGAGTTGACCAGCAAAATGAGTGTCAATACCAATACTAAATAATCCTGATTTATATAAATAAGTATCGTTTATAGTTATAGAAGAATCTGAAACGCTTTTTTTAGTGTTTGCATCTATTGGTAACTCCGGTGCTAAGAAGTTATTTATTTCTTCATCACTCATATTGCTTAAATCGACATCTTGAGTTGGCTTGATAACTGAGTTTGAACCTGCTTTAATTAAAAATTCTCTTCCAAATTGAACTAAGCAGTTATCAATCAATAAGTTTTCGTTTGAAAAAGATCTTATTACTGTTCTTCCATTAGATATTATTGAATCTTTAACTGTTACATTATTACCCATTATTTCTAATGTCGTTCCTACATAATCCAAGAATGTTAAGTCTTTAACGTTGCTACAATTTTTTATATTAACGTTAGACAATGTTATATTATCACCTTTTATTAGTGTTCCTATATTATCTTGCCCTGATACTTTAGCCATACCCAAAGCTTCCAAT
>ERZ791729.1082-NODE-1082-length-9958-cov-2.301727_pt1 | contig 9958 bp, 8 predicted proteins | sample MGYA00510043_ERZ791729 | MGnify/ENA primary metagenome ERZ791729 (study PRJEB30046, sample SAMN00715149) | human gut metagenome | study: EMG produced TPA metagenomics assembly of the A metagenome-wide association study of gut microbiota in type 2... | reverse complement strand
GCGCGTGCGCGGGTCTCCTGCCCCACGCCGCAGCCTTCCAGTCCGGCGCGTGAATGGGGCAGCACGGGCTTCACGCCGTAAACGCCCTGCACAAAATTGATGTCCGCCGGATTGATCGGGGCCGCCTTCATCCGGATCAGCACCTCCCCCTCCGCCGGTACCGGCATGGGACCGGAAACATACTCCAGCACATCCTGGGGTTTCATGCTGCATTCGGAAAACTCTGCATAATGATTCTCACTCATGCTTTCAATCTCTCACGCCGCCTCCCTCCGTGCAAGCGCCGGATACGTTTTACACGGGCAAACAAGCCATCCGGCCGCGCGCGCCTTTCCCCGGCGCCTGCCCCCCCGGCCATGAACGGAGGGAACCAGACCGCAGGAAAGCCCGGCAGCGCTGCCGCCGGGCCGGCACAAATTCCGAGTCTTTTGTTCGGTTGTTCTTGACCTTAGGCGAAAATACGCTAGACTACCTCTCTCGCATTAACAAATAACTTCGATTGCCATGTCCCGAATTTGCATCATCAGAGGTACCATGCCTCACAAAGGTCGTCGTATCCATCGCTCCGGTCTTGCCAAGAAAAAGGGCGGTATTGGTCGTCACGTCACTAAGACTGTCAATCGTACCGTTTTCCCCAACCTTCAGGAAAAGCGCATCTGGGTTCCCGAACTCGGTCAATTCGTGAAAATGAAGATTTCCGCCAAGGCCCTGCGTACGATCAACAAGAACGGTGCTTACAACACTCTTAAAAAGGTAGGTCTCCTGTAAAAAAGATTCTTTTTTTTGAACGTTGTTACACCACTTGAACTCTAAGGCTTCAACGAGGTGAGCAACTGGCAGAAAAAGATGTCCAAAAAGACAAGGGATCATCTGCTTAAGTGAGGCGCCTCCAAGTTGAAGGTTTTATTGAAACATTAATATACCAACGGACGTAAATAAGACGTCCCCTACTGGAAAAAGATCACACAGATGAAAGCCCAAACCAAAATCGCTCTTAGAATTAATGATGACAACCCCAACCATCACCTGTGGAACAACAGGGGGGTTTGGTGGTGCCACGTCACGGTTCACAAGCCTGACTCCACGGCGGAACGCCTGAGATTCTCTCTGAAGACCCGTGACATCGAAAAAGCCCGCGCCCGCCGCGACAAGATTTTCGCCTCCATCCAGCAGCACTTCGGCATCGCCGCTTAAGGAAGCTGTACGGAGAGATTAAGGCAAGTCACATCAATCTCTTTATAAGAACCGTTCCGGTTAACCGGAACGGTTCTTTTTTATGGAAAAAATAAAGACTTTCACTCGGAAAGGGCGGCAGCGGATTTGCCGCAACACAAGCCCCCTGCAAACAAGGCTGAAACAGCGCGTTTCTTAAAGCCGCCGCCCCGCCAGGCTATTCTTGCAAAGCCGGCTATCCATTTCACCCTTTATCCCTATAATAATGGACGGGCAGTGAAACGCGGCATTCACGGACCCGCTGGCCGGCAAAAAAAGGATGCCGTCCTTGAAAGCATCCATTCCTGCCCCTGCCGTCAACTCTTTTTGCTGAACCGGAACATGGCCGCTCCATGGCTGTTCAACTCCACGGCCATATCTCCCGTCACCCTTCCCTGGTCGGCGCGTTTCCAGAGGTCCCTGGCTTCATACGCGCCGGAGAGCCCCAGCTCCCTCAGGTTCACCTTCACTACGCCCTTCTCTTTCCCGGTATTGAAAAACCCCGCCGCTACGGAACCGTCGGACAGCTCCTTCGTCCAGACCTGGAAATCCCCCCGGTGCCACGCCTTGCGGGCGGGACGGGCGGCAGGGTCCTGGTCCACGGCAATCACCTCGTCGTTGGTCAGGAGCCCCATCGTGAATGAATCGATATGCTCCAGGTCACAGGAAATGATGAGCGGAGCGGACAGGAGGCACCACAGGGTCACATGGGTGTACTGTTCATCCGGCGTCAGCTGCGTCTGGACAAACGTGGTATTGGGCTGGTTGGGCTTGCCCAGCTTCCCGATCTGGAGAATGTCCGGATCATTCCAGTGGCCCGGGCGCATGTGCTTCTGCCAGCGTTCCTGGGAAAAGCCGATGCCGCTGACGCTGCCCCAGTGGTCCTGGATATCCCCCGTCGTCCTCCACAAATTGGCCAGCTTCCCCAGCTCTTCCACCTGTTTATACGGGGCGGCATTGGATATGCTGAGCACAATATCCCGCCCGGAATCGTCCAGAGCCTGGCGGATGCGTTCCGTCGTCGGCACGTCATTGGGGTTCCAGTCCACCTTCACGTAATCGAACCCCCAGTCCGCCCATTGCCTGGCGTCACGGTCAAACAGCCAGACGGCGCCTACACGGTCCGCCTTCCTGCGATGCACGCCGGGGTAACTCCCGAAAATTTGATTCTTCTGCTTGCGGTCCTTCTCCGGAATGGCCATTTCCCCGTAATCCGCCTTCGCATTGGGCGAGCTTCCTCCGATGAACCCGGCATACGTCCCCATCCAGGGCGTGGAATAAATGCCCGCCTTCATCCCCATGGCATGAATGGAATCGCACATGGCCTTCATGTCCGGAAAGCGCTTGTTGGGCTGGATGGAGAAGTTCCGTCCGCCTCGCTCGCCCTGCCAGCAATCGTCAATATTGATATAGGTCCAGCCATGGTTGACAAGCCCCCGCTCCACAAAAAGCCGGGCCGTCTTCAGCACATTCTCCTGCCCCACGGCCTCACTGTAGGAATACCAGCTGCTCCAACCCATGGGCGGGGTCAGGCACAACTCATCCCCCACCTTCAGAATCCACTCCTTCGCATCTTTTCCATGCCTGTTGGAAGCCTGGATCTTCACCTTGTATTCCCCCTTCTTCGCCGGGGCGGTACCCGTAACCAGCCCGCGCGAATCCATCCTCAGGCCGGAGGGAAGCCCAGCCGCCTGAATCTTCATGGGACGCTCCCCGGAAACGGGAACCTGGAACAGCACCCGCGCGCCGGGAGTGGCGCCAACAATGCGGGCGCCGTTGACGGAGGGGGAAAGCGGGGTTTCAGGAGTCAGGCGCACGCCGGGAGGGGGAGCCGGATAAGGATTCGGGAACTCCGTGCCAAATGATGAGGATACGGCGGCGCCAAGCACGGCAGGCAGGAAAAAACGGTACAATTTCATAAATGGTCTATGGAGGTGTACCTTAAAAAACGCGTCCGCTCTCCCGTTTCTTTCATCATGCTGTCTATCTCGGCCTCTGCGCGCCATCCTGTTCCTGCGTTCCTTCCGCAAAACGTGAGGAACTCCGGAAAAAAGCCGGGACGGACACTCCCGGCAACCGTGCCGCCAGGGAGCGGAAATCCTCTTCACGCATCACGTTCCCCGCCGTCGCCAGGGCATCCGCCAGCGCCGCGGAAGGCGCCTGCACGCTCACCTGCCTGTCCTCCGTCATGCCCAGCCCCGTGCGGGGGTCCAGCACATGGGAATACTCCGCACCGCCGATCTTCGCCATCTGGCGGGCGCTCCCGGAGGTGGAGACGGCGGCATGGCTCAACAGCAGCACCGTATTCTTCCCATTACCTTCATCCACCAGCAGCCGCCATCCCCGCTCCCCCGGTGGGGGGGCGCCGGCCATAACGTCGCTGGTGCTGTCAATAAAGAAGGAACGGATTCCTCTTTTTCTCAAAATCTCCGCCATCCGGTCCACGGCAAACCCCTTGCCCATGCCTCCCAGGTCCACCCTCATTCCGGGAACCGTTTTGACCGCGGCCTCCTTGCCGACGGACAGCTTTTCCCATCCGGACGCCCGGAGCGCACGTTCCAGTTCCCCGCTGGACGGGAGAACGCCGTGGCGGCGGCTCTTCTTCCACAGGCGGATGCAGGGACCGAGCGTGGGGTCAAAGGCGCCCTTTGTCAGCCGGGCATAATCCAGGGCCAGCAGAAGAGCCTTTTCCAGCTCCGGGGAAACGGGGACGGAAACGCCGTTTTCCGCGGCATTCAACCGGGCCAGACCGCTCCCCGCATCCATGGCGGACATCACCTTCTCCCAGCGGACGGCGCAGGCAAGAGACTCCATGCAGGCCTTCTCCGTCTGCGCCGCATCCATCCCGTGCCCGGGATAGGCGCGCACCGTAAACACCGTTCCCATGGCCGCACCCCGCACCGTTACCCTTCCATCCGGAGCATGAACGCAGGAAAGCGGCTCCGGCGGGGCGGAAGCCGTTTCCCTCTCCTGCCCCCGGCTTGTCCCCGCAGCAGCCAGCAGGCAGGAACAGCACGCAGAAACAACGGCCAGCCGGAAAAAAGAACTCATGCGCACCTGCGGGATCATGTTCCAAAACCTACTCCGCACAAACAAACAGGAGCAAGGACCGAGTGCGCCATGGAGACGCCGTCATCTCATCCGCTGACAAAACCGGGATGACGTTATTTCATTTGAAGCTGGCGCACGCCCCCCTTTTCATGATAAATGGAACGGTTCCACGTTTTTGCAAATTTGCCCTCTTCATCGTCATGACCAGATTCCTGCTCTCCCTGTGGCTTCTTTTAACGCTTCCCGTTTCCGCCAGCTGGTACGGTGACGAAGTAAAAGCCGGTTCCGACATCATCATGGTGGACCTGCTCTACCCCTACTGGCCGGAATCTACCTACTTTTCCTGCTGGAACCTGGACATGTTCCCCAAGGGCGGCTACTTCTATGCCGGCGTGGCGGCCAACGCCAACGACAACACGAACCTGGAAACCTACCGCCCCTCCACCGTATGGTCCTTCTGGCCCGCTCCCGTTTACGAAGGGCGGCAGGTGCGCAACGTGTACGTCAACCCGCACGTCTACGCCCAGCAATACGTGGGTGAAGGAGCTTCCGGAAAGGCCGGGGGGCGCGACGTCCCGTGGATCAAGACCAAGCAGTGGTACACCATGCTCATGCGGACCTGGGGCGCGGACGAAGCCAGGAAGGAATGCTACGCCGGCTGGTGGATGAAAGACCAGGCCGGCAACCGGTGGCACCACATCGCCACCTTCCGCATTCCCTATGCGGCCACCGGCTTCAAGGGGAACGGCGGCTTTCTGGAGGACTTCGGGCACGGGGGCCGCAAGCAGAGGGAACTGTGGCGCGGCAAGGGCTTCTACAGGCACAACGGCGCGTGGGAAAAATGTGATACCGTTTCCATCAACGTTCCCAAGGAAGGAGGCATGAAATACAGCGGCTGGACGGTCCACCAGACGGAAAACGACTCCATCCTGACCATGTCCTATACGGAAAACAGGCAATTTCCCAGAAACCTGGAGCCGGGCCGCAAGCACACGTTCAAGCTGAACCAGCCGGACAAGCCCGTGATGGACGCCATCGCGGCGGAAGGCAAGGCTCGCCACGACGGCAGCCAGGTGATCGTGGACTGGACGCTGGCGGAAACGTCCTCCCCGCAGTTCGGGTACAAGATAGAGGTCTTTGACAATCCGCAATACTCCGGAACTCCCATTTACACGGTGGAGGAACAAATCCCGCACGTACGCACCAAAGCTGTCGCGCTCCCCCGGGACATCCCCCAATGCTTCGTCAGGCTCACCATCACGGACATCTTTGACCAGCAGAAAACCCTGAAACTCGCCAAGGCCGCCGCGGAAGCACCCCTCAAAGGGCTGCCCGGCAAAAAAGAACTGTCCAGCGGCCTGGAATACAAATACCTGGAAAACAAGGACGGATGGTCCAAACTGGCGGAACTGGACTTCTCCAAGCCGTTGCGGACCGGAGTCTCCCATGGATTTGACACGGCCCTGCGCGGAGCCAGGGAAGGACGATTCGCCTTTGAATATGAAGGCTTCCTGGTCGTCCCCCAGACGGGGGCCTACACCTTCGCCCTCCAAACCTGTGACGGAAGCCGCCTGGACGTCGGCGGAAAAACCGTTATTGACAACGATGGGCTGCACAGCACGTCGGAAAAGCGCGCCTCCGTCTTCCTGGAAAAAGGCGTCACTCCCATCAAGCTGACCTACTTCAAGAAAAAGCCGGAACACGAATTCACCGTGGCGTGGGTGGGCTGGCAGTACGGCAACCGCCCCGTGGAGGAAATACCGCTCGCCAGCCTCATGCGCCCCAAACGGGCGGACATACCGGAAGCCAGGCTGGAAGTGGGCGGCAAGGGACCGGAACGCGTGCTGAAAACAGCCATCTCCTCCGGACGGGTGAACAAGGTGGAATACTACAACGGCGCCAAGCTGGCCGCCGCCGCGGACGCAGCCCCCTTCACCGCTCCCCTCATGCTCTTTGACGGAGAAAACAAACTGTGGGCGCGCGTCTTCTACAACGGTTCCCATACGGTGGACACCCCCGTCGTCCCCATCCATTCCCAGAGCCGCATCACCCCCGGCTGGGAAGCCATGCTGCGCGGGGAACCGGGGCTGCCCCACTCCATCAGCGGCGCGGGAAACGCCTTTCGCTTCGTGGGGGAAGGGGAATACCTGGTCAGCAAAAAAATCAAGGGAGACTTCATGCTGACGGCCCACATCAGCTCCATCAGCGATAAGGCACTGGACACCGGGGACGACTGCTGGGCGGGCATCATGGTGCGCAAGGACGCGGGAGCTTCCAACTATGACGATGAAATCGCCGTCTTCCGGACCGTGGGCCGCGGCCTCCGGTGCAGCGCGGACTTCAGCGACTATGGAACGGGCCGCCAATCCACCTTCACCCTGAACAAGGACCACTCCTGGGTGCGCATCATGCGGCGCGGCAATGAATTCACCTGCTTCACCTCCCCGGACATGAAAAAATGGGAAATGGGCATGCAGCGCATCATCCCGATGAAGGAGGAAGCCATCGCCGGCATCACGTTCAGGACCATTCCGGGCAAGGGCAAGGGCATCTTCTCCGCCGCCATGGACGGAATCTCCATCAAACCCGTCAAACTCCAGCCGCACAAGATAACCGCCGCTATGCCTGCCGGAAAAATCATCGGCTATTCCCTGCTCTCCCCGGATCTGGCGGTGGCGCGCTACCGTTGCGGGGCGGACCTGCTGGAACGCAAAAACGGAACCTACGCCCGCAAGCCCCTCACACTGCCCAGGGGCGTCAAAACCGTCCGTTCCATGGCGCTTGCCGGGGACAAAATGTTCCTGCTGGCCCCGACCTCCCAGGGAGGAGCCCTGTTCAGCAGCAAGGATATGGGTAAAACGTGGACCGTCGCCAACCCGGATGTAAAAGTGGACCCGTCCCCCATCTCCTTCATTGCCGGGGAGCTCATCTCCGTCAATCCCCGGAATCCGCGGGAAATCATCGCCGGTTCGGACCGCGCCGGACTCTTCATGAGCACGGACGGCGGAGACACCTGGAACAACGTGGGCCTGGTGGGGGAACCCGTCACCAACGTCGGCTTCCATACGACCGCCCAGGGCAGGATTGGAGCCGTGACGGCGGACCGCAAGGCCAACACCAGCAAAATCTTCATCTCCACCAACAACGGGAAGAAATGGAACCAGAAAAACGAAGTTCAGGGAGCGGGCTTCCTGAGACTGGTGTACGACACCCGCGCCGCAGACCAGCTCTACGTCTTCTCCACCCAGGGCGTTTACACCTCCTTCAATGACTGCCGCACCATGAACCGCGTGCTCCAGGGGCTGCCCGCCACGCAGCCCACGCTGGCGATCGACAGGCGCCGCCTGGACGATACCTTCATGCTCGCCGTCCCGCTGGACGGCAAGGGCGTGTACTCCAGCGAACGCAACGCCAGAAACTGGCAGAAGCGTTCCGACAAGGAAGACTGGGGATCCGCCTTCAACCTGCTGATTGACACCGCGAACAACAGGCACATTACCCTGTACGCGGAAAAAGGCATCTATGAAAGCACGGACGAAGGCAAAACCTGGAAACAGGTCTATCCGGGCCATTGAACCAGAATGCTCTCCTTCTTCTCCCATGAACAAAGGCACTCCGGCAGAAGCCGTTCCCTGCAACGCCAGAGGAGTTCATGCAGTTCTCTCATTTTCTCCGCCCTGGCGAGCGTTTCCGCCGACCTTAACAAGCTCCGCTTCCTGGCGCCGGGCGTCTTTCCTCTGAAACCGGACGGATTACGCCATCCTAGGCAGGAACAGCCTCCATGCGGCTTTCCCCATCACAATCATGCGCGCAGCCGCAGTGCTTCCCGCACTGCGGCCTGACAAAATCTGCCTGGGAACGCCTCCTTATCTGGCAAACAGGGCATGGATGCGGCGGCAGACCTCATCCACGTTCTCCCGTGAATTGAATGCGGAAATGCGGAAGAACCCTTCCCCCCTGGAACCAAAGCCGGAACCGGGCGTAATGACCACATTCGCCTCATACAGCATCTTGTCAAACATCTGCCAGCTATCCAGGCCGTCCGGACACTGCACCCAGACATACGGGGCGTTTTCCCCGCCCCACACGCGCATGCCCGCCTGGCGGCAGGCATTCAGCAGCAGCGCGGCATTCCCCAGGTAATGGCTGATCAGCACGGCGGTCTGCGCCATGCCTTCCAGCGTGAACAGGGCCGCGGCGCCCCGCTGGACGATGTAGGAAGCTCCGTTGAACTTCGTGCTGGTTCGGCGGCTCCACAGCTGGCTGATGAGAACCTTGTTCCCCCCGGAATCATGGCCGTGCAGCTCCTTGGGAATCACCACGTAGCCGCAGCGCACCCCCGTGAAGCCTCCCTGCTTGGAAAAGGAGCGGAACTCAATGGCGCAATCCCGCGCGCCGGGAATTTCAAAAATGGACTTGGGAACGGCGGAATCCTGTATAAATGCCTCATACGCGGAATCGTACAAAATAATGGCGTGGTTCGCCCGGGCATACTCCACCCATTTCAGCAATTCATTCCGGGAAGCCACGGCCCCGGTAGGGTTGTTCGGGAAGCACAGGTAAATCAAATCCACATGCTCATCCGGCAATTGCGGCACAAAATTGTTCTCCGGCGTGCAGGGGAGGTACACCAGTCCTTCATACGAACCGTCCGCGCTGGAATCCCCGGTATTCCCGGCCATCACATTGGTATCCACATACACGGGATAAACCGGGTCCGGCACGGCGATCCTGTTGCCCGGCCCGAAAATGTCCAGAATGTTGCCCGTATCGCACTTGGCGCCGTCAGACACGTAAATCTCATCCACTTCCACATGCACGCCGTGGACCTGGTAGGCCTTTTTGGCGATAGCCTCCCTCAGCCAGAAATAGCCCTGCTCCGGACCGTAGCCGTGAAAGCGCTCATGGGTGGACAAATCGTCCACCGCCTCGTGCATGGCTTCAATGGCCGCCATGGGCAGCGGTTCCGTCACGTCTCCGATGCCGCAGCGGATCAGCCTTTTGGCCGCCTCCGGATGGGACTCGGCAAACGCATTCACGCGGCGCCCTATTTCCGGGAACAAATATCCCGCCTGCAGCTTGAGGAAGTTATCGTTAATATTAGGCATGGTTTTAATAGTAAGTGTCTCATTCCATACCCTTCACGGGAAGGAATCAAGGCCCCGTTCCGGCATGGGCTCCCCTCCCTGCGTCACTATCTCCGCCCCCCCTTTTCCTGCGGTTCCCTCCGCGCGGACATGGAGCCGCTGCCTATTTGCGTTTCATGCTCCGCATCAAACTCTTGTCTTCCCGGCTAACACGCAGGGATTCAATAATTTTTTGCAAAGCCCTGTTGTAAGTGAAATCGGACAGGGACGAATTCCTCAAATACTCCAGCGTCAATGCCGGGAACTTCACATAACAGACGGAAACCGCCCAGGCCACCGCCATGCCCACGTAATAATCCTCATGCCGCACGCCATCCAGCAGGGCCAGCACCTGCTCCACGTAATCCTCCGTAATGAAATGGGCCAGCATCATCACCACGGCAAAGCGGACCTCATAGACCCGTGCGGACGTTAAATACGGCTGGATGAACTCCCAGACCAGGGCAGGATGCTTTTTACAAAACTTCAGGCTGGTGCAGAAAGTATCGCAGACAGCCCAGTTATCCATGCGGGGCACGAAGCGCGCGACCTGTTCCAGGCGCTCTTGG
>ERZ791729.1072-NODE-1072-length-10029-cov-2.409966_pt1 | contig 10029 bp, 8 predicted proteins | sample MGYA00510043_ERZ791729 | MGnify/ENA primary metagenome ERZ791729 (study PRJEB30046, sample SAMN00715149) | human gut metagenome | study: EMG produced TPA metagenomics assembly of the A metagenome-wide association study of gut microbiota in type 2... | reverse complement strand
AATAGGAATATTCCCAACAGATGATGGAACAGGTAAGATAGAAAATAGAATAAAAATAATAAAAGATCAAAGTATAGGAGAATATGAATGGGAAACAGATAGTTCAAATAACTGGACAGGTGCAACATTAAATACAGAACTTAATACAACATATTTAAATAGTTTAGATAGTACAGCACAAAACATGATAGGAGATGCTAAGTATTATTTAGGAGGATATAAAGATACTACAATAACTTCAGAAGTAATGTATAGTTATGAAAGAAAAATAAAAAACACAACAAGTAATGAATTTTATTATGGAACAAACCCTAATAATTTGGTAGGAAAACTAGGACTAATGTATGCCAGTGACTATGGATATGCAGTAAGTGATGAGTGTACACAAAACTTATGGGACTATGATAATGCAACATGTAAAAACAATAACTGGTTGTTTAAAGGTAATGATGAGTGGATATTGCCTCAGATTGCCAGCTATAGTAGCCTTGCGCTCTTTGTCTATTCGGACGGGGGTGTCAACCTCAACGACCGCGAAGTCAGGCGCTACCTGAATGCGGTTCGGCCAGTCCTATATCTAATATCTTCGGCTATAATTACTGGTGGAGATGGAACTATAGGTTCACCATATAAACTTAGTATTTAAAAATTTAGGGAGGGAAATATATGAAAAAAATAATAAATAAAAAAGGATTTACTTTAATCGAATTACTTGCTGTTATATCAATTTTAGCAATAATTGCTGTTATAGCAACTCCAAATATTATTACACTTGTTGATAATAGTAAAAAGCAGGAATTTGTAACTGATGCTATTTCATTTACATCTAAAGCAGTTTATAAATATAAATTTGAAAAGTATGGAAAACACAGACGATTCTGATAAATCATCTATGTCCTATTTATATTACATGTCCAATTGTTTTAGAACGTGAAAATTATTATTTTTTACATCCTGTCAGGAGCTGAGAATCCAAGCATATCGATACAAGCCTCAAGTATCTCCTTTGTGAGCACAAGCAGCGAAATATATGACTTCTTAAGCTCTTCATTCTCCTCAGAAAGAATCTTTGTGTCATGGTAGAAGCCGTTGAATGCGTTGGCAAGCTCGTAGATGTATGCACATATCTTGTGTGGTGCAGACTCCTCGTATGCACTCTCAATTGTAGCATTGAACTTTGCCAGAGAGAGCATGAGATTCTTCTGTCCTGCATTGACTGCCGGCATTATTGCATCCTTCAGTGCGCTGATGTCGCCACCCTTTGCCTCATACTTTGAGAGGATTGACTTGATACGCACGATTGTATAAAGGATATATGGACCTGTGTTACCCTCAAAGGATGTGAATCTGTCGATATCAAAGATGTAATCCTTGCTCGCCTGATTAGACAAATCACCATACTTGACTGCTGCAAGCGCTACAGTTTTGGCAGTCTGCTTTGCCTCTGCCTCGTCAATATTTAAATTCTCTTTTTCCTTCTGGTTTTCCTTAATCTTATTGAGCATCTCATCGTCAATTTCCTTGAGGAGGTACTCAAGACGCATTACTCCACCGTCTCTTGTCTTGAAAGGCTTGCCGTCCTTACCGTTCATGGTTCCAAAGCCGATATGTACAAGCTCTGTAGTATCAGGTACTATGCCTGTCTTTCTTGCGCAGCGGAACACCTGGATAAAGTGCATTGACTGACGTGCGTCTGCCAGATAAATCACACGGTCAGGGTTGTTCTCCTTCATACGCATAACAAGTGTTGCAAGGTCTGTAGTGCTGTAAAGTGAGGCTCCGTCCGACTTTAGGATGATACATGGCGGAATCTCCTTTGTATCTGTGTCCTCCTTCACATCCACAACCAAAGCGCCCTCACTCATATGTGCAAAGCCCTTTTCCTTCATCATTTCAACCATCTCAGGTACATATGGCTGTGCATCCGACTCGCCCTTCCACAGCTCAAAATGAACATTCAGATTCTCATAATTTCTCTTAAGATCTGTTACAGAGACATTCATGATGTGTGAAAGCAGTGCCTGATAGCCTCTCCTGCCTCCCTGAAGCTCCTTTGTGGCAAGAAGTGCTGCTTCCTTGAAGCTCTCATCTGATTTCGACTTGCCGCTGGCTGTCGGATAGATGTCCTCAAGCTCTGATATGGTAAATGGTGCCTCCTTCGGGTACTCTCCTGTATAGCTCTCATCAAAATAAACGAGGTCAGGCTTTCTCTCGTGAAGCTCTGTGATGATAAGTCCCATCTGAAGTCCCCAGTCACCTAGATGTACATCACCAATCACATTGTGTCCCATGAACTTTGCGATACGCTTAACGCTCTCTCCGATTACTGCCGAACGAAGGTGTCCTACATGAAGAGGCTTTGCAACGTTTGGTCCGCCGTAATCCACTACTATAGTGAGTGGCTTTTTGGCCTTCTCCAAGCCGTATCTACCCTCGTCATCCTTCATATCGTTCATATATTTTGCCAGAAAAGCGGTATCCATTTTGATATTAAGAAATCCCGGCTTTACTGATTCTACTGACTCAAACATCTCATCTGACTCAAGGAGCGCCGCTACCTTGTCTGAGATCATAAATGGTGCACACTTATACTCTTTTGCCGCTGCCATTGCTCCGTTACACTGGAACTCACAAAGGTCCGGTCTGTTTGAAAGTGTAACCTTTCCGTACTTCTCGTCATATCCTGCACTGACGAATGCCTTTGTCACTTCCTCTGATATCAAATTAATCAGTTTTTTCATTGTATTCCTCCTGATATATAGCTGTTTTGCGTCAAACAGCGAATATACTTATATTAGCACACAAATGAATTGCTTTCAATATCAACCGTCATTTTTGCCTTCTGAGTAAATATTAACCGGCAACGTAACCTTGCATTTGCACCCTCAAAGGAGTATGATTTCATATGAAAATTTAAAGGAGGTCTTATCAATGAAGATAAAAACTAAACAAATAACCATTACTGCAATTATGCTTGCAATCTGTCTTGTCAGCCAGTTCTTTAAGAACTTAAGCGTATACATCACAGGTCCGATCATTAATGCAGCTTTAATACTTACCGTGCTCTATGCCGGAATGGCATGTGGCATTATCCTAAGCATTATCACACCTGTCACATCATTTTTCATCACAGGAAGTCCTGTTATGGCGGCTATCCCTGCGATGTTTCCATGTATCATGATAGGAAATATCATTCTCGTGGTATGTGTGGGACTGCTTCGCAAAAAATGCGGCAAAGCTGCCGGTTTTCCTGTATCAATTGCAATAGGTGCCATACTAAAGGCTCTTTTCATGGGAATAGCCATTGCTCTTATCATTCTCCCTGCATTTCTGCCTGCTCCAATGCACAAGATGCTGCCGGTTTTACAGCTTCAGTTTTCAGTGACACAGCTTATCACCGCTGTTATCGGAGGTGTATATGCAGTCATAATTGCGGCTGTGCTTAAAAAAACTTCTTTAGCACAGGCAGACTAAATATTCAATTATCTGCTTATGCTTCCAGATATCCGTGCATATTTTTTAGCGCATTTTTCTCAAGCCTTGATACCTGTGCCTGAGAGATATTTATCTCCTCTGCCACCTCTATCTGTGTCTTGCCCTCGAAAAAACGCAGCTTAATAATCTGTCTCGCTCTGTCATCAAGCAGCTTTAAGGCATCGTCGAGAACCAGATTTTTTACCCATGCTTCCTCTTTGTTTTTCTTGTCCGATATCTGATCCATCACATAAAGTGTATCACCACCGTCAGTATATACAGGATCAAAGAGGGAAAGCGGTGTCTGGATTGCATCAAGTGCGTATAGTATATCGTTTTCGGGGATGCCGCAATCCTTTGATATTTCTGCCAATGATGGCTCATGCACCAGCTTTCTCGATAGCTTTTCCTTTGATTTAATAGCCTGATATGCTGTATCCCTGAGGGAACGTGGAATGCGGTATGCACTGTTGTCACGCAGATACCGTCTCACCTCACCGATAATCATCGGAACAGCATAGGTGGAAAACTTAACACCTATAGTCGGATCAAAATTATCAATTGATTTCATAAGTCCGATGCATCCTATCTGAAATAAATCATCCATATTTTCATTATGGTTTGAAAACCTTCTGATTACCGAAAGCACCAGCCTTAAATTTCCACGAATATACTTTTCTCTTGCAGCCTTATCTCCCTTTTTTATTTTCTCAAACAGTTCTTCTTTTTCATCATCCTTAAGTACCGGCAGTTTTGATGTGGTCACTCCACATATATCAACCTTATATACAGACATGGGAATCCTCCGGATAAATTTCTTTATCTAAAGCATTCCCATTTACAGTAATTTTATTCAATTAATCCTCGTATATAATTCTACAGCACTGCCGCTATTTTTATATCCTTTTCATCCTTAAGCACCAGCACACTGTTGTCTTCAAGCAATGTAACTGTAGGCCTTGAATACTTCTGTGTCACAAAAATTATTTTGGCCTTTTTGCCGTTTGTCAAAAGCACAGTGCTTCCGATATATGAGCTTGCAATCTTCTCCAAAAACATCCCTATATACTTCGGATGATACTTTGATATGCCATCATACTCAAAATCAGCTATCACATCAAACGGACACATCCCATCACGGTAACAGCGCTTTGACGTCATTGCATCGTAGACATCGGATATCGTAATAATAGCTGATATATCGTCAATTTTATCTGATTTATATCCAAACGGATATCCTGAGCCGTCAAACTTCTCATGATGTAAAAGTGCCGCACGCTTCGTGCTTTCAAGAATCTTGAAATTATTAAGTATCTCATAGCCATATACCGTGTGCTTCTTTATCACCTCAAACTCTTCCTTTGTGAGCTTTCCCGGCTTCAATAATATCTCATCCGGTATCTTAAACTTGCCTATGTCGTGCAACAGACCTGCCATTGAAATCTCATCCAGCTTTTCTGTATCAAGCCCTGCCCATACACCAATGAGACGTGCAATGATTGATACATTCATGGAATGTGCCATCGTAGATACATCTGTCTGCTTTAATACCTGAAGTGCGTCAAATAGCTCATATGAAGTCTCAAACCTGTCAAAAATCTCTACCGAGTCCCTGATAAGCGTATTCTTATCCGGGATGATATTCCTGTATAGTATGTCATTCATATATTCATGCAGGTTATCGATGGAATCACGGTATTTTTCCTTAATGATGGCATATTTTTTATTCCATTCTTCTTTTTCCTGTGCTGAACTTCCCTCAACATAAACCGAAGCTATATTGTAGAATCCAAACTTTGCTATATCAAATGCCGATACAGCCTGATGTCTTTTAAGGATAAGCTGTCCCTTTGGCGAAAACACATCTACTGCCGTAGTCATTCCCTCTTTTAGTTCATTAACCTTTATTTCTCTCATAATACTGTTTCCCTCTTGTCATTTATCTTCTCACTTGCACTCATTATACCACAACTTCTCTAAATGGGCACTGACTTTATGAACTTCTTGACATTCAAAGCATTTTTTGTTAACATAGCAAGGCGAAAATAAATGCGTCAGTTCGAAACCTTCCTGACGTAAAACAAAACTAAAGGAGAACTAAATATGAGAAACAAAAAAGTATTATTTGCAGTACAGGCAGCTATGATTGCAGCACTCTATGTTGTGCTCACGTATATCACCAATCTGCTTGGTCTCGCATCAGGCACCATTCAGGTACGCTTTTCTGAAGCGCTTTGCATCCTTCCGGTTTTCACACCGGCAGCCATTCCGGGTCTTTTCATCGGATGTCTGATTTCCAATCTTATCACAGGTGGCATCATCTGGGATATCATCTTCGGAAGTATCGCTACACTGCTCGGTGCACTTGGCACTTACTTCCTCAGAAAAAAGAAGTTTGTATACACGCTTCCACCTGTCATCGCCAACATTATTATCGTGCCACTCGTGCTCAGATACGGATATGGTTTTACAACTGTATACAAGGGTGTTGATATCTCTCTTCTTTTCAATGCAGTTACAGTCGGAATCGGTGAGATTATCTCAATCTGTGTACTTGGAAGCTTGTTAAAAGGAATACTTTCAAAATACAGAAATGTCATTTTCAAGCAGGACGAGGCGTAGTTACATACATAGCACTTTCAATAAGCTGCGCGTCATAAAATAAAAAGCTCTGTGTCATACACTTATATGTATGCACAGAGCTTTTTACTTTATTACTTTAATATGCTGTGATTACATTCTATCTATCCCACTTATCACACAGCGCATTTATCTGGTCTGCAAACTTGCTCAAATCCTTATTTGCCATACCCTGGCACTTCTGGATAACAGATACAAGCCTCTGGCCTGCTGCCACAAGACGGTCAAATATAGTCTTCTCTCTGCTTGCCATGCCATATGCAGCCTTTTTCTCCACAAGCTTGCGGGAGCCATCTGCCACCTTCTGATTCGTGATAAGGTCATAGGCATCACCACTGTACGGTGCCACTGCATCATAGCCGAAGGTCTCATGCACGTGGTTTGCAAAGGACTCTGCTGTGGACTCCTCTCCATGGACTATAAATACATGCTCCGGCTTGTTTTTTATTGCGCCAAGCCACTCGGTAAGCTGATTTTTGTCTGCATGTCCACTGATACCCGGCAGATTTACTATGCTTGCCCTTACTTCTATTTCCTCACCAAAAAGCTTCACCTTTTTAGCACCGTTCAAAAGTGCATAGCCAAGCGTGCCCGGAACCTGATATCCTACAAACAGAACTGTCGAATCGCTTCTCCAAAGATTATGCTTTAAGTGGTGTCTGATACGTCCGGCCTCACACATACCCGATGCTGAGATGATAACCTTTGACTTCTTATCGAAATTAATCATCTTTGACTCATCCGATGATACTGCCACACGAAGTCCGGGGAACTTGATTGGATTGATGCCTGCCGAAATAAGCTCCATAGCCTCCTCATCAAAGCAGTCCGATATATTCTCATGAAATACATTTGTAGCCTCAACCGCAAGAGGGCTATCAATGTAAACCTCAAAATTCGGATGCTCCGGCAGCAGATTCTCAGTCTTTATACGCCTGATAAAGTAGAGCATCTCCTGTGTCCTGCCTACTGAAAATGCCGGGATTACCAGATTTCCGCCTCTTGTAAATGTCGCATTGATGACCTTTGAAAGCTCCACCGCGTAGTCAGGCGGCGTATCGTGCAGACGATTGCCATATGTAGATTCCATAACCACATAATCAGCACTGTCCACATACTGCGGATCCTTGATGAGTGGCCTGTTGTGATTTCCGATATCACCTGAAAAGACAATCTTTTTGGTCACATTCTCCTCAGTCACCCACATCTCAATGGATGATGAACCAAGCAGATGACCTGCATCCACAAATCTCACCTTAAGCCCCGGACATATCTCATACACACTGTTGTAATCACACGGTGTAAAGTGCTGCATGACATTCTGTGCATCCTCCACATTGTACATAGGAGTCACTTCCGGTCTTCCAGCTCGTCTTGCCTTTCTGTTCTTCCACTCCGCCTCAAATTCCTGAATATGTGCAGAATCCTTTAGCATGATGTTACATAAATCTGTTGTCGCCTTTGTCGCAAAAATGGTGCCCCTGAAACCATGATTGTATATGAGTGGCAAAAGACCTGAGTGGTCAATGTGTGCGTGTGTGACAAACACATAGTCTATGAGTGAAGGATTGACCGGTATCTCCTGATTCACGTACAAATCAGCTCCCTGCTCCATTCCACAGTCAATAAGTATATGTGTGTCCCCAAATGTCAGATAGTGACAGCTTCCAGTAACCTCTCTGTCAGCCCCAATAAATTCTAATACCATACTACCATCTCCTATTCTGTTTTATAATAGAATATTATACCACACTTATGCCATTTTCTGTATTTCTTTCTTCAATCTTGCCATTATTTTTTTTTCGAGCCTTGATATGTATGACTGTGAAATTCCCAGAATATCTGCCACCTCCTTCTGCGTCAGCTCCTTATTCTCCACACGGTTTACTCCAAATCGAAGCTCTATTATCTGCCTTTCACGCTCGTTCAATGACAGCATGGCTTTTTTTAGCAGTGAAATCTCAACCTCAGTCTCAAGATCCTTATATATGACATCCTCATCCGTCCCCAGTATATCTGATAAAAGCAGCTCATTTCCGTCCCAATCCGTGTTTAGTGGCTCATCAAAGGATACCTCAAGCTTCACTCTGTTGTTGCGGCGCAGATACATAAGAATCTCATTTTCTATGCATCTGGATGCGTATGTGGCAAGCTTTATTTTCTTCTCAGGATTGAATGTATTTATCCCCTTTATGAGACCGATTGTGCCAATTGATATAAGGTCCTCCACGCATACTCCCGTGTTTTCAAATTTTTTTGCCAGATACACCACAAGCCTTAGATTGTGCTCTATAAGCTGTTTTTTTGCCTGTTCCTTTGACATTGCCACATTTTTATCCACCAATGCAATCAGACAGCACTTCTCCTCATCTGTCTCAAGCGGAGGCGGCAGCACCTCCGTCCCTCCTATGTAAAACACCTCATTTGTGTCCGGCTTATTTCCCCAGAGTATTTTCCATACCCGTTTTATTACTAAAAACAGCTTCATTCAAAATCATATCATATGCATTGTTCTCAAATAAACTATCCGATGCTCTTCCCACCAGCACATTATGTAAAATCAGCTTACCATTTCCCTTCATGACTGTCATCTCATCAAATTCACACACTTTAATGCTCCCACCATCATTTCCCAGACTCTTGTACGGCACATCAAAAAAGCTGGCATCTTCTCCTACAATATCAAACAATGCACTCCCGCCTATGTGCACCGGAATCTGCTGTGGCTGTTTTTTTAGCAGATTTCCCGTATCATACAAGGCTGTGGCACAAGCTCTTTTACCATCCTTTAAAAGTGTGACCCTATATAGCCTTCTGCTCTCATTACTTCGCTCACAGAAGCACTTTAACACTATGTATGATATGACAAAACCAAAGCATATCATAACTGTCGCATCAGAGCAAAAAAAGCTGTCCAGAGCTGTTACTATGCCTCCGGTCAGCACTGTTACAAACATACATAGTGCAAAAAGTCTTAGAAACGGGATTTTTCTGCCAGCCTGTCTGCCTATTGCAAGCCTTGCCGCAAGCGGTACGACCACCAGAACAGAGGTCCATTTATAAAACGCATAGCTGCCTGCCAAAAGAAGCAGTACACATTCACATACCGATGCACCCACCGCAGAAGCAATCAGACGTACCACATTCCCAGTCAATGGGATTTTTAGCATATATATGACAAATATAAGTATGAGACAGTTGGTGATAAATGTACGAAGAAGAAAAATATCGAGATAAAATGCATAGATAATTTTTCACCTCACTTTCACAGATAAGAATAGCGTAAAAGCAGGTTTTTAAGTGCCGTAATATGTCGACAATAAGCAAAAAAGACATGCAGCCAAAAAGCTGCATGTCCTATAAACTATCGTCTTGAATTCTTAAGGAAATCTGGAATATTAATCTCTACAGGCTTAACCGTGCTCTCAGGCTGGCGTGGCTTCTGGATACCTGTATATGCATGTGCAGGTGCTGTCTGCTGTGGCTGGGCAACTGTATGAAGTCCGCTTGTTGCTGTTGTGTGAAGTCCTGCTGTTGCTGTGGACTGTGTTCCCATGCCTGAAACAGGTCTTGCAGATGTCTGATTCGGATATACCATACGGTTTTGCATACCGCCTGCCATTCCTGCACCAGGCGCTGCCTGCTTGCCCGGCATATCTATCTTCTCTGAAACATCCTCCAGTCCTGTAGCAATAACAGTGATAGAAGCCTGATCAGTCATGCTCTCATCAAACTTTGCACCAAAGATAATATTGGCATTCTCTCCTGCCAGATCCTGTACATAGCTTGCTGCATCGTTTGCATCCATAAGAGAGATATCTCCTGAGATATTGATAATGACATGTGTTGCACCATTTATCTTTGTCTCAAGAAGAGGTGAAGCAACCGCAAGCTTAACAGCTTCGATAGCCTTAT
>ERZ791729.1064-NODE-1064-length-10117-cov-2.936792_pt1 | contig 10117 bp, 9 predicted proteins | sample MGYA00510043_ERZ791729 | MGnify/ENA primary metagenome ERZ791729 (study PRJEB30046, sample SAMN00715149) | human gut metagenome | study: EMG produced TPA metagenomics assembly of the A metagenome-wide association study of gut microbiota in type 2... | reverse complement strand
CAATGCAGGCAATGTACACAGCAAGATGTACAGCTCTTACAATTGATATCATGTATGGTATTGGTGGACGTGATGTTACAGTTGATGACATGATTAATGTATATGATACATTAAAAGACATCGCAGCAACAGGAGAAACAGGTGACGTTTACAGATACATGGGATTAAGAGATAAGGAGGCAAAATAAATGGGTTACAATTTTAAAGAAACAATGAATAAGCCTGAAAGATTTGCTCCCGGTCATAGAATGTGTGCAGGTTGTGGAGCTACTATAACAGCAAGAAACGTTCTTAGAGGACTTCATGAAGGTGATAAGGCAGTTATTTCATGTGCAACAGGATGTTTAAATGTATCGTCATTTATGTATCCATATGTAGCATGGGAAGACAGTTATATACATAGTGCATTTGAAAATGCAAGTTCGACAATGAGTGGTGTTGAAGGTGCATATAAGGCTTTAAAGAAAAAAGGAAAATTAAAAGAAGATTATAAATTCATTGAATTAATTTTCAAAATATGTGATGGAAATCCAGGAAAATTGAAAGAAATTTTGAGATACTTGCTCAATGCAGGAGCTATTCAATACGATATATCTGATAATAAAGCACAGTTTGAATGGACATCTATTGATACTTCGATGTTAGAACAGTTTGTAGAATTTTCCTTAGAATCATATAGATTAGAAGAAAGAATAATTTTAATAATTTTGTCTGTTTTTGGAATTTCGATACCTCTTCCTCTATTATGTGAATTGAATTCCTTTGTAATTCAAAAGTTATTTAAATGGCTCCCTGCGAATGCGTTAAATCCAGAAGTCACGATTATGAAATTAAAGGAAATAGATTTGATAGAAATCAATCCATTCAATGAATTGGTAAGTATTCGTCATGATCTTATCTCTTTTTCTATTAATCAGAAAATAGATAAAAAGTTAATAGAAATACCTAAATCTATGTGGAGCGGCACGTTTTTACACTTTATAAAAACGCATAATTTAAAAAACTCCATCAGTATAGATGACTATGCATATCTTTATTGTCTACATGCATATCAGTCTTCCGAATCAAATTGGGAAAAAATTAATTTTGGATTTGGTTCCTACTTATGTCGAAAGAAAAAATTCGCAAATGCGTATAAATTTTTTAATCAATTACTTTCTTCAAAATCATTTTGTTCCTCGAAACAGAATATTATAATAGCTCATTGTTGCTACGAACTCGGATATTATGATCAAGCTGCGCAGTTGATTGATTCAGTTGATATACAAGAAATATCTATTGAAAATCGATATTTTGCTTACTATATCATGGCAAAAATTTATAATATGGTTTTTAGAAAAGAAGATGCTCTTCTTGCCATAAATAATTCAATATCATTAACAGAACCTTACTCCGAGGCAAATATTTCTGCTGTCAATATCAAGCATTTCCTTTTGTGGGAAATGGGAGGACAAAAATCTCGATCAGAAGCCCACAAAATTTACTACAAATATGTCAATTATTTCCGCAATAATGATCAACCATGTGCATCAGTAGCAAAATTGTATCGCACTTGTTCAGATTATTATAGAGGCAATGATGTGATAGAACTCTTGAATAAGGCAACGATAATTGCACGAACTTATGATGATGAATATGAATATGCCTGCTGTAATAACAATTTAGGTTTTGAATATTTTCGACAAGGAAATATTACGCAAGCTATTAAATTGTTTGATTTGGCAATAGAAATTCTGACAAGAATTAAACCTCATGAAGTTTCTTATGCACAAAATAATCGAGCTGTAATAGACATGTTGTGCGAGGATTATTATGTTGCTCTTGATAAATTATTATCTGCTTCTATCATTAATTGTTCCCCCTATGCAGGATTAACTATTGCTGTAAATTTATCGATTTGCTATGCATTGCTAGGAAAGAAAAAAGAAGCCTATACACAGCTTCATTTACTTCAAGAAAATGAGTATTTTATACAAAATACTGACCCAACTGTGATTCGTAAATGCCACAATGCTATGGCATTTGTTTATGATAGATTTTCAGATGAAGAGGCATGCCGTTATCACTGTTGTGTAGGACTTCATTATTCGAAAAATACATTTTCTATTGATAAAATAAGCAAAATTGCTTCTAAATATTTACCTGATGTGTCTGTTTTGAAAAAATCCGAGAATCTATATACACAATATTGTTCCAGCACTCCTTATGATCATTGGCTTTTAACTTATTCTCATGATTGATGTAAACGTCGCATGACGCATTTAAGATAAAGATTGACAAGTGATTCATATGATGTTTGATATTGATTGGCAATAAAACCAAGTTCTGTTGTTTTGCTGAGTCGAGGAGCTGAATTAATTTCCAGTAAAATGATAGTATTGTCTTGTGTAATTCTATAATCAAATCTAGAGACATCCCATATATTTAATTCTTTCATTAATAACGCACTTGTTTGTTTTATCTTCTTGATAATGTCATCATTGAGAATTTGAGTGGCTGGCAGCAGCTGTCTTTTTTTAAGTATTTTTTCTTTGAACCCTAAAATTTCTTTTTCAAAAAAAAGACTATTGTTAACAGAAAATGCTATTACTTCATTCATTATCAAGTTGTTTTTATTTCCAAAAATTAAATTAGTTACTTCATAACCAGGAATATATTCTTCTATTAAAATTTCCTGAAATTCTTCCCTCATTTTTCTGATTTGCTGTTCTACCTTTTCTGGTGAATTGCAAACTGATTGTTGAGTGATTCCCACAGATGAACCTTCCGTATTTGGTTTTACAATGACAGGAAACGTTAATTTTTCTATTCTCCGATGCGGTATTGGAAGATCATTGTAAAATAGTATTCCGTAAGGAGTTTTTACATATTCTTGCACAGCAAGTTTTGTGTAATGTTTATTACTCAATAATGCAGAAACAAATGGATTTGAATTTGTATATTTGACATTTAGTAATTCTAAAAGTATTGGGGCCTGTACTCGACTATAATGTTGATCTAAGCCATCTCCTATGTTAATAAATATAGAATCATTATTTTGGTATTTATGGTTGCAGGCCTTAATCAATTCATAAATACCTCCAAAATATTCGCAATCATAGCCTAAATATTGGATACATTCTTGAAATTCCTGTATAGTTTTCAATCTAGGATGGTCACTATATAGTATCCCATCATACTGTTTGTGAGGAAAACTTTCGCGACTGTCACATACGATTTTAAATTTTATTTTTCTTTTTTCTACCATAATAAATAGTTATCACTCTTTATTGTAGAATTATCTGCATATTTTTTCTTGGGTGAAAATTCTGAAGGATGACTCTTTGTTTGGTGGTGCTGACGTGGGTGTATATCTGAGTAGTGGCGAGGGAACTGTGGCCGAGGATGGTTTGGATGTATTTTATGTCTACGCCTTCTTCCAGAAGGAGGGTGGCGAAGGTGTGGCGGAATGTGTGAGGGGTGACGGGTTTGAGGATGCCGGATTTCAAGGCCAGTTTTTTGATCATGATTCTTACTGACTGGGAAGAGAGGTTGCGACCCAGACGGTTGATGAAGAAGAACGTGTTCTGACGGGAAGAAGGCAGACAGAAGCGCTGGTATTCGTGCAGGGCTTCCAGAATGGCGTCCTGGCATATTTGGATGACGCGTTCCTTTCTCCCTTTGCCATAGACTTTGATGAAGCCGTTATGGAGGTTTACGGACGCAAGGCGCAGAGCGCATAGTTCGGATACCCGGATGCCCGTGCCGAACAGGAGTTCCACCACGGCAATGTTGCGGACGATTTCCTGATAACGATACCCTGTTTTGCTTGAACAGGCGTTTTTCTCCCGGTACAGGGTAGTCAGGATGGAGGACACTTCCATGGAGTCCATGACGGGAGGGAGCAGGAAGGGAACCTTGATGTTGATTTTAAGCTTCCGCATGGGGTTGATGAAGTCATCGTCTTCCATTTCAATGAAGTTCAGCATGGCTTTGAGTGTAGCCATTTTTCTTTTCATGGTTCTGGGCTGAAATCCCGACAATGATTTAACGTATTGCTTCAAATCTTCTGCGGAAATAGCGGGCAAATGGCAGATGTTCCTTTGATTCATCATGAAGCCGGCGAATTGCCTCAAGTCGGTTGCATAGGCTTTCAGGGTCTTTTCACTAAGGTTTTTTTCATATTGGGAATGAAACAGGAATCGTTCGATGGTTTTTTCCAATAGGGATGGGTGTGATGTTGATGTATTTGGCATGGCGGAACGGAATAATAAGAGTGTCCCATGGGTGCAAGGTCCTTTTTGTGCCTCTATCACCAGGAATGCCGGGAGCATGGAATCTTCTGCGGTGCAGGAGTATCGTCCGGCATGGAGGGAACGGGGCCCGGGATGAAGGGGAAGAGTGACGGTCCTCTATTCTTATTATAAGAATGAAGTTCCTTTTCCGGAGAATGATGGAATGCTAGTTCCATTCCATGCGCTTTCGGAATTGTTCCTTTGTACATTAACCGGGAATTTCGTTCTCCAACGAGTAAAGGGTTAGATAGGCTTTCAGGCCCGGAGAAAGGATGAACCGTTTAAACTGCTTGGATCATTATGGGGCATTGCCTGCCCTCGGATGCAGGAGGAGTGGTCGGGAACTCTGGAAAAGCGGCCTTCCAGAGGCGTTTCAAGAGCTTTTTCCTTCCTATGCTTCTTGAAATGTGTGGATTGAATCAGCCGGAAATTCCTTTCTTCCGGATGGTTCATGGCGCCGGGAATGATCGGGTGGTGAAACCCAGCCGGATTTTTATTTGGACGGGAGCATATCTGGCCTTCCCGTTTCTCAAAAAATGATTGCCGTGTCCGTGTGAAACGGGTAGCATGCCAAAAATCGTTGTTCAATCCTGCATCATCTGTATGAGATATTTTTCCAAGCATTCCGGAACGGCTTCGCACTGTTCCTCGTCAGGGAGCAAGGGGTTTACCCTGGTGGAACTGATTGTCGTCATCACCATTATGGTTGCCATGATGGCCTTGGCCGCCAGCATGTTAAGAGGCGGGGGCAGGGGGCAGGGCCTTCAGTCCGCCGTGGAGATGGTGGACGGCATGGTGCAGGAAGCCCGCCTGGACGCCATGGGCAAGGGAACGTGGAGCCGCCTGATTATCGTGAGCACTCCTGAGGACGAAGCCCGCAACATGCGCACCCTGGGCGTGATGTCCAAAAATACGCGCACCGGAAAGTGGCATCTGGTCAACCGTTTGCAGACTCTTCCCGCCGGGTTTTACATCAGCCCCACCTACAGCACCCTGCTGGAAGGCTCCAAGAAGACCAAGGGCAAGTCCGCAGCCCGCAGCTTTGCCAGCCGTGACGGGCAGGATACCGTCAATCTTCCGGGCAACCGGATGACGGATATTTATTTCATTGAGTTTGACGAGGAAGGCCGCATGTCCCAGCCGAACGCCCCCACCCGCCTGGTGGTGGTTTCCGGTTCCGCCGGAAACGGCAAGGAGGAGAAACCGACTCCGATGGTGGACGGCAAGCCGGGCCTGGCAGGCGGCATCGTGATTTATCCCAAAGGCAATATCAGCCGGCTGAGGACGACGGAGCAGGTGATTCCCAACTAATTCATATTTTACCGGATTTCCCATTTTATGTTGACCAAGTGTATGAAACAGTCTCGTGCCAAGGGGTTCACCCTGACGGAAGTGGTGCTTGCGATCGGCGTGGTTGCCGTGCTGATCGTGGTGTTCATGGCCATGTTCATTCCAGCTAGAAGGACGGTTCAGTCCGCTCTGACCATCCGCGAAGCGGACCGCATTGTCCACGCCCTGACGGCGGAACTTGGAGAGCTTCGCAATTCCGAGCGTGCCGCTCCCAATGCCAGAAAGTCTTCCACCACCAGATATATTTCCGCTTTCGACAAGGCGTTTTACTGGATGCAGTTTACGTCCAAGCCCGCTACGACCATTCTTGTTTACAATTACAGGGCGGATCTGACCAAGGGCGCCCGCAAGGACGGCACCCCCCAGCCCTGGCTGGAGGAAGGCGGGAGCATCCCCGGGCAGAATACGGCGGTGGTGACGGGAGTTTGCCTGGCGAACAACAAGGACCGCTGGGATGATTTCAAGGCGCTTGTCGGCCCCGTCTTCGCCGTGCGCATGACCCAGCTGGTGGTGGAGCGCATGGATTCCAACGCTTACGGGTACAAGCTGGCTCCCAAGTACGGGACGATTTATAATCCCTACAACCGCGGCAAGGTGATTACGGAGCCTTCCCTGTACGTTTATACGCCGGAGAAGGGCGGCGGCCTGAATTTGCCGTGGGGGGCGGAAGTCCTGTACCAGGCGGAGTTTTTCCAGCTGTTGAATACGGACCCTGAACGTTTGCAGCACCTGACGTGGGAGAATTTGAAGACTCCCATCTTTACGCGCAATCTCGCTTTCCGCCGCTAACGGGCATTATCTGAAGACCTCTGAAAAATCATGAAGACATTTGCCAAAATCAAATCCGGCGCGTTCACCCTGATTGAGCTCCTGGCAGCCATGACCATCACCACCGTGCTGGTGCTGGTGATTGTGGCCCTGACCTCCCGCGGGGTGGATATCTGGAGATGGGTGCTGCAGGATGTGCGGACCACCACGCTTGCCCGCACGGCCATGGATACCATGACCAAGGATTTTGAGAGCATGCAGTTCCGTGCCGGTAATCCCTTTGAATGGATGCTGGTGCAGCGGGACAGCGATCTGGTTTCCCGCGCGACCAAGACCACGGCGTCCAGGAAGAAGGGCGGTTCTTCCGCTCTGAATGAAGCCCGCGTGAACCTGATGACCATGGGGCCGGAAGGCGCCAAGATCACGAATGCCTCCCAGTTGATTTTCTTTACCACGGCTACGGACCGCAATCCTGCCAAGTCCAGCATGGACATGCGGAACGACCGCATCATCGGTGACGTGAATTGCGTGGGGTACAAGCTGCTTTACCGTGACCAGATTCTGGACCAGGACGCTACGGCGGAGTCTGACGGCTTTCCGGTTTATTCCCTGTACCGCAATTTGATCAGCGCGGAGGATACCGTGCAAAATCTCCTGGGCCAGCAGGACCTTTGGTCCGCTTATACCCGCTACCAGCAGGATGAGACCATTCCCGCCAATTTCCTGGTGGAGAACGTGGTGGAAATGACGCTGATTTTTGAAGTGGATTACCAGAAGAAGATCGGCAATTCCGGCAGCAACAAGTCGGACAAGGATGCCACGCAGCGGGCGTCCGTGCTGGTGCCCGTCATGACTACGGGGGCCAACCGGCTCGGTTCCTGCACCCAGATGGATGTGTACGGCAACCGTCTGGACATCATCGGCAGCAGCGTGAATATTGACGATTTGAAGTCCGGACGCGTCACTGCCGTGACAATTTCCATGACGGTGGTGACGGATGAAGGCATGGCCCTGGTGGACCAGATCCGGCAGAAGAAGCGTCCCGCCCCCTCTCCGGAGGAATTCTTTGAGCGCTATACCCGGTCCTTCACCCAGCGCGTAGCATTGCCCATGAACCGTTAGGCCTGTAGTATGGGGGCTGATGGAAGCGGGTTTTTCCGCTGCCGTTTCCCGCCCGGAGCGTCCTGCCGTTATTTACACTGTAGTTGCAAAATGTCTGGTTTCGCAAATGTCGTCGGCAATTTGTCCCCTCTGCCGGAGCTGGTGCTGTGGCGCGACCCGGTCGCCAGAAGCGGGGAGGAAGCCATGGCCGTGGATGAAGCCCTGCTGGAATGGGGAGAGAAGCCCGTGCTGCGTGCATACCGCTGGGCGGAGCCGACCGTGACCTACGGTTATTTTGACGAGGAAGCCACGGCACGCGCCATTTTTCCGGGAGAGGGACTCCATTTTGTCCGCCGCTGGACGGGCGGGGGAATTGTGGACCACCGGCAGGATATCCCCTTTACCCTGGCCATGCACCGCCGGGGAGAGAAGGAACGGCCTTCCAGCGCCACCCTGTACCGATGGATTCACGGGGCTTTGGCCCGTGTTTTGAGAGATTGCGGCGTGGAATGCGTGATGCTGGACGGAGACGCCCCGGACGGTGGCCGCGCCTGTTTTGCCAGCCCCGTGACGAGTGATTTAGTACTTCCCGGCGGGGAAAAGCTGGCCGGTGGCGGCCAGAGAAGAGTCCGCGGCGGCGTTCTCCATCAGGGGAGCATCCAGAATTGCCTTCTTCCCGCCGGATGGGATGAAACGCTGGCCGCCCGTCTGGCGGACGGACATTCCCTGTGCGTGGAAGCGGAGTTGTTTCCCGGCATGAACGCTAGGGTGGCGGAGCTGCTGGCATCCAAATACCGCACGGAGGCATGGCGCTCCGGCGTGCGGCATGAGCGTACGTCCCATGCCCGGTGAACCCTCCCGTTTTTCCTTCCGATGAGTTACCTCCCCGATCCCGGCCGTTACAGTCATCTGGACTATCGCCGTTGCGGGCGCAGCGGGCTGCTGCTTCCTCCCGTTTCCCTGGGGCTTTGGCACAATTTCGGCGCTGCCGACGATTTCGAGAATGCGCGGCAGCTTATCCATGGCGCGTTTGACGCCGGCATCACGTATTTTGACCTGGCGAACAATTACGGGCCGCCTCCCGGCGCGGCGGAAGAATGCTTCGGCCGCATTTTCATGCAGGATTTGTCCCGTTTCCGTGACGAGCTTGTCATCGCTACCAAGGCGGGGCACCTGATGTGGGCCGGACCGTACGGGGACTGGGGTTCCCGCAAGCATATGCTTGCCAGCCTGGACCAGTCCCTTTCCCGCATGAAGCTGGATTACGTGGATATTTTTTATGCGCACCGGCATGACCCGGAGACTCCGCTGGAAGAGACGGCGGGGGCCCTCGTCACGGCGGTCCGGTCCGGAAAGGCCTTGTATGCCGGTATTTCCAAATTCCCGGCAGAGCAAACCAGGCAGATATGCGCCATGCTCAGGGAGGCCGGCGTGCCGTGCCTGGTCCACCAGCTCCGTTACAACATGTTCAACCGGGAGCCGGAAGAGTCCGTTTTTCAGGCCATCCGTGAAACGGGCACCGGGTGCGTCGCCTTTTCCCCCCTGGCCCAGGGGATGCTGACGGACCGTTATCTGGAGGGAATTCCAGCGGATTCCCGTGCGGCAGGTTCCTCCGTCTTTTTAACGGAAGAACGGGTCCGGGAGCATGGGGAGAAAATTCGCAGCCTGGCAGCCCTGGCCCGGGGCCGCGGCCAGAGCCTCGCCCAGATGGCGCTGGCCTGGGTGTTGAGAGACCCCGTGGTGACCACGGCCCTGATAGGCGCCAGCCGCCCCCAGCAAGTCATGGATTGCCTGAAAGCCCTGGAAAATACGCGGTTCACCGCGGAGGAGCTTTCCATCATTGACGGAATGGCGGACAGGTAGGCGCTGTTTTTTCCAATGGGAGCGTTTGCTTTTTCTTTTTATCCAGTTTTCCCGGAATCAGGGTAGCTTCAAGAATTGCCGGAGATAGCTGGCCAAGGAGAGCACATTGCGCGGAATACCACGGTTTTTTGCCGTTTTCCAGGGTTTCCGGCAGCAGAAAACCGTAACAAGAAGTAGGCAGGGGGAAAGAGGTGCGGCCCAGCCGCTTCCGGAACCTCCGGAGTCAATTTGGATTAATCGGTGCGGTACTTGCTTCTTCCGTGAATCCGCCGGATTTTCCTGCGGTGCTGGTCTTTCCGCAGGAAGGTGAATTTTCCGTTCCGAACGGAGGTTTTTTCTTGGAGTAAAGTGGACCAGGTGTTATGTTCCTACCACTTTAATTTAAAGTGTACTGACAATGATAACCATCCAGGATTTATTTTGGCTCATCCCATCGGCTTCCGTGCTGGCCCTCATTTTTGCGGCCGTCTTTTTTTACCGCATGAAAGCCCAGGATGAGGGGAACGAGGTCATGAAAATGATCGCCAAGCACGTTCGCAGCGGCGCCATGGCCTATCTGCGGCAGCAATACAAGATCGTCACGATCTTCTTTGTGCTGATTACCGTCGTATTCGCTTTTCTGGCGTACTGCCTCCATATCCAGAATCCCTGGGTGCCGTTCGCGTTCATTTCCGGCGGCTTTTTCTCCGGCCTGGCCGGCTACATCGGCATGAAGACGGCCACATACGCTTCCCGCCGCGCGGCGAACGCCCGCCGCCATT
>ERZ791729.1051-NODE-1051-length-10232-cov-2.832171_pt1 | contig 10232 bp, 9 predicted proteins | sample MGYA00510043_ERZ791729 | MGnify/ENA primary metagenome ERZ791729 (study PRJEB30046, sample SAMN00715149) | human gut metagenome | study: EMG produced TPA metagenomics assembly of the A metagenome-wide association study of gut microbiota in type 2... | reverse complement strand
GTACCGCATATTTCTGTACTGAATAGTTACAAATGTACGTTACAGATAAAAGAGGAGCCACTATGCCACATTCCACAAGACCAAATTCGGAAAAATACGAGAAGATACTTGAAGCGCTAAGAACCCTTTTAGAAACAAAAAAAATATCCCAGATATCTGTCAGCGAAATCGCCCAGACAGCCGGGATAGGCAAGGGTAGCATATATTATTATTTTTCATCAAAGGAAGCTATCTTTGATGCACTTATGGCAAAAAGCTACGAAGAGCCGCTTGCCACCGCAAAGGAGCTTGCAAAGCGCACCGATATCTCTCCGTTTGTGCGCATGGCGATGATATTTCAGGCATGCCGCAACTCCTCTGCCGCCTTTTTAAAAATCCAGTCCGATGCCGGAAACGGTGTGCAGGAGAATGCATTTTTGCACAACAAATACATCAATTACCTGATTACCGAGCTAAAGCCGGTGACCGGTGAAATCATAAGGCAGGGAGCAGCTGAGGGACTTATCGTGTGCCAACAGCCTGATGCGCTTGCAGAGATTGTACTTCTTGTGCTCGTCGTAAAGCTAGACAATACACTGATTCCGTCCACAAAAGAAGAGACCGAACAGACTATCTCTGAGCTCATCTCACTGCTTGAGAAGGGCACTGACAATCCTGAAGGGTCTCTAAATTTCCTGCGTGTCTAAGGACACTATTTATGCTTTTTTCTAAAAAAATATTGGACTATTGCTGCCGGAATGATTCCTCCCGCTAAAATCATTCCTTTTGAAAGCGCCGGTGTTTTACGTACAACGTGAGGTGACCTTTCCTTACTGTATCCTACATATATAGGCTTTTCTTCTTTGTCTGTGTAGTCTGCCTTTATATATCCGATAGCGTTATCCCTATCCGGTACATATACCCTGATTATATTATCACGCATATCACCATTAAAAGCTTTATATGCTGCCACTATCTCATAATCTGAGTGATGCGGCAGATACTCAAAAAAATACTGTCTATTATCAACACACCATAACAAAAGCCATATTACAAATACCATAATAAGTGCTCTCATGTCTTCTTTTTCATTTGAATTTTCCATATCCAAACACGCCTCGATTTTAATTGTATATATACGTGTTACACTAACTCCGGCACTCTGTAGCCAGCCTCACTCATTGATTTCTCAAACTCATCCACTGACATTCCAAGCTTCTCAGCTCCCCTGTTCACCGAATAGTCCCCATCCTGAACCGATAAGAATATTTCTGTACGACGTCCGGTCTGAATGCCAGTCTCAATTCCAGTCTCAATTCCAGCCTTCATACCTTCTCTTCTTTGTTCCTCACCATACTCTTTTGCATACTCTTTTGCATATTCTTTTGCATATTCCATTGCGTACTTTCTTACAGCTTCACTCATAGCACCACGTCCTTCCTTTTCTTTGTAATAAGCCACTGCTTTTGACAATGCCTCGCTTTTTATCTGCTCCGGCCTGCACTGGTGAAAATCTCTCATCATCCGACCTATATCATCATTACCTTCATACCTTCCATTTACATAGATGATATGTGAACCGTCTCCAAAGACTTCGCCTGTTTCATCAACACGTCTTTGAATGTGATAAAATGGCAGTCCCTTTCTGAATTTATCGTGATCATAAATAAAAATCACGTATGAATCCTTAATCTCCTTAAACTCCTGTCCTTCCTTCAGCATCCTCGCATCCATCATACTGCTGTGATATCTGGCTCTTCTGACATGCGAGCCTTCCGCATTGATCTGCACCTCGATATCAATATGCCTGCCATCGACATCTATTGCATGCACATCCAAGGTAATACATCGACCGCCAATCACGGGATTTTTTAATTCATCCTGCCCCCTGACGTCTATAACCTTAATATCACGCTCCATTATTACGCGAAGCAGCAGCTCCGTTGTCTCGATATTCTGCCCGAATACAAGACTCATCAGATTGTCATCAAACAGTGTCATTTTGTCAATCAATCTGTTGATGATTACATCGTTATGGACATAATTATTGCCCAAAACTTCTTTTGTCTCTCCCGACATTATTCTCCTCCTGTTCAGTTGTGTAAGCAGGGAGAATATAATATCGCATGATACGAAATCTCTCGTCAATATAAAGCATCCGCAACCCCAGTCCGCTTCATTCACATAACGTTTCTCAACCGACATATCTATTTTCCCTGCTATTGATAGGTAACTTAAAGCATTGAAAATTTCCATGTCTTTGTCGAAAAATATTAAGTGGTTCTGCCCTCTTCAAAGTGATACGCACCGATAAAAATGTGTGCTGTGGTGTCGCTCAACAGAAATATAATGCTTTGAAATAATAGTAACATAGTGAACCGCATTTGTCATTATAATTTTTCACTTCTCATGAATCGCATACACATATTCATTTTCCTGTAAAAACTGCAGCACCTCATAGCTTTCATTATTTTTTTTCTCCACTGCTGTTGTCTCGGATATCAGTTTAAGCTTTGAAAAATCTATCCCGCTGTAGCCAAAATATCCTTTGTAAGCAGACAAATCATTTTCTGCCTGTGATTCATCATCTGCCTGCAAAACCTCTTTATATTCACTCATATCACTAATATCCTTCATATGTGCTTTTGCCATAATGATTGTCCCATCCTCAAGCATCCAGATTGTATGATTTTGTGTACCATCATACTTCTCAAACCTGATTATCCAGTAATATGCCGTATATGTGTTAAAGGTATTATCCGATGCCTTTTTCGCTGCTGCCTCCCACGTATACCAGTTAGAGTAGTCAGGTGAAAGATTTACCGGATAGAGCTTTTCTTCATAAAGCTTTTCTATGCTTTTTCTGCATGTGGCAACTGCCTGATAATCCTGCTCATCCATCTCATAAGAGGCGGCGTCATCTGTCGTGCTGTCCCACTGCCCATCTATGAGTGAGAGCTTCTCTGACAATTTCAGATTGACAGATGCTTCCTTTGCCATTACAGAGCCTGAAGGCAGATAGCTTTTAGGAACCTTCGCCACATGATCATGTTCACTTTTCTGATTTGCCTCAAGCACTATGCCCGGCACCATGATGCCTGCTATTACTATACAGATTACTGCAACAGACATTATTATTAATTTGAAGCTGTCTTTTTTCATATCTTCCTTTAAATCTTATGTATTTTCCTTTTTAAAATCTATATTGCGTTCAGATTACCACGGCAGCAAAATCCTCATCGTTGTTCCGCATCCGGGCTCACTTTCCACTGAAAGTACTGCATTATGGTGCTCTAAAATGATTGCCACAAGCGACATTCCAATTCCGGCACCGCCCTCTTTTCTGGCTCTTGATTTGTCTGCCATATAAAACTCATCACAAATTTTTGCCGCCTGTTCCTTAGTCATTCCGATTCCGTGATCGATTATGCAGATTTCATATGCCGTCATACATTTCTCGTCATCTGCTGATTCGGTTTCGCCTATATCCGTTTTATCTTTAGGTATATTACAAGCCCTACTGTCCACAAATTTTCCTGTAACCCAAACCTGCTGACCTTCTTCTGACGCTTTTCTTGCATTATCCATCAGATTGACAAGTGCTGTAATAAAAAGCTCCCTGTTAAGTAAAAGCACAGCATCCTCTATCTCTGTTTCTATAGTAAGATGCCTGTTTTCGTATGCAGGCTCAACAACCTTTACCACCTCTGCACAAAGATCTGCCATATGAACCCGCGCTTTTTCAATATCATGCCGGCGCAGATATATAAGCTCAAAGAGCTTCTGCGACATGCTCTCCAGACGTTTTCCCTCCGAAAAAATATATCCAAGCGCCATCATCTGCTCCTCTCTCGGAAGCTCCAGTGAACGCATCGTGTCTGCATATCCAATGATTGACGTCATAGGGGTTTTTATCTCGTGGGTAAAATCCGCTACAAACTGCTCACGCCTGTGCACCATATCGTTAAGCTCGTCTACATGATCCGATACTGCCTGCGCCATGATATTAAATTTCTGCGCAAGAAGCCCTATCTCATCATGACTTTTTACGTTTACCCTTGTGGCATAATCCCCCTGCGCTATTTCCTCGCTGACATGGTTAAGCTTCTCGAGCGGCTTTGTCATGTACCTGCTGATAAAATACATTGCTGCCGACTCTGCAATCAATATGACTATTATTATCAGCCTGAAATAGTTTATCTGCTCATCAAGCAGTGTATACGCCTCTGATGCATCGCATTTACTTACTATCCAGAGATTTTTTTCATCTATCACACTCTGCGAAGTAACATAGATATAGTGCTTTTGGGATTCTTCTTTAATCACATAGTTTTTGTTTCCTGTTGTGAGATTTTTGAAAAGTGTATCACCTATCCTTGCATCACTTTTATCATCTGTATATACTTTTTCACCATCAAAATATATATAGAAAAATGAATCCCTTGAGCGCACACTGCTGCTTACACGGCTTCCGATCTGCGGAAGTTGCGCGGCTATTGATGATGCGGAAATGCTGCTCTTTTCTGCATTGCTGTTATCTGCATTATTGTTATCTGTATTATTGTTCGAAGTTTCAGAATTATCTGAAACTGAATTTAAAAGCTGCAAAAGCTCATACTCCACAGAGGACTGTACCAGATTATTCTGCACAATAGCATTTTTTAGCTGTGTCTGCTTCGCCAGCTCAAAATTCTTGTGTATCATGAGGTATCCCACCAGCCCCAGTCCAAGTGAAAGCAGTATTAAGTTTGTGAACAATACCTTGTACCTGAATTTCATTTATCCCTCTTTTTGTATATTACGCTTACCCATATTTAATGATCTTTAGTTTTCTATTCTTCCAGCCTGTATCCTGCCTTAAATACGGTTTTAAGGCAGTCGCTTATGTCAAGCTTTTTGCGCAGTCTCTGTATGTGAAGATCGAGAGTCCTCGACTCGACAGAGTACTCACTTCCCCATATTTCTTCATATATTTTTTCTCTGAAAAGTGTGATATTTTTATTGCGCATCAAAAGCTCAAGCAACTCAAATTCCTTTGGTGTAAGCTCTATATGCTTCCCCGCCTTTGATACATTCTGGTTTTTCGTATCGATAGCTATATCCTTAAAGGTAAGCTGCTGCTCCATCTTATTATAACGTCTTAGCACTATATTTACCCTGGCTAAAAGCTCAACAATCTCAAATGGCTTTACCATATAGTCCTCGGCACCGGACGTGAGACCTCTTAGCCTGTCATCTAAAGTGGCTTTTGCTGTGAGAAATATCACAGGTATGCCAAGCGGCTTTATGTATTCCATAAGCTCAAAGCCGTTTAACTTCGGCAGCATTACATCAAGTATTATCAGGTCAAAATTTCTCTCCTCCAGAATATCTGCCGCCTCCATACCATCAAAGGCACATGTGCAGCTATAGCCTGCTTTCATGAGATTTAATCTGATGAGGTCTGATATCGGTTTTTCGTCTTCAACTATTAATATTTCTATCATCATTTTCCTTCTAAAACTTTATTATCCGTAACTATTTTCCTTTATAAATCTTTGCATATTCTTCTTTTGCTGTCAATCCCGAGGAGCATATATTTAGACTGCATTATGCATGGCTATATATATTAACAGCTACTTGTATCTAAAATGTATCAGGCGCAAGCAATTACATACGAAAAATCCGCCATGCCCAATTCCCCGGCATGACGGATTTTCTTTAATCATATTTTAGTTTATTTATCGTTTGATGTCATATGCTGCTCCTTTAACCTATCCTCCACCTTAAAAATTGCAATTATCTACACAGCACAAATTCTTTGAACCTTGGAAGTGCAAACTCCAAATGTCCATACTCCGGTGAAATAATCAATCCCTTTTTTTTAAGCCTGTTCCTGTATACACTGAAACTGTTTGATGCCTTTTTTATAGTCTTTCGTATTGCTTCCACTTTGGTACCATTGGTTTTTGCCATAGCAATCCAGTCGTCCTCTGCCACAAACGTTTTATTGATTTCTGTGAGCATTACAGTCTTCCCTGAGCCTCTGACTCCTGTAATCATACACACCTGGTAAGCAGGATTTTCATCTTCAAATGTATCAATTATCTCATATGACTGGACATTACGGTTAATTAAACTGACCGGTTCTTTGCCAAATGATAATGAAAAGGGATTTTTTTGCATCTTTGCGCTCCTGTTTTATAACTCTTTATAACTTTTGCTATTTTTTATAACTCTTTATAACTTTGTAATCTTTTTATAACTCTTTATAACTTATTTGTCAAGGTCTTGTCCCATACGCACCCTACAGTCCAATATGTTCCCCTACAGCCTCCTGTAGTTCTCAAGAAGCTTGTGCAGGTCATCAATCTCTCCAATAAGCCTCTTTCCTATATCGGTATTATTTATCAGGGCATCCTCCGATAAATCCCTTAAATTACATTTTTTTCATTATATAATAATTTTTTTTACCCCGCAACCAAACCTGTCGTTTGCACTAAAAAAGATGCGCAAAATTAATACTATTTTACGCATCTTTGACATATTTTATATTCTGAATAATTACCTTTATTTCATGTACTCAGGTGTCACATTCCTGCCCATGCCCTCAAGCATTTCCTTGTCACTTCTGATTGTGGCACACGCTACTGTCGTAAGCATGTTTCCTGTAATTGTGGCTGATGCTCCAGACTTGAATGCAAGCTCCCCATCATTTGTAAGCAGCGCCCTTCCGGCACCAAGACGTATGTCAGCCTCTGGATTTATATATCTGAAAAATGACACTGTACGCAGTATATCAGGCTCACTGATATGCTCAAGTCCCTCAAGCGGAGTGCCTGCAATCGGCATAAGCGCATTAAGCGGAATGGAATCCACTCCTACCTCTGCTAGGCTTACTGCCATATCAAGCCTGTCCTCCCAGGTCTCACCCATTCCGATGATGCCGCCTGAGCACGCATACATGCCCTCTGCCTTCACCTTTTTAAGCGTCTCAATCTTCATATCATAGGTGTGTGTGGTGCATATATTGGGGAAATTACGCTTTGAGGTCTCTATATTGTGGTGATAACTGCTGACACCTGCCTCGTGCAGTCTGTGAAGCTGCTCTGCTGAAAGAAAGCCCATTGATGCACATAAATCAATCTTGCACTCTCTGTTCATTGTCTCATATGCATGTATTGCCTTGTCAAACTCCTCACCTGTCAGTGCTTTTCCCGCTGTAACTATAGAAAAGCGGTCTACACCTTCTCTCTCATTCATCCTGCAGGCCTCAAGTATTTTCTCCTCAGGTAAAAAATCATAAACCTCACAATTTGTATGATTATGTGCTGACTGCGCACAATACTTGCAGTCCTCCGGACATTTTCCGCTTCTTCCGTTTATTATCGAGCACAAATCTACCTTGTCGCCGATAAACTTCTCCCTGATCATATCTGCGCCCTTACACAGCTCGTCTAAATCACATGTAAGGAAAAATGATAGGTCATCATCCCTTGTGATTCTTCTTCCGTCTATTATCTCCTGTGCCAGTGTTATTGGATCCATTTTAATCTCCTTCGTGTCCTGTATTTCTTCTCTCATTTAATAAGTATCATTATAATACATATCATCCGTTATAATTGTCAACTATAAATTTTTCCTCGGTTAACAATGATAATAAAAAAACAGAAAAACGTCAAGATGTTTTTATATATTTAAACCAGCATAATCAATGTTCCCGCTATGATGAGCACCAGTCCTGTAAAGGATTTAATCGTCAGTTTTTCCTTAAATACGAAATATGAAAACACGATTGACACAACTATGCTGAGCTTATCTATAGGCACTACGACACTCGCAAGTCCGTCCTGCAGTGCCTTGTAATAGCAAAGCCATGAGCCGCCTGTTGCAAGTCCTGAAAGGCAGATAAAGCCAAGCTCTTTTTTCTCTATATGCTTTATGGTGTGCTGTTTTCCTGTGGCAAATACCACTATCCAAGCCATGATAAGCACCACTATCGTCCTTATCGCAGTTCCCAGATTAGAATTGACTCCCTCTATGCCGACCTTTCCCAGTATTGAGGTGAAGCTGGCAAAAACAGCAGACAGCACTGCATAAAACAGCCATCCATGAGAACCCCTGGCCTTATTCTGCTCTTCCTGTGATATCTCCTTTTTGGTGATCATCATATACGTTCCAATTGCTATAAGCACCACACATACCAGCCTGAGCGCGTTTATCTCCTCTTTAAAAAAGATAAATGCAAGTATAATTGTCAGTATTGTGCTTGATTTATCAATCGGCACCACTCTGTTTACATCGCCAAGCTGGAGTGCTTTAAAATAACAGAGCCATGAGGCTCCGGTAGCGACTCCTGAAAGCATCAGAAATATCCATGTCTTTGCTGACACAGCTGTGATCTGCCCCTGCGCTTTAACCACAAATACCATAATCCATGAAAAAATCAAAACTACAATTGTCCTGATTGCAGTTGCTACGTTTGAATCAGTTTTTTTGATACCACACTTTGCCAGTATTGATGTTATACCCGCAAAAAATGCGGATCCAAATGCATATAATACCCACATATTTTTCTCTGTCTACGCTTCGGTCAACTCCGTTGTCCGGAGTTCGAAACCTCTATTCTTCTAAATACAAAAAAACCGTTCAAGGAACGGCTTCTTTTACGTTAATGAGACATCGGGGATTCGGTCTACGCTCCGCTTCGGTCCGCGCTGAACAGACGTCCCCCGGACGTCTAGCGACCCGACCAACTATGTTGTCCGAAGTTCAATTCACCATATATCAATAGAAAAAGAAAACCACCACTCTTACGAGTGATGGTTTTCTTTTTCTAATGAGACATCGGGGATTCGAACCCCGGACAACTTGATTAAAAGTCAAGTGCTCTACCACCTGAGCTAATATCCCATAATAAATTAAAATGCCCAGTTCCGGAATCGAACCAGAGACACACGGATTTTCAGTCCGTTGCTCTACCAACTGAGCTAACTGGGCTTGTCTCACAACAAAAATTATTCTACACGATTTGTCTGTTGATGTCAATATTAAAATCGAGAAAAATTGGATAGTTACAATAAACAAGAAATGTAGTATTAAAAACTATATAAAATAGAAAATGATATAATTTTACCTTGACATGAATACCATAAAGGGTTACTATGTGTATATGTTTGATTATCAAATAATTTGAATATCAAACAGAAAAACGGAATTTATACATGTTCGGAGGTACATATTATGTTGAGAGAACTGAGAATCGGAGATATGGTTGCAAAGCTTCCTATCATTCAGGGAGGCATGGGAGTTGGAGTGAGTCTTAGCAGACTGGCCGGAGCTGTTGCTAAGGAGGGGGGTGCAGGTGTGATTTCCACCGCGCAGATTGGTTTTGAGGAGCCGGAGTTTGAAAAGGACCAGGCAAAGGCTAATCTGATTGCTATCAAGAAGCATATTAAGAGGGCAAAGGAGCTTGCCTGTGGACATGGAATGGTAGGTGTCAATATCATGGTGGCTTTAAAGCATTACAAGGAGCATGTTCTGGCTGCGGTTGAAGCAGGTGCTGATGTTATTATAAGCGGGGCAGGACTTCCAATGGAACTGCCTGAGCTGGTCGATGAAAAGTCACATACAAGGATCGCTCCGATTGTTTCTTCAAAGAGAGCAGCAAATCTGATACTTAAAATGTGGGCACACAGATACAACCGCACAGCGGACTTTATTGTTATCGAGGGACCAAAGGCCGGAGGACATCTGGGATTTTCCAATGAGCAGCTTGCAGATATGGGGCATATGGATTATGACAGCGAGATTAAGGAGATTATCAGCTGTGCAAAGACATATGAGGAGAAGTTTAAAAAGCATATTCCCGTAATTGTAGCAGGCGGAGTGTTTACACATGAGGATGTCATGCACTGCATGGAGCTTGGAGCCGACGGAGTGCAGGTGGCGAGCCGTTTTGTGGCGACAGAGGAGTGTGACGCATCTGATGCCTATAAGCATGCTTATCTGAACGCGAATGAGTCTGATGTGCAGATTATACAAAGCCCTGTAGGAATGCCGGGGCGTGCTGTCAGAAATGAGTTTATCAGGGGATTGGAAAAGGAAAAGCAGCATATCACAAAGTGCTACAATTGTCTTGAGAAATGTAACCCTGCAACAGTGCCATACTGTATTACGAAGGCACTGATTGCAGCGGTTAAAGGAGATATGCAAAATGGTCTGGTATTCTGCGGTGCCAATGTGGGTCGCATAAACCGGATGACTACGGTCCA
>ERZ791729.1048-NODE-1048-length-10262-cov-4.781620_pt1 | contig 10262 bp, 22 predicted proteins | sample MGYA00510043_ERZ791729 | MGnify/ENA primary metagenome ERZ791729 (study PRJEB30046, sample SAMN00715149) | human gut metagenome | study: EMG produced TPA metagenomics assembly of the A metagenome-wide association study of gut microbiota in type 2... | reverse complement strand
TGATAATAAAAAAACAAAAACACCCCGCCGTAAAGTTGCCCTTCGCGGCGGTTTTAATATCGTTATCTTCTTTTCCAGGTTCTCAGAACGGTAAATCGTCATCGTCGCCGGCCGGGGCTGACGGCGCTGCAGGAGCCTGAGGTTGTGCCGGCATACCCTGCGATGCGAACGGATTGGCAGGAGCGGCGGGGGGGGGGGAACCGGGCGCATGAAAAGGGAAAGATGCCCTCCGGGAGTATTCCGGTGTGGCTGATTTTATTATACATCGTTTCTTCGGTATTGTACAAGTAAATATTTCGCAAATTAACGGCCTTTTTCTGACCTTTAACTGCCCCTTTGCGGGGGCAGTTTTTTGTTACGCTTATTACAAGAAACGGAGGTGCTTGCATGGTAGAAAGGCTGGTGTCGCTGGGGTTTACCCAGCAGATGGCGGAGGACATTATTTGGGCGTATCAGGATGATCTTCCGGGGCTAAAAGCCTATGTGCAGGTGATAGAAATGGTGTCGGCGCATGTATAGCTACTTCAACGAAAACCCACACGGAAAAAATGTGGGAGACTGCACCGTTCGGGCTATTTCAAAAGCCACCGGGAAAGAGTGGGGCGAAACGTACCTTGCTATGGCGGTGCAGGGGTATCTGGATGGTGACATGCCGTCGGCCAACGCGGTGTGGGGCGCGTATCTCCGGCGTATAGGCTACCGGCGGTACATTGTGCCGGACACTTTTCCTGACTGCTACACGGTCGGCAAATTTGCCGATGAGCACCCGAAGGGGACATACATTCTCGCATTATCCGGGCACGTCGTGTGTGTGCAGGACGGTGTGATCTACGACAGCTGGAACAGCGAAAACGAAATCGTTTTGTATTACTGGCAGAAAGAAAGTGAGGCGTAACTATGGCATTTAACCCGTATTTCAACCCTTATTACCCGCAGCCAATGCAGGACAACCTTGCCCAGCTTCGGCAGCAGCAGATGCAGACCATGCCGCCGCAGATACCGCAAATTCCACCCATGCAGAACCCGGTGGCGCAGGGCGGCGTACAGTGGGTAGCTGGTAGGCCGGAGGCGGAAAATTGGCTGATTGCGCCCAACTCCGCCATTGCGCTGTGGGACAGCACGGCTCCCGTTGTGTACCTTAAACAGGCCGATGCAAGCGGCAAGCCGACCCTCAAGACGTATGACCTTGTGGAACGCCTTGCAAATTCTCCTGACGCGCAGAAAGCTCCCGCCCCGGAATATGTGACCCGTAAGGAGTTCGACGCGCTGGCGGCGCTTGTGGGCGAAATAAAGGGCAAGAAGAAGCGCAAGGTGGAGGAGGAAGAGGACGATGAGTAACAATCCGTTTTTCAATGCGTTAGGTGGCGGACAGATGCCGGGGGCGATGAGCGGCTTTCCCCAGCTGTTACAGCAGTTCAAGCAGTTCAAAGCAAGTTTTAAAGGCGACCCAAAAGCGGAAGTAGAGAAAATGCTGCAAAGCGGCAGAATATCACAAGATCAGTTGAACAAGATACAGTCAATGGCGAACCAATTTCAGGGGCTTTTCAAGTAATCAAAATCGTGGCCACGGTTTGATATAAATATTTTTTCAAAAGGAGTGATACTATGTCTCTTTCCTCTGACGGCACCATGCTGACTATGCCTGTGGCTCCTGCCAACACCGGCAACGGTAACGGCTTCGGCTGGGGCGGCGATGGCGCGTGGTGGATCGTGCTGTTCCTTATTTTCGCTGCGTTCGGCGGCTGGGGTAACGGCTTTGGCTTCGGTGGCGGCGGCAACGGCGTGATGGACGGTTATGTTCTGACCTCTGACTTTGCCAACATCGAGCGCAAGATCGACAGTGTAAATCAGGGACTTTGCGACGGATTTTACCAGCAGGCGCAGCTTGTCAACGGCACCAACATGGCGATGGCAAACGGCTTTGCACAGGCCGAGCTGTCCCGTAGCAACCAGCAGGCGGCGCTGATGCAGCAGCTCACCGCCATGCAGATGCAGAACCAGGAGTGCTGCTGCGAGAACCGGGCGGCTATTGCCCAGGTGCGGTACGACATGGCAACGCAGGCGTGCGACACCCGCAACACGGTCAACACCGCTGCGCGTGACATCATCGACAACGCCAACTGCAATTCAAGAGCCATCTTGGATTTCCTGGTCAACAGCAAGATGCAGGATCTCCAGAGCGAAAACCAGAGTCTGAAGCTGGCGGCTTCGCAGGCGGCACAGACAAGCGACATTCGCAACTATGTGAGCGGGCAGTTTGCATATTACAACCCTCGCCCCGTTCCTTCGTTTGCCGTTCCTGCTCCGTATCAGTTTTCGGGGTGCAATGGGCAGTACGCTTGCGGCACCTGCGGCTGCTGACAACTGCATAGCATAGCTTTTTCCCCATGCGGGGAAAATGGTCGGCCCCGTGCCGATACTGACACCAACGCGGCGGGGCAATAGCTCCGCCGCTGTATTTTGAAAGGAGTGATTATTTTGGCCGAGTTTACCAACGCCAATATCGTGACTGTGGCCGCAGGGCAGAATGTGCCTCTGACGGAAACCGCGGTCAACAGCAAGCCGTGCATCGTACACCGTGAGGGGGCCGGGGTTGTGACGCTGCGTGGACTGACGAGCCAGTGCAGAGCACTGTACAAAGTCACTTACGGCGGCAACATCGCCATTCCCACCGGCGGCGCCGTGGGAGCCATCACCGCTGCACTGGCCGTCAACGGCGAGGCACTGACCAGCGCTACAGCGACGGTGACGCCTGCTGCCGTGGAAAACTATTTCAACATCTACGTTTCCGCGCAGGTGTGCGTGCCGAAGAGCTGTTGTCTGACGGTCGCCATGAAGAACACCAGTACGCAGGCAGTCAGCTTTGCCAACAGCAATCTGACCGTTGAGAGAATTGCGTGAGAGGAGGGACGACATGAACATGAAGGAACTTTTCGGCATCCGCGAGATGCTGTGTGACGAGCTTTCCGAGTATGCCGGCAAGCAGGAGATGGGCACCGGGGAGCTGGACGTGATCCACAAGCTGACGGCCTCTATCAAGAACATTGATAAGATCGCCATGTTTGAGAGCGGCGGGTACAGCCGTGATGATTGGTATTCCCGCGAGGATGGGTATTCCCGCGGCGGCGACTATTCCCAGCGCAGGTATTCCCGCGACAGCTACGGCGGCGGCAGCTCCTACGCACGGCGTGGCACCCATTATGTGCGCGGCCATTATAGCCGCGACGGCGCAAAAGATGACATGAAGCGCCAGCTGCAAGAGATGCTGGACAATGCGGATGATGATACCATCCGCAACGCCATTCAGCGGTGTATGGATGCCGTGGAGGGCTGAGAGGGGGTAGTTCCCCTTGATCGACGAAAAGGAACTTAAAGCCTGGATAGCCAGACTGGAAACGGAACAGTCAAGCTGGCCGAACTACGAGAAGTTGGCCGCGCTGTACATTATACAAAATCAGCACGAAGGGCAGAGAAACCGTGCACCGGTGGCTATGTATTCCAGCGCACCGGCTCCTGATGTGGTAGACGGTGACAGTGACTTTATGCAAGCGGTATCATCCCGCGCGCCGGAACAGGCGTGGGCCATAGTGGACGAGTTGATGGATGCGCTGAAAGTAACCAATGCGCGAATGTATGATAACGTGATGCGAAAGATGCGAGGATAAAGTATCCCCCGCCTGTTTTGGCGGGGGATACTCTTGTGTACTTAGTTTGCTGTAACCTAAAGGTTTATATAAACTAAGTACTTACAGGAAGTCAAATTCAATCCGGCGATCTTTGTAAAGCCGGATTTCTTTTATTTTGAGCTTCCAAAATGCTTGTTTATTTTCTTTATTAAGTTGTTTGTATATTTCTTGCCATCCTGCGGAAAATAAAGTTGCAATTTCTTCTGGTGCGCGGCTTTGTGATTTTACTTGTGTAATCTCATCCATTTGTGATGTCAGCTCTGCATACTTTTTTGAATAGTCCGCTTTTGAAATCATGTCGTCTATATATAACTCTGACAACTTGGATAGTTTTTTTTGTAAAGCCTTTAATTGCACATCTTGGTTTGCTTTGGGTTCTTGACGCGGCTTGGCTTGCAATTTGATTTGTATCTGCTCGTCTATTGTCGACAGAAGATAATCTTCGATTTTCCATTCGACAGTAAAATTACCGTTGTTGCATCCTTTTCTATGGGCAGACCCTTGACAATAGTAAGAGTAAGAGCACGCCCCGCTTGGCCGTGGAGACGGATGTCCTGTCATTCTGCGCCCACATTCTCCACAGACTATCAGCCCAGAAAAAATATACGTTCGATTGTAAGGGGATTTTCGTGTTACCCTCGTGCGTAAGTCTTGCACACGCTGGAATTCCTGCGGTGTTAAATACGGGGGTAATTTTATCCCGTGCCAGTCTCCCATGTATCCTGTGTTGTCCAACATTTGGCTGGCCGTTTGGTATTTAAGGTTTAATTCCGGGGCTGCGTCCATCGCTTTTGTTATGGATCCGGTTTCCAAAAATGTAGAAAAATATCTCCGTATAACCGGCTCCGCTTCTTTGTCTATAACAGCAAATTTCCCTTCGATTTTGTAGCCTTTTGGCAGATGACCGGTGCAAACCTCATTTCGATCTTTTTTTGCATCAAGCACTTTTTTTATGCGTTCACTGGCGCGGTCAGCTTCGTCCTGTGCTACGGAAAGCATAATGTTAATCTTCAACCGGCCTGCGGCTGTAGACGTGTCGTAGTCCTCATAAATCGTTTTCCACGACACGTTGTGGGCTTCAAGGATCTCCTGCACTTTGTAATACTCGCCGATGTTGCGAAACCACCGGTCCAGCTTTGTGACAAGAATAATGTCTATCTCATCATGCTTTACGGCTTCCAGCAGTTGAAGCATGGCGGGACGCTTTTCAATCTTCTTTCTGGCGGAAAACCCGGCATCCTGGAAAACGCCTACCACCTTCATATTGTGGGCTTTGGCGTATTCTTCAAGGTCGTTCTGCTGATCGTGAATAGACAGGCCAAACTTTTTCTGTTCTTCCGTGGACACACGCGGGTATAATGCTGCCCGCAATACTGCAATCATTGTTTATCTCCTCCCTTATCTGGCGACAATGTATACTTTTTTGCATAGCGCAAATACATCATCAAAATAGCGGCAAAAAAGCCAATACCGACTGCAAGCAGCAAAAAGACGATCCAGGCGAAAACACTGGCTTTCCCGCCCTGAATAAGCCCCTGGTGGGGGATACGGTAGTCAAAAAAAATATATCCCACGATAACAGCCATAAATATGGCGCACAAAAGCGTAAGGCCATAAATAGCAAATTTTGTGTCCCGCGATTTCTTGCGCTGGTATTCAATGGTTTTCGTCATCTGCTCCATGCTGCCCTCAAGGTGAGCTATGCGAACGTCCGCGTCATGAAGCTGCTTCTGATGCTTTAATTGGTCGTTGGCATGCGTCAATTCATCTTCTGTAGTTATGACCGGCTCTATCCCAAAGTATTCATCTAACGATACGCCAAGTACGGAGCAAATTAACCCCGCATTATAAACGTTTGGCTTTTTACCGGTCATTGCAAAAAAACTTTTTACAGTCCCCTCGGGTATTCCTGTTTCTTCAATTAACTGCTGCATTGTTATGTGCTGGCTATCTCGCGCTTTAGCACAAATGTCAGGTAAAATCTCACGCATTTTATTCCTCTTTTCCCATAAAACAAAGAAATTCCCCATATTGGGTAGCAATTCCCCAAAATAGATATAGAAAAAACGGTAAAGGATACTTTTTCATCTTGTGCGGATACCATCATTCTTGCTATGGTGAACGTGCAGCCGGAAAGCCGGGAGGCCACCGGCGAGAATAGCCCCGCTGTCCGTTGCGGGAGCAGCGGGGCTATTTAATAAAGACCCACATAAAAACACTTCCCCCTAAAATATTTTTTAATTTGTTGCCCATTTGTGGGCAACAAACAGCTTGTGTGTAACTATAAGTGTACTAACTTAGTTGTACACCGAGAAAATAATATGTCAAATTAAGAAAGGGGACAGAAATGAGTTATTGTACAAATGCCAACGTCTGGGGTATAATAAAAACAGATGCATTGGCACAATGTGATATTGAAACGTTGCGGAGAATAGCCCTTAGAAAAATCGACCAGCTTTCCGATGAGGAATGCGCTGATATTATGAGTACGTTAAAAGAAAGAGGTGTGCTATGAGCAAGGACTACGAGATTTACATTGATAGGCTGGCTGAAAACAGCATTATCATGAAAGGCCAGATCAACGATGTTGTGTTTGGCCTAAAAGGGATCACAGACAAACTTGATACGCTGATCGCGCTCAAGCAAGTTGAATTATCACTCCTGCAACAGCAGCGATTGCCGCAACAGCCGAAAGAACAGTTGTAATAATAAATCGCGTTTTTTCGCGGCGTTCCCTGTCGGCTTTTTCTTTTCGTTCCTGTTCCGCGTCTTTCCGTTCCGCTTCCGTTCGCAGCCAGTTTTGCGGGTCGGTAGGATATAGTGTAGGCATTACTCCAGCTCCTGTAGCTTCTTCGTGGCTTCGTTGATAAGAGCCAACAACGCCGCACGATCATTCGTAGTTTTAATAAAGTTTGATGCAGCTTCTTTTGAGCCCTCGCCCTTTGCGGCGGGGGCTTCTTTTCCGCCCTGCATTTCTTCCATCAGCTCATGCACCAGGGCAATATCTTCCTGGTACTGTGCTGTTTCTTTTTCCGTTTCGCCCTCGGTCAACAAAATTTCTTCCGGGGTAGTGTGGAGCAGGAGGCATATTGCGGCGGCTTCATCCGGTGAAGGAAGATTACGCCCTCTTGCTACTTCGCTAAACCAACGACTGTGCTTTCCAACCTTTCTTGCAAAGGCAGCTTTATTCCATTCGTTGGCTTCTGCCAAAAAAATAATTTTATCTGTATTAACGTTAACGGTTTTTCTTTTTGCCATTGTTTTTACCCTTTACTTGCGCCATCCGTGATCTATACAGTATTGCGCGACAGAAGTTACTTTTTCTTCAAAAACCAACTTTTTAGTAGACGGCATTTTCTTTTTTCTTAATTTTGGCGCTTCCTTTTTTGACAACTCTTTTATTTTTTGGGCACAAAAAACATTATTTGGCTCAGCGCGTTTTTGGGCTTTTTTCATCCACACAACAGCTTTGTCGTATTCGTGTTCTTGCTCGTACAAAGTGGAAAGCGTTAAATACATAGCAAAAGAACTGATAGACGCAAATTTGTCTAAAACATAAAAGGGTACAGTATTTATGCTTTTTTCATAAAATGTTATAGCTTCTTTTCTGTAGTCTGCACCTTTTTGCGAATATGCAAACGCCACTGAAATTTGCTCTATTGGTAATTCAGAGTTTTTATAAAGCAATATTGCCGCTTCAAACAGAATATATCTTGGTTTATATTTTATCGTATAGCTTTCATTAACAAGCCCTGGTGCCCAAAATTCTTTAGGGTACTTTTTTTGTGTCGTATATAGTACATCCCGAATAATTGTAGCTTCGTGCTTTGAAAAATTGTCCATATCGTATTTATGGTTTTGGTCAATTACACTTTGCGAAGCGTCTTGATCATAGTATTCGGGATAATATAAAAATGGATTGTCTGGGCCTTTTGGCTTTGAAAAAAGAAGGTCTAAATCAAATATCACAATTTGAAGCTCCTAAAATTGTGCAATATAACAAAACTTACAAAATGGTCGTTGTTGAGTTGACAACGACCATTTTGGTCGTTATAATACTCTCAAGGGCTTAAACAAGGAAACAGAAAACCAAACCCCCATCGCGCGCCATCGCTTTGCGGGATTATAACCGATATTTTGTTGGCTGTCACCTACATAATAACGGGTGGTTAAGCGTTTGTCAAGTTAAAGTTCTTAATATTTATAAGGAGGGATAAACGTTTGACGTTAAAGGAACTCAGGCTTGCGGCTGGATTGCAGCAAGCCGATGTCGCAAAGAAACTGAACGTCACTATTACGGCGGTTTCAAATTGGGAACTTGGCAAGAACGCAATTTTGCGGAAGTACCACAAGAAGCTGGCGAAGCTGTATGGCGTTACCGAAGATGACATCATTGCGGCGGTACGGCTGGCAAAGAAGTTGGAGGTGAGAAATTGAACGAGTTGGTAGAAATGAAAAAATTGCTCGAAAAGCAGTTGCAGCTACTTTCCGAGCAATCCGAAAAATCTGTTGGGTTTAATGGGATGGAACTTGCAGCACTTTCCGAGCAAGTTGTCAATGTCGGGAAGTTTTTGCTTGATGTTTCTCCGGCTGCAAATCGGATGACGGGCGCGAAGTTTTAGCGTATTCCGTCATGGCTTGTTCCAATGTCAAGAAGCCGCTTGTTTCGGTTGGATGGTCTTTGAAAAATTTGATTTCACGGTAAGTTTTTACAAAGTCATCCGCTGCGGAATATTCCGAGTGTCCAGAGCACATAAGGTGCAAGGCGGTTTCCCAAACTTCATCTTTCGGCGGTTCTTTTGCTTTCTTTAATGCGATGTATGCGTAAATGCCGGATGTGATAAGGGACAAAATGCTTGGTATTAGAACGATCAATGTTGTTTTGAAATCCATTATTGTGCCTCCTTCCTATGCTTTATTTTAACATTTGCAAACGAGTTTAGGCAAGGGGCGAACAGGAAGGAGTGATATTTTGGGATTTGGTGAAAACCTCGCACGGTTGCAGGAGGAACACGGCGAGACGAGTTACCGACTGGCAAAGGCTATCGGCGTACATCAGACGTCCATTACGAACTGGAAGAACGGCATCAAGCCGCACCCGAAGCACGCGAAGCTGGTAGCGAAGCACTACGGCGTGACAGTTAAGGATATGATGTGTGACCGCCCGCAGGGGTAAGAAAAAGCCCCGCCCAGTGGTTGCGGCACTGGACAGGGCGTCTCCGAAACATCTACCAAAATGTTCTGCGGATAGTATACCACGACCGCAGAGGAAAGGCAAGAGATTATGACGTGCGCTGAAATTGCCGTGATGTTATGGGCACGGCAGAACGGAATGGAAATTATCGAGGTCGAGTACATTCGACAGGAGGAAACGAAATGAGTTGGTTTGCATGGACGCTGGCGTTTATCGGCGCGGCGTGGCTGAGCTGGGCTATCGTCAAGGGCGTGGAGGCGCTGGGGCGATGAGAGAGCGGAACAGGCGGGCGCAGGAGTACTCCCGGATGTGCCGGACCAGACGATGGTGCAGGCGTATGTGGGTAGTGGCAATCGTCCTGTGGGTGATGCTGCTGGTGCTGGTGGCGTGGTGCCTGACGCTGCCGCCGGTGCAGGAGGACGTGGTACAGTCGCCTCCCACAAGGGAGATCGTGGAACCGGAGCCGGAGAACCTGCTGGTATGCGACATCACCGGGTATTGCGCGTGCTGTACGCCCTACGCCCACATGAACCAGCGGGACGGCAAGGTGCTGACGGCCTCCGGCCTGTGGGTAAACATTGGCGAGGCCGTGGCGGTAGACCCGGACATCATCCCGCTGGGCAGCACCGTGACGCTTGGCGGCAAGAAATACATAGCGGCAGACACCGGCGTGTACGGGTACACTGTGGACGTGCTGATGAGCCACGAGGACGCGGCGCAGGCCGGTGTTGTGAAAGCGCTGGTGAAGTGGGAATGATAGGGCTGGTGAACCGGACTGCCCCACCCTGCAAGGACTGCCAGCGCAGACACGCGAGGTGCCACGGGGAGTGCGAGGACTACAAAGCGTTCCGGCTGGACGTTGAGGCCGACAAGGCGAAACGCTACGCATCGTACAGCGAGGCTGATTTTTACAGCATGAACAGCGCAAGGCGAGAGAACGCCAAAAAGGCGATAAGAAAGAGGGATGGAAGATGAAGGTTTACAAGGGAACTGACAAGAATATGAAGTGCCGCGGGTTCCAGTATGAGCTTGGCAAGACAGCGGAAGTCGAGGGCGATATTGAATTGTGCGAAAATGTGCTGCATGCCTGCGAAATGCCGTTGGATGTGCTGGGCTATTACGCACCCGGCGATGGCTCCAGGTACTTCGAGGCGGAGTTGGAGGATGTCAGCGACGAGAAGCGCAGCGATGACACGAAGCGCGTCGGCAAGAAACTGACATTGAGCGCAGAGATCGGTATTCCCGGTTTGGTCAAGGCGCAGGTGGAGTACGTGAAAGCGCAGTGTGATTTTGAAAATGCTATCAAAAAGTCGAACAGCGAAAAGAAAAACCACGCCACCGGCGAGAGGGGCGCAGCATCTGCCACCGGCTGGAGGGGCGCA
>ERZ791729.1046-NODE-1046-length-10270-cov-2.667548_pt1 | contig 10270 bp, 11 predicted proteins | sample MGYA00510043_ERZ791729 | MGnify/ENA primary metagenome ERZ791729 (study PRJEB30046, sample SAMN00715149) | human gut metagenome | study: EMG produced TPA metagenomics assembly of the A metagenome-wide association study of gut microbiota in type 2... | reverse complement strand
CTTGGCTCCCGCCTGACGCCCCGGCACACGCGCGACATTCCATTTTCTTATGCAACCCATAGAACAACACATAACAACCGAACAGGAGCTGGCCTACAAACGCTATGTAGAACGCCGCCGTTCCCACCTGGCCCGCCAGATTACGCCGGAAACCCTCGCCTACATGGAGGAGGAGTTCCAAACGGGACTTCCATGCTACCAGACCCGCGATCCCATGACCGGCCAAACGCTCAAGCCCGATCCCATCCTCGCCGCCATCCGGGACGGACAGAGGGAAGTCGTCCTTTGGCTACGGCGTGAAATCGCCCTGGGCCTCCAAGCCGCGGAACAAAACGATGAAGACGCTTGAACAACCGCCACGAGGGGGGAGCGGTCCCCCTTTTCCCCGAATCGGGAAAAAGCTCTCCTACCTCTCCGTCTGCTCCGGCATTGAAGCCGCCAGTGTCGCCTGGGAGCCCTTCGGCTTCCAGCCGGTCGCTTTTTCTGAAATTGAACCTTTCCCTTCCGCTGTGCTGGCCCGGCACTATCCGGACGTACCCAACATGGGCGACATGACTCAATATGCAACCTGGAACATCCCAGCAATCGACATTCTGGCCGGAGGAACGCCCTGCCAGTCCTTCTCCGTCGCGGGCAAACGCGGCGGCCTCTCCGACGAACGCGGCAACTTATGCCTCACTTTCTGCCAAATGGCCGATCACTTCGATCCAGCCTGGGTACTCTGGGAAAACGTACCCGGCGTCCTTAGTTCAGTGGATAATGCGTTCGGATGCCTGTTGGGAAAACTATGTGGCTTTGGTTCCCCCGTCCAACCGGCAGCAGGACGGAAACACCAGCCTTGCGGCGTGGTGGCCGGACCCAGGCGAACCGTGGCATGGAGGATCATGGACGCCCAATGGCACGGAGTACCCCAACGCCGCAGACGTGTCTTTGTCCTTGCTTCAAGAGGTGCTGGAAACTGGGCCGCTGCCGACGCGCTACTTCCTCTCGGAGACCGCCTGCCAAGGCATCTTGAGGCGCGCCGCAAAGCGCGGCAAAAAGCTTCCTCCGGCTCTCGAACGCGCCCTGAAGGCTCGCATTGGGACGGCGGCCCCCATCCCACCCTCGGAGCCATCGCCACCGGCATCGGCATGAGCGACCAGGAACTCTTCGCCCAGCGCGGAGCCAACCTCGTCCCCGGCATCTCCCTTGTAAAAGACAAAAGCGTCTCTCCCACGATTTGCTTTGGCCTTTATGAAAACCAGCGCGCGGAAATGAGGCTCTACGAAGGCGTCCAGCCGACCATTTCATGCGGAGGCGGTAAAGCCGGACAGGGAAGCAACGTCGTCCTTCTGGAGGCTCTGGAAAAGGAGGGTTCCACCTTCCTCTATGAAAACCATCCGCAGGATTCACGCGTTACCGGTCCCCGTGAGGTAAGTCCGGCCTGTACGGCCCAGTGGGGAACGGGAGGGGGTAACACCCCGCTCGTTCTCCAGTCCGAAGCCCCGGAAACCTTCCTTTCCCAATCGTCCAACACCGTCCAGTCCTGCTGGTGCATGCCTATCGACATGCGTTCCCTCTGCCGCAGGGATTCCGCCCCCAATGCGGGGCACGGCCTGGGGGATGACGGAGATCCGTCCTGCACCCTTACGGCACAGGGTCACACGCCCGGCGTCTGCTATGCCATCCAGGGGGAAATGGCGGACGGTCGCCGCCTTTCCCAGAATGGCTTGGGCATTTCGGAAAACCTCTCCTACACCCTTGCCACCTCATCGCCTCCCGCCGTCTCCTGGACAGGAGCCGTCCGCAGGCTCATCCCCGTGGAGTGCGAACGCCTGCAAGGTTTCCCGGACGGCTGGACCGCCATAGAAAAATCCCCCGGCAAGCCCTATGCCGACTCGCACCGCTACAAGGCGGCAGGCAACTCCATGGCCGTCCCCGTCATGTGCTGGCTGGGCCGCCGAATCCTGGAAGTAACCGCCGACCGTGAACTCCGCCAGGAAGAAGAAGACGCCTTGCGGGCACTCCAGTCATAACATACCTCCTCCTGACATTCTTCCCGCCATGAAACAGAACACCATTTATACAGGCGATTGTCTGGAACTTATGAAGGACATTCCGGAAAAAAGCATCGGCCTTGTCCTGTGCGACCTGCCGTATGGCATCACGCACAATTCATGGGATAAGCCTCTTGCTCTGGATGTTCTCTGGGATGAATACCGCCGTATCGTATGCCCTTCCGGCTACGTTATTCTTTTTGCCCAGGGACTCTTCATTGCCGATCTCATGGCTTCCAATCGCAAACAATTCTCCCACAAGCTTGTCTGGGTTAAGAGCAGGCCCCGTAGTTTTCTCAACGCCAACAGGATGCCGCTTAAACAGCATGAAGACATTCTCGTTTTCCGTATGGGGACAGGCGCCCCCTATTATCCCCAATACACCTTCGGACATGCTCCTTACACAGACAGACACATCGGGATTTTTCCTTCGTTCAACTATGGCAGACATGAAGTCACGAGGGGAATTCCCCTCATCCACCATAATGACGGAAGGCGTCATCCAGTTGATGTCATCCAGGTTCCTGCCTCCGTCTGGGATAAATCCCCCATTCATCCTACCCAGAAACCTATAGAGCTGGGACGTTACCTCATCCGCCAATACTCCAATCCCAACACCGTTGTTCTCGACAACTGCTGCGGCTCCGGTTCCTTCCTGATCGCCGCCATGCTTGAAAACAGACCTTTTATCGGCATTGAGGCCGATCCTTCCTTCTCCTCTGCCGCCTTTCAAAGAAAGGAATCTATCCGTCTTGAATTGGAAACACATCTCATCCAACCCTAACCCCAACTCCAATCCTATGCTGAACTTCAACACCAACACCATCAACAAAGACGAATGGCTGACCCCTCCCTGGCTTCTCTCCAGGCTCGGTTCCTTCGACCTTGATCCCTGCGCGCCTGTCAACAGGCCCTGGCCCACCGCCTCCCGCCACTACACCGTTCTGGATGACGGCCTTTCCCGGCCCTGGAAGGGCCGCATCTGGCTGAATCCTCCCTACGGCAGGGAAACCTTCCGCTGGATGGACAGGCTCGCCGCCCATGACGGGGGCGGCATGGCACTCGTCTTTGCCCGGACGGAGACGCGCGGATTCGCCCGCTCCGTCTGGAACCGTGCGGAATACGTCTTCTTCTTCCACGGCAGGCTTCGTTTCTGGACGGTGGAGGGGAAAGAGGCCGACGCGGCCAACGCCCCTTCCTGCCTGGTTGCCTACCGCAGGGAAGAACGCCCCTTTCTGACCGCCTTGCAGCAGGATGGGAAAGGAATTCTTGTGGAACGTGCCCGTCCCGGCTTGATGTCCCTGGAAACCGATACCTTGTTCCAATACCAGCCTTTGGCTGCCTGACCACCACTTCCAACCAACAAAAATAACAACAACAAACATGAACACTACATTATTCAATCCATTCATACGCATCTGCCGCGCCGCCGCCGAAGAAACGCCGGAAGGGGGCGGACCTCCCGCCACCCAGCAGCCGGAAGACACGCCTCCGGACCAGCCGCCCGCTCCCGGAGAAGAACAGGCTCCGCCCAATCCGGACAATCCGGGGGAGGCCGCTCCGGAATCCGGCGAGGTTGACTTCTCCCTGGATACTCCACCTCCGGACGGAAAAGAGTACCCCGGGGACGAAACTGAACCAGGCAATCCGGAGGACAGCAAAGAGCCGGAAAAGCCCTATGAACTCGAATTACCAGATGATCTGGACGTAACGGACGACTTCAAGGCTACCCTCAAGGAACACGCCAAGGCTTCCGGTCTGGAAGGCAAGGCGGCGGGGAAATTCGTTTCCGGCGTCATCAAATCCATGCAGGAGGCGGAACAGGCCAACATTGCCGCCACCACCAAAGAACTCCGGGAAGACTGGGGCAAAAATTTCAACGCCAACATGAAATCGGTGAAGGAATTTGCGGGCAAGCTCAAACAAAAGTCCGGCCTCACCACGGAGGACCTGGCGCCCCTTCAGTCGCCCAAGGGCTACCGCCTTCTCTACGCCTTGATGAAATCAGTAGGGGAAGACGCCTTCGTTTCCGGGAAGGAAGCGCAGCCGGAAGACCCGCAGAAGGAGGCACAACGAATGCTGACCGATCCGTCTCACCGCTACTTCCGAGCAATTCAGGACCTCAACGACCCCCTCTTCAAGGAAGCCAACCAGGAGTACAACCGCCTTGTCGGTTTTTCGCAATAAAGCAGGCGGAAAACACCGCAGCCTCCGCTTTCTCAATCCCTTTCCGGCATCTTCCGGAAAGGGATTTTTTGATGCCTTTTTTCCCCGAAACGGACCGACAAAAGACTTACTTTCCAGAAACCGGAGTGCTAACATCCCGCCCATGCCCTCCTTCTCCATGCCCAACTCCGATGTCGATTCCCTGGAAGCGGAACGGCTGATGGAAGCCTTCATTCCTTACGTCCGGGAAGAACAGGAACGCCGCCACCCGGAATGGGCGGCCCTGGTGGAGAAAGTCAAAAAGGCAACATCCCTCCTCAAGCACTACGAAAACCGCACGACCTGGAGTGGCCTTGGCGTCGTGGAATATGCGGACTGGTGTTTTTACCCGGAAGAGAACGGGGACATTTGCCGACTAGTGATTCATGCGGACTTGCTCCCGGCCCGCACCCCATTGGACCGGGCTTCCCATGACAGGATGCTTCAAGAGCTACAAGAAATTCTTCGTCCTCTCCAGTACACCATGAGCCAGGAAGAATACACCCTCACCATCCTGATTCCCCTTTCTGAAAACTTACCGTAACAAGGTTAAATGAAGCCTATGTAGCATCAGCTATTGCATCATCACTGTCCATGTTATCTTTTTCAGTTGTACAAAGTTGCAAACATGACACTTTTTCTTCTTTTACTTGGACGTAAAAGTATGCTATACACTATAAATCACGTGCGTAATGTAACTATCTGATAGTTAAGGCTAATATTCCCATCATCCGCTCCATTTATACACTTGTAAACATCTGTGCAAATCTTGATATTGCCAGAGATGATAAGATCAACACCAGAATCAGTGGGAAGCATGAATTTGAAGAGGCTTTCAGAAAAGAAAAAATCTATCTATCAAATGTAAGTCAATTTATATACTTCATCGTGTATTTTTAATTTTTTAATTTCTATATCATTAAATCCGTTAGCTTGACATAGATTTTTCCAGTAATTAATATCATGTGGATTTTTACATCCAAGAACTATACTTTTAAAGTATTTCTCAAAATTACTCATTGATATATAATATCTTCCTCCTTTTCCTTCATAACAATGACTTAATAGTAAGACAATTCTCCATTCCTTTTCATGTCTCCAATCCAATCCTTTCCTCGAGGAAATGGCATTAAATTTATCTGCCCCATTTTTTGATTCATTTTCATCTGAAGATGAATACAATTCTTCTTTATAACTTACTTTTAATAAAACCCCTTTCCCATTATTTAATTTAGTTTCACTTCCGCATAATGATTCAAATTTAATATTAATCGGTCTTTTATTTGGAAATTCAAATTTAAAACACACTCCCTTGTGACAATCTGCGTAGTTTCCCCACATTTGGATATTACGATCATTTTCTGAAAATGATAAAAATCCCTTACGATCTAAAGATTGTTTATAGATACCTAAAAAATCACTATCCATTAATTCAGAAGACACTCTAAACTCAAAGGGGTCATTGACCAAACGAGGTTCACTAACTCTAAATGCACAGCTTTCCAAAGTCGCTATAGCGGCTTCATTAGTCATATAACGGTAAAGACAAATACTCTCCTCATCCATACACTTTTTAGACTACTAGATTATTTCCTATTTGTAAACAGCCCCATAAAAAAGCACCAAGTAAGCCCGTTAAGACAGACTCCGGCACCCCTATCTGCACCATCTCTTCAACGAAAGAGCTCTTTTTCTGGTCGTTCAGATAAGGTCGGTGTCGGCATTTCTATACGCCGTCCCAATTCTCAACCCGGAATAAACCAATGAATAATACGACTCAATCAGGGACCTCTCCAACAGGACCCGCAACAACCAATAACGCTCCGGCGGTAAAATCCGCCGTTCGCATGGGGGTGTTTACGCTCGCCATGATTAACGTCTCCGCCATTGTCAGCTTGCGCGGCATGCCGGCGGAAAGCACGTACGGACTCAGTTCCGTCTTTTATTATATTTTTGCCGCGGCCTTTTTCCTGGTGCCCGTCTCCCTGGTAGCGGCGGAACTCACCACCGGATGGCCCCAGAAGGGCGGCGTTTACCGGTGGGTGGGTGAAGCCTTCGGCAAAAAGCTGGGTTTCCTGGCCATCTGGCTCCAATGGATTGAGAGTACCATCTGGTTCCCGACCGTGCTGACTTTCGCCGCCGTCTCCCTGGCCTTTATGGGACCCGGACAGCGATGGGATGAAGCGCTTGCCGCCAATAAATGGTATGTGCTCATCGTGGTGCTGTGCGTGTACTGGGGAGCCACCCTGCTCAACCTGCGCGGCATGAAGACCTCCGCAGGCGTCACCAAGTGGGGCACCATGATCGGCACCATCATTCCGGGCGCCATCCTGATTCTCCTCGGCATCAGCTACTGGGCCGGAGGCAACCCCGTGCTGCTGGACATGAACTGGGACAAGATGATCCCGGACATGAGCAATTTCAACAACCTGGTGCTGGCGGCCAGTATCTTCCTGTTCTACGCAGGGATGGAAATGTCCGCCGTGCACGTCAAGGACGTGAGCAACCCCGGGCGCAATTATCCGCTGGCGATTCTGATTTCCGCCATCATTACGGTGGTCATCTTCGTCTTCGGCACGCTCGCCATCGGCTTCATCATTCCCGGTTCCCAGATCAACCTGGTGCAGAGCCTGCTGATTTCCTATGACGACTATTTCAGCTTCTTCGGCCTCGGCTGGATGAACTGGATTCTGGCGCTCGCCCTGGCTGTGGGCGTTCTGGCACAGGTAACCGCATGGGTGGGAGGCCCCTCCAAGGGTCTTTTCCAGGTGGGCCTGACCGGCAACCTGCCGCCCGTGATGCAGAAGCGGAACAAGAACAACGTCCAGATGGGCATTCTGCTCATTCAGGGGGGCATCGTCACCCTGCTGTCCGTCATGTTCGTAATCATGCCTTCTGTGCAGTCCACGTACCAGATCATTTCACAGCTCACCATCATCCTGTACCTGATCATGTACATGCTGATGTTCGCCTCCGGCATCTATCTGCGCTACCGTGAACCGAATACGCCCCGTACCTTCCGGATTCCCGGCGGCAAGACCTTCGGCATGTGGGTAGTCGGCGGCCTCGGCTTCCTGGCCAGCCTGGCGGCCTTCCTGGTCAGCTTCATCCCGCCGAACCAGATCACCGTGGGCAGCAACACCATGTATATTCTGCTGCTGGTCGTGGGAACCTTCATCTTCGCCGGCATTCCCTTCATCATTCAGGCCATGGCCAAGCCGTCCTGGAAGCGCCCGGTATCCCCGGAAGACGCCTTTGAGCCCTTCGGTTGGGAAAAGACGAACGGCAATCATTAATTTATCATTTCAGCCTTCAATAATATCATGAGTGACATACCCACCAAAGAACAAATCCAGACGGCAGTGGACAACGCGTACGCCTACGCCAAAACGGTCCAGGGAGGCAAAAACGCCTCCTACATCCCCGCTCTGGCGCAAGTCCCCTCAGACTTGCTGGCGATTGCCGTAGTCACTGTCAACGGAGATATCCTGACCGCAGGCTCCGCGGACACGCCCTTTGCCATTGAATCCATCTCCAAGGCCTTCAACCTGGCCTACGTCATGGATCTGATCGGAATGAAGGAGCTGCGCACGAAGATCGGGGCAGACCCCACCGGGGAGCCCTTCAACTCCGTGATGGCGATTGAGCTGCACGGCGGCAAGCCCCTCAACCCCCTGGTCAACGCAGGGGCCATGGCGACAGTCAGCCTGGTCAACGGTTCGGACTCCGATGAAATATGGGCGAACATGATCCATAATTTCAACAACTTCGCCAATACGGCCCTGACCGTAAACCAGGAGATTTACAAGTCGGAAAGCGCCACCAACCAGCACAACCGCGGCATCGCGTGGCTGTTGGACAGCTACGGCTATTTTTACAATACGCCGCCCATGATTGTGGACCTGTACACCCGCATGTGCTCCCTGAACATCACCACCTCCCAGCTGGCGCTGATGGGCGCCTGCTATGCCAACGGGGGCGTCAACCCCGTCAGCAAAAAGCGGGTGGTGAAGGATGAGAACGTTTCTCCCATCCTCGCGGAAATGTGCATGTCCGGCCTCTATGATTCCACAGGGGACTGGATGTACAAGGCAGGCGTTCCGGCCAAGTCCGGCGTGGGCGGCGGCCTGGTGGCCGTGGTCCCCGGCAAGATGGCCATGGCGGCCTTCTCCCCACCCCTGGACCCCGCCGGAAACACCGTCAAGGGCCAGGCAGCTCTTCAATCCATTATCAAGGAATTGAATCTGAACCTTTTCCGGAGCTAATCCGGGATGAGAAGGTAAACCCGCGGAGCCAAGATCCGAAAGGATACCCGCGGGTTTACTGTATCCCGGCCACACGAAATAACGCCCCGCCTTCCGCGCTTGCCGGAAATTGACTGTCCAGCCGCGGGCGTTAAGTCCTGTCTGAAAAATTGCACCGCTGCATGGGTACGCCGTCTTCCATGGCATGGAAGCCATGCTTTTCATAAAAGGCGGCGTTCCTGCTCTCCTCCGGCATGATTTCAATGTACAGGTAGTCCTTGTACTTCTCCTTGACCATTTCCATCATTTTTCCCGCAATTCCCCTGCCGTGATAGTCGGGATGCACCAGGACATAGTGCATGTAGGCTACCAGCTCGCCGTCGTCCAGCAACCGCACCAGCCCGACCAGCCGGTCGCCATCCCACGCGGTAAATACCGTGGACGAATTCATCAGGGCCTTGTACAGCCGGGCCGGATACTGGCCGGAAATCCATCCAACGGACAGGAACAGCTCCTGCACTTTTTCCCTGGTAAACTTCTTTTCTTCCGTAAAAACAATCATTTTTCCCCTTGGTTCAAGATGATGGCCGGAATGCAGCGTGACACCCGCATGCCGGGCAATGAGGCAACGTCATCTGCCGCTCCCGTCATAGGCCTTATGATAAAGACCGCAGACCCCGGAGACAAGCAACTATCATCCCTTCCTTCATTCTTCATTAAACAGCATGAGGAGAGCCGGAGGGGCTTGAGGCACTCCTCCACATTGATCACATGGAAGTTGGCTTCCAGACCAGCCCCGGCCGTTCTCCATGGAAGATTAAGCCAACGCGCCCTTGTAAAAGGCTTTCCTGCGCCGGAACCGCAGAAGTTGTTTTTCCGTGCCCTTCCCGTGTTTTAAGGACTTGCCACCACAGCATTTTTCCTTAGAGTCTTTCCGGTATGCTTGAAGCCCAGCAAAACGCCTTTTTCCAGACCGGGGACGCACTCACAACCTGGCTGTCCGCCTTCAGCAGTTTCCTGTGGGGATGGCCACTGCTCATCATGCTGCTTGGCACTCACCTGTACCTCACCATCATCCTGCGCTTTCCTCAGCGCTACCTGCTGAAGGCTCTTAAACTGTACTTTGTGAAGGACCATACGGACAAGGGGGACATTTCCCCGTTCAGCTCCCTGATGGTGGCCCTGGCCGCCAACATCGGCGCGGGGAACATCATCGGCGTAGGCGTGGCGATTGCCGCAGGGGGGCCCGGAGCCATCTTCTGGTGCTGGCTCACAGGCGTACTGGGCATGGCCACGCGGTATTCGGAAGGTCTGCTTGCCATCAAGTACCGGGTGGAAAACAAGGACGGCAACATGAGCGGCGGTCCCATGTTCGTACTGGAACGCGGCATGAAATGCAAATGGCTGGGCGGGACCTTCGCCGTCTTCACGGCCATTGCCGCCTTCGGCATCGGCAACCTGACGCAGGGGAACGCCGCGGCGGAACAGCTCCATCACGCATTCTCTATTCCCTCATGGGGAACGGCCATCGTGCTGACTGTCCTCACGGCCATGGTCATGCTGGGGGGCATCCGGAGCATTGCCAGGGTATGCGCCTTCTTCGTGCCGTTCATGGCCGTCATCTACATTCTGGGGTGCCTGTACATTCTGGCCGTTCAGGCGGACTACGTCCTTCCGGCCATCCGGTACATTCTGGACTGCGCCTTCACGGGGGAAGCCGCCGCAGGGGGCGTGGTGGGTGCCTGCCGTCGGCGGTGTGTTTGCAATTATCGTTGTTAAAATGCT
>ERZ791729.1045-NODE-1045-length-10277-cov-2.050577_pt1 | contig 10277 bp, 9 predicted proteins | sample MGYA00510043_ERZ791729 | MGnify/ENA primary metagenome ERZ791729 (study PRJEB30046, sample SAMN00715149) | human gut metagenome | study: EMG produced TPA metagenomics assembly of the A metagenome-wide association study of gut microbiota in type 2... | reverse complement strand
ACGGCGGTGCGTTCGACCTGAGCGAGGCGGAAAAGGAGATCAAAATTTCCGTTGTACTTGCGAAGTAAGACTCAAGGAAGGCTCCGGTGCCAAAAGCGCCGGAGCCTTCCTTCACACGGAGCGTCAGGAGCTGCATTTCAGGTGCAGTTCCGTTAGATGTTCGTTATAGCAATTCGCATATTTCATTCGTTAGCAACAACTGCGAATTGCATATCGCAAACTGGATGCTTCGATAGAGGCAGTTGTCGGATTTGCGATTGAATATAAGAGAGTGCTGCCGTTGCTGTGCCAGCTCACAGCAGGCTTCCCTGTCTGAACGCAGCGTTTCCCGAAAGCCGGGGACGCTGCGTTTTCTTTTGCCCGCAAACCGGGCTGAAAGGGAAGCCGCCATGTCCACATTCCGCGTCAATAAAAACGTCAACTACCTGCGCACCACCATCCTGAACGCGCCCACCACCATAGAGCACTATTATCAGGCGCAGGGCAACTGGCTGACGGCACAGAACCGGAAGAAGTGACCGCCGTTTTCCACTATGGCCGCAAAAGACGTTGAAAACCAAACGAAAAGGAGATTTACTATGAAAAACGAAACGACTGTCCGCACCGGAATCCACTATGCACAGGCCGGGAACTATCAACTGCCCCTGCTCACCCTGCCGCAGACCGACAGCCACGAACCTCTGGGCAAGTACGCCCGGATGCGCCGGACTTACCTCAAGACCCAGCGGCCGGTGCTGTATAGCCGGATGCTTCTGAACGGTTCGCTCTGGCTGCATTTGCAGGAAGCCCAGAGAGCCGCCTCAGAGCAGGTAGAGCGCACGATTGCGGCCTTGGCAGACAAGTCCCCTGCGCCGGACAAAGAGCGTGCACAGCTTCTCTGGGTGGCGCACATGAACGGGCTGAAAGCGCAGGCTGAAGAGGTAGTGGTGAGGGAAGTCGTGTATGCAGAATGATTCCTGATAGCATCTGAACGGTATAAAAAGCCGATATTTTAGATTTTATTCTTGATTTTTGCGGAATATTTGCAAATTTCAAAATCAAAATTTGACTTTCTGCCCAGAATAGAGTACACTGGATTCAGAAAACACTTGGGAGGTTTTGCGATGCTGCTTCAATTTTCCGTTACAAACCACCGTTCTATCAGGGATACCGCCATCATCAGCATGAAGGCTTCCACAGATAAAAGTCTGTCCGACTGCCTGATTTCACCGGACAACAAAAAGCAGCTCGTGCCCGTCCTTGCACTGTACGGCGCAAATGCGGCCGGAAAGAGCAACGTCCTCCATGCACTTCTGCTCATGCGTGAAATGGTCTGCGGGCAGTATGCCAAGTTGCTGAAAGGCGAGTCCCTTCCGCAAGAGCCGTTTGCTTTCACCGACCAGCCCACACAGCCGACCAGCTTTGAAGCCATCTATTTTTATGGCGGCATCAAGTATGCCTATGGGTTCTCGTTTGACAAGTCCAAAGTCCTGACCGAGTATCTCTATCACTGGCCCAACGGCCGGGAGGCTCTGGTTTTTTCCAGAGAAGGCAATGGTTATCAGTTCCGCGAGAATATTCAGGAGCAGTTTACCCTTGCCGGACGCACCGCAGAAAACCGGCTTTACCTGTCCAGCTCCAACGAGTGGAACTGCCCCCAGACCGAGAAGGCCTATCTGTGGTTCTTTGAAAAGCTGACCGGTTTCATGGGAACCGAAATGCGGCTGGATGCCACCTTGTCTGCCATTCGGCAGGGCGGCTCTGAAAAGAGACGTATCCTGCATGAAATGCTGTATGCAGACCTCGGCATCAAGGACATCCGCATTACCGGCTCCAAGGACGAACCGATCATCTCTGCCCTGCACACGCTGGATTCCGGGGAGGGCACTTCCAAGGGATTCTGGCTTCCTCTTGGGCTGGAATCGGTCGGCACACAGCGTTTCTTCTCCCGCATCGGGATGTGGCTGGCCGCTCTGGAATCCGGGGCTGTGTTGATCGTGGACGAGATCGAATCCAGTATGCACCCACTCTTGACACGACATCTGATCGAGATGGTGCAGGATGCCGCTATCAATACGAACCATGCACAGCTCATCTTTACCACGCACGACACCGGACTTCTTGACTTAACTTTGCTGCGGCGAGATCAGATCTGGTTTGCCGAAAAGGACGAAAAGACCATGCAGACCGATATTTATGCCCTGACCGAGTTTTCTCCCCGGAAAGGTGAGAATATCGCCAAAGGCTATCTGCAAGGCCGGTATGGGGCGATTCCGTTCATTGGAGGGAATGCAGTATGGGCAGAATAAAAGAACTCAGTCGCAAGCCTGCCCGAACCAGAAAGCGGAATCCTGTCGTATACCTCATCTGCGAAGGAAGTGAAACCGAGATCCGGTATTTCAAGCGTTTCCGCAGTCGGGGCTGTAATATCGACATTATCCCGATTTCTTCCCAGTATAAGTCTGCTGACAGGCTTGTGCAGAAAGCCAAAGCCACTATGGGCAACAATCCCTACTATCCCGATGAAGGCGATTCCATCTGGTGCGTCTTTGACCGTGACGATAATTCTAACGAGGTACTTCTGCGCGCCAAACAGTCCGCTCAAAAGGAAGGCTATCATTTGGCCTATTCTAACCCGTCTTTCGAGCTGTGGTTTTTGTTGCATTTTGCCAATCAGCAGGCTGAAGTTGAAGATTGTCAGGCATTGATCCGATTGCTGAAACAACCGGGTAGACTTCCTGATTATGAGAAAAACAAGGATTTCTTTGACGTTTTGAAGCCTTTGCAGGCAACTGCGATTCAGAGAGCGAAAGCTCGTGCAGACCAAGTTCAGAAGCAGGGTCTCGAACCGATTTCACGGCAGAGTAACCCGTTGACAACGATTTGGGATCTGGTAGAGTATTTGAACTCCAAAATTTAATATCAATTTGAAAATAGAGCAAAGCCCACAGGTCAGATTTTATATCCAGCCTGCGGGCTATATATATTATGATTCGTTTAGATATATAAAAGACTGCGGCACATGAGTAATGCCATAGTCTTTTAATGTCTTTGGCTCTTTATACGCTTTAACGTTCTTAAGCTTATAGGCCACCGCTACTTCTTTGTTTTTATAATATTCTCTAAAAAAAGATACCGGAATTCCTGAGCCTTGTTTGGTTTTTTTCCAGATCTCAGTAGGCGGTCCTACTAAAACATCTTCAATTTCTGCTTCTCCTACAACTTGACTTTGGGGAGCAGTTGCATAAAATATGATTTTCCTTATATCATCACGACATTTTCGAGTTCGGAATTCATATTTTTTTGTTCCTTCAATAATCATCTCTGCATATTGAGGTTTAATCGATAATAACATTGCTGACATCAATATTTCCCTTTTCCAAAATACTTTTAAATGCCGTTGAATCAAGCGAAATCAATGAAGGATATTGATTGCTTCCCCAGTATCCGTTTTGTTCAAGCCAGTCCATATTTACATTATTTCCTTCACCAAAATATCCATAGTAGAGCATTTCGATAACGAGTACATTTCGGTCACTGACATACCGTTCTCTCAATTCCTCTGGATTAAATACCGACTTATTACCGATTTTACCTAGCAAAGTCTCGAAAGGCATCAAATACGTCCGGTTTTCTTTTGCTTGTATGATTTTTGTTACCACACAGAAAGACGTGATACACGAACGATATCGTTTTCCCTGCCCAGCTGTATACTTGCGATAGATAAGCACTGGATCACCTACACCATACGGCGGCTTGGAATACTGTGCGCCAACATATATTTTGCTAAGACCATTGCTCACATTCATGGCCACGGCATTTTGCAATGTATTATTTCTCAATTCAGAATATGGAAACATCGTATCATGGTAAGTATCATTGATGATAAGATACCCTGAAGACTCAAAATTGGGCTTAATAAATGGGAAAGATTTATAGGGGTCACTATAATCAATATTATGACGATTCTTTATATAAACACCTTCTCCATTCAAATTGAACCCAACTTTATTAAACCCGAACTTTTCAAGCTGAGAAATCAGCAAATCCTGCTTATCAAATGCCGTAACATAGATTTCATCGGTTCCGGATTTTTGCCATTTCCATAGAACCAATCCAATCGCACCCTCACCCAATCGCTGACCTCGAAAGCGCTCCGCAATTTTCATGGTGCTAATTTTGATACGATTGCAAGCAGCAAGTATGCCACTTTTTAGTTCAATCGGTTCATTTTCGTTTTTTATACAGATAAAAGCGCCTAGCCCCTGTTCGTCATTAAAAACAAGTGCCGTTCTTCCTTCTTGTGCCTTCTTCGCAAACCAAGCAGAAAATCCCGTAGAAGACGAATTGCCGGGATAGTCGGATTTTAAGCTGTCAAAGAACGGATCATTCAAGTCGATTTCGCTAAACTTACGGAGCGAAAATTTTCCAGCCACAAAAATTCCTCCTTTTTATGCAATTTAATTTTCTTCCTTTAGTAATTCCATTGTAAACGGAGAATCAATATAACCCAAATTAAAAAACTTAGAATGGAACAACTTTCCATACAGCTCAGTTGCATTACATTTGACTTTCATCTCATCAAAGTAACGACGATCAATCAACAAATAATCATTTTTAGGATAACGGCTGCTTTCGATTATTAAATTATTTCCATATTTCTGTTCATGCTTATTAAGATAGCCTTCCAACGTCTGTTTTCCCGGATTACTTCGCGCAAGCATGTCATATACTGGAATGAACTGCTTTAGCACAGTCAATTTTTCATACTTATACGTATATACAAATTCTTTTGGAAGTGCTTCCTGAAAAATCATTGAATAAATTTTTTGGTAGACTAGCCCCAAACAATAAATGAATATTGAGATATCTACTTGACAAGAATTAGGGTCGGCATTTAAGAGTATTCTCCCACGAGCACTCCCATCTGGAAACACCTCCATAAAATCGTGAATTCCAGCATTCATGGGGCACGAATTTCCGTCTTGGTCTTTTGCCATAAATTCTCCAACACTAAACAAATAAGAAGCACCCACACGTGAAATGCTAAAATTTTTATTTATAGTTCGAATATACTCTGCAATTTTCTCCAGATCAGCGGTTTGATATTTTTTCCAGAGTACCGATTTATCCGATGATGCCATAAAAAATCCAAAGTCCAAATATGCGAATACATTTTGAGGAAAATTTGAGTCTATTTCGAGCGATGGAAGTTCAATAATATTTTTTATTCTTATCAGTTCATCTTTTCTCTTCTGGTATAACTGGTCCAATTTTATCGACTCTTTTATTGGAAATGAACCAGATGACACTCGCTCATAAATATCGCCACGATTTGTAATGTATGGCGGTGTTGCACCTTCCTCAATTTTTATAACAAAAATATGCTTTCCCTTTGATGTGAATTTTTTGACATCAAAGTTTGGAATCGGTGTAATACTGTCATGAATCGTAATGTGAATTCTTTGCTCTGTCCATTTTTTACAACCTCCGATAGTCTTATCATCATTAACGCCCAGAAGAATATATCCACCATAAGTATTCGCAAACGCTGAAATTTCCTTAATTAGCTTTTTCGGTTCCTCATCATCCGACTTGAATTCAAAAAAGAAATTTTCATCGCCTGATTCAGACAAGAATTTTTCGATATCACGAAATCGAAGTTTATCCCAAGGCTTATTATTGATATTGACCATCGTTGTTCCACCTCTTTCATCGCTCTAATCAGATTCTAAACAGAAGTTACAATTGAGCCTTACAACTCCTTTAACAGCGTCAAAAACTCATCAAATCGGTACGCGCCCTCCATTTTCAAATCTTTATTCTGGAACACCATATAATAGCGGTATGCCTGCTTGCCAGCGGCATCCTGCCATGCACGACCCAGACGAATTTTTTCTCTGGACTCTGCATTTTCCAGCTGGTCGCCTTTGGTTTCAATCAGAATAATTTTTCCACTGATCGTGCGGACGATAAAATCCGGGTAATGATTGCGGAATCCGTTCAAACAGAACGAAAACTTGTTACGCTCCGGGTTGCGATGCCACCAGCGGATATTGTCCATGTTGGTCATTGCCAGAGCCATTTTATATTCCAGACCATCCATCTTGCCCTCGGTCTGGTACAGGCTCTTGCTCATTGAAGAAGTGCTATCCGGGAGGGTTATATACTCCGTCAACTGAAAGCGGGGTTCACATACGATTTTCTCCGTTTCCAGCCACTTGTAGAAGTTTTCCCGTGCAGTTTCCTCTTGAAGCTGCATGACGTATGCACGAATTTTTGCTGCAAAGTTAACAGGCATCCGTTCCAGCGCGTCCAGCTCTTCGCGGTTCATATTATCCACGATACCATCGACATAACGCCGCAGTTCATTATCATCCACCGCGTTCATTTTGCAAAGGCTCTTGTGGATAATATCCTTGCAGATACGCAGTTTATCCTCGCCCGGAAGCAGTGGAAACTGCTTGTTCATGTACTGCTGATAATCATCTTTCAGCTTGGAGATACGCGGTGTCGTGGTATCGCGGTCTTCCAAATCGACCTGCGCCAAATCGTCGTCCAGATGGCCGAAGTCGATTGCGCTGGGTTTTCCCTTCAACGTAAAGTTGCTGAGCAGGTTTTCCTTTGAGAGTTCTTCGCTGTCGTATAGCGAGAAAAGCGATGGCTGTACTTTTAGGCAGAATTTCGGAAGTTTGAGGGTGTGAACATCCTCCAAAAACGCCGGGTTTACATGAGAGGTATCCACTTTATCCTGCACCTCCAGCGGCAAATCGCTCAACGGGTCATTCTGGTGCTGCTGCATAGCAACATCAAAATCGTTCTGTTCCTTTTCAGAGCGGTCAAAAATATTCTGCACCGAGGGAGAAACACTTGCCTTTGCCAAGGTGCTGCCCAACAGTGTCGGGTCGAAATCAAAAAACTCTTCCTCTTCCGCCGATGCCGCGGGCATCGCTTCGTTTGTCGGCTGTGCCGGGAAGATGGTCTGCTCCACTTTGGGCAGCGGCTCGACCGGGGCAGCTTCTTCCTGCACACGGTAATCGTGGTCAGTGAAGCCTGCGTTATTCAAGCCCTTGACGATGCCGTCCAGCGTACGCTTGAAGTCCGCAGACGAGGTCAGAACATACGAAGTATTCAGAATCGGAGAAGAATGTTTCCGGGTATAGGGCAGGCGTAGAATACGCCCTACAATTTGCTCCACATCCACCTGACTGGTGCGGTTCGCCAGCGAAGCAAGGATATACGCAAAGGGGCAGTCCCAACCCTCTTTCAAGGCATTGACTGTAATGATAAAGCGAATCGAACACTTTTCCGACAGCAAATCCACATTTTTCAACTCGTTGATCTCCGCCGTCTTGATGGCAATTTGCTCTGCTGGAATGTTGGCTGCAATCAGGCGTTGGCGCAGTTTTTCAAAGGTCGTTGCATTTTCCTTGCCCTTGGGCTGTGCTTGAAACAGCACGATGGGGCGAATGTAGCTGCCACCTTTTTCGTAGGCATCTTTTGCGTGAATTTCCAGTGTCCGCTGCATCTCGATGGCATCATGCAACACATCCTGCTGGCTGTTGCGATTCATCACGATGACAGGCAACTTGACCATGTTCTCGCGTTTCAAGTGAATCGCATCCACAATGGAGATGATGTTGCTTTCCTTAGTGGGCGTTGCCGTCAGATCCAGCACAAAGCAGGGATTGAAGTTCTGCAGCATCTGCTTGCTCAAGTTGCTGCGCGCATGGTGGCTTTCGTCCACGATAACCAACGGATGCAGCTGATTGATGACCTGCATCAAGGCGGTCGGGTCGGTATCTTCCAGCGGCATATCGGGTTCGCCCAGTGCATTTGCCAGCGCAACAAGGCTACTGTTCTCCTGCTTGGCCTTGAGCTGCTCCTTCTTGCCACGGAACGAATCATAGGACAGCACCATGATGGAAAGCTGCTCGTTGACCGCAGAGATATTGAAGTGCTGCCCCATCAAAAGCTGTTCTTTGGTATACACTTCTACACGGCTGCCAAAGGCAACATCAATTTTCTGGCGGTAAGGATGTGCAGGGTCACGCAATGCAGCCAAGGTTTGAGTAAGGATAGCATCTGACGGAACCAACCAAACCACTGCACGGCGTTTTACCACACCCAGTGCGGAGAAAATCGGCTCGATGGCATTTGCAGCCAAAAATGTTTTGCCGCCGCCCGTAGGAACTTTCAGGCAGACATTTGGCACACCGGGCAGAATATTCTGATACTTGGGCATTCCGCCAAATCCGACTTTTACATTTTTCTCCTGCCAGAGCCGAGTATAGGCTGTTTCGATGTTCTTTGTCTTTATCAGGATTTCCAGATAGCGTTCCAAATCCCGAATGACGGCTTTCTGATAATTTTTCAATTCCATAAGAGCCGTCCTCCTTACACCCGCGCAATGTCGCGCGGAATTTTCTTAAACGTAATACCAAACCGCAGCAGGTCATTCTCACTCAATGCACAGCGGTCAGCATAAATCAGATAGTTTTCCGCTTTTTCCGGGATGGTAGACAAAAAAGCATAGTCCTACACGCACATCTGGTCTGGCTCATAGTAGAAATAGTAAGCGGTGTGGTTGTTCTCACCGAGGAAATATGGGTTTCCGTTCTGTTGACTCACCGCAGGTTTCTTCGTTTCCGTATACCAGATGTAGTCACGGATTTTGTCTGTGCCGATGCTTTCATTCAGGTTGCCATCCGGCAGAAGCAGCCGCTCGCCCAGTTCGTAGTAACTGAAATTGCCACCAGTGCCTTCTACGGCGTTCTTGTCTTTGCCATAGCCGTTGATCACACGCTTCACACGTTCGGCAGTCGTAGTATCGGCGTAGTCGCCCATCTCCACCAGAATAAACTTGCGGTGTCCTCCATCCGCTTTGTTCATATTCAGCACCGCATGGGCAGTTGTGCCAGAGCCGGCAAAGGAGTCGAGAATCAACGCATCCTCGGAACTGGCGATTTTTAAAACAAATTCAATCAGTCGTGAAGGCTTTGGAGTATCAAAAGTAGCCTCACCACCGAATATAGCCTTGATTTGTTTAGCCGCTTCGTCAGTATGTCCAACCTCGGTGTACGGCCAAAAGTTCGTCGGCAATTTTCCACCGACATTCTCTAAATAGGTTTTTCGACGAATGCCACCTTTGCCGCCTTTTGTGAAGTAAAATCGTGGCCAAGAACCTCGTTCCAAAACAGACTGTGCCCTTTTCGATGCAATATCTAACGAGTCAGACAACATAATGGCTTTGACTTCCTTTCGAACATCTACTTCGGAAATTCCGCAAATAGCTGCACGTTCTTTTTCATCATGAAGATCTCGCAGCTCATAGTTGGCCCACGCATTCATATATTCGAGCATCTGTTCTTGACCAAATGTCCAGCATCGACCATTAGACGGATATAACAATCTTCCATTAAATGGGTGCTGAATCGCATAAACCATGCCTTGATGCGTTGCAGCACCGGGTGCATAGGGGTTATCACTTGCCCAAGGTCTACTGTCATTGTCGGGATTTTTATAGATTGCGTCCATTTCAGCGGTACGCGGTAACTTGTTGGGATTCCATCCCGGCTGTTTGCTGTAGACCAGAATATGCTCCACCTCGTTTACGATGCCTTTAGAATCATTTCGAGTGGAGTAAGTGCGCTGCCACGAAATATTGGAAACGAAACTGCTCGCACCAAAGATTTCATCACAGATGGATTTCAAGTTGTAAAGCTCATTGTCGTCAATGCTAATAAAAATTGCACCATCATCCGCCAACAACTTCTGCAGCAGCATCAGCCGAGGATACATCATGCAGAGCCACTTGTCATGGCGTGTCAAATCCTCGCCTTCCTTGCCGACTACTTCGCCCAGCCACTGTTGAATATGTGGATCATTGACATTATCATTGTAGCACCACTTCTCATTGCCAGTGTTGTAAGGAGGATCGATGTAGATGCACTTCACCCGACCCTCATACTGCGGCAGCAGAGCTTTCAGGGCTTCCAGATTATCGCCGTGGATAATCATGTTATCACTGCCGTTGTCCTCGGTGTGCTTGCCCATTTCGTCAAAGCTATACTGACGCTCCAACACACGGAACGGCACTTCCTGATGATGATTGACAACTTTGCTTTTTCCGATCCATTCCAAAGTAGGCATGGTGTTTTCTCCGTTTCTCTGTGAAAGTTCTTTCACGTTTAATAATAACAAGTTGGGCGGCAAAGCGCAACGGTTCCGGCAAAGAAATACAAGTTCGATGAACAAATTGCAAGATGCAAAAGCGTTTTACAAAAACGCGTAGCCTG
>ERZ791729.1044-NODE-1044-length-10288-cov-1.530636_pt1 | contig 10288 bp, 8 predicted proteins | sample MGYA00510043_ERZ791729 | MGnify/ENA primary metagenome ERZ791729 (study PRJEB30046, sample SAMN00715149) | human gut metagenome | study: EMG produced TPA metagenomics assembly of the A metagenome-wide association study of gut microbiota in type 2... | reverse complement strand
TCCCATAGAAGCAGCCTGCACTTTGTCCATATCTACCTGTACGTTGTATTCGAACAAGTCTTTCCATTCACCGCCGGGAATGCGTACACGTACAGTATAGTCATCATTATGCGGCATTCCTGTACTCAGTGTACTGGGATAAGTCACTAACTGTGCCTGCATGGATAAGCAGAAAAGAGTTGATAAAATTGTTGTAATAAACTTCATTGTATAATTGTTTTTTATCGATGCTTCTATACCTGCTAATATACGAATTAAAACAGAAGATCACTCAATACGATTATACAATTCTATAAAAAGAATACGGAACTCATCACGGGCTCCGTATTCACGAGATGAAAAGGATTGGAAAAAACGGGTATATATATTGGTTAGATGAGGGATTTTTTCTTTTTCGTGACAAACAAATGGCAGAGAAAAGGCCAGACTCCTCCTTTCTCAAGCATCATGTTCTCATAATCTTTCATTATTTTCTTATGTAACGCGAGAATTTCATTGGTATAATTCATTATCTTTTCAAAATTCTCTTCCAATTCAACTTCCCGTTGGGTATGATGATAATTGATTTCTAATAAGTCGTCGTTGATTTTTTCTAAGCGTGCTTTCTCCTGATAAAGCCAATTCAAATGCTCTTTTCGCACTCGTTCCATCATGGTATCATCAGGATAAGATTTTAGTGAATTAAATTCGAGAGCTTTGTCAAGTTCGTCAGTATCTATCAGTGGGTCATTGTCTTCATAAGGTTCTGTGCCTATAGAAGAGCATGTCAGATAACGTAACCTAATCCATTCCCGGATTTGCTCTTTCGGTATGCCGTATTTCTCAGCTACTGACTTTGTAGATAACCAATTAGCCATATAGTGTTTGATTATAAGTTTAAAATCAACCCTATACGGCTATAATGGCTTTATATTATAAAGGTACGGGGCATTACTCAATCCCTGTTAGTAGGTATGTGGATACCCTGAACCACGGAAGAGTAAGCCCGTACCAAGACTGATACAGGCTACGCTCATCCGGTCGTTAGATTTCAATTGCCACATTTTAACCTAACCGAAAGAGGACATGATATATACTAAGATATCGTCATGTCAATTAGTTCAGTTACAAAGATACTTGTTTTTTCACATTCAACAACAAAAGCATTCATTTGTTTCGAATTTCATCAAAAAAGATTCTCTAAAAAACGGTTATTTGTTTCGAGCCAAATAGAAAAAAACATGCCCTAGAATGCTAAGTATCTGCCTAACTACTCCTTAACTCACTGTTCTTTTAAATGTCTTTATTATAAACATTTTCACCCCTCCACACTCGTAAAACGCCCTATTTATCAAGGTTAGCGGGTGGAAGGGTATTTTCAGGCAAGGCAACTACCGAATAGTAATTCCCGTAACGACTCCGCGAGCGGGGAAACCCTAAAGGAGCTAACTGTTGAGCAAACGCATTCGGATTAACTCCACGCATAGCTGCCGGATTCTGCTTTTTCAGAACTTTGAAAATATCAGCAGCAGAAAGGCGTTGTACCATTTCATCCTTATCTTCAGTCATGGCAGGGCGAAAACAAGCATAAAGAATTTCCTCCATCATACTGCGCCGCTGAAATTTCTTATTATATTCCTTCAACTCAGACTCTTCTTCCGCTGTAAACCAATACCGGACTCCTTCCAGAAGTTCATGTTTCAACTGGGCATAGATTTGTTTATGCTCGATATGCGAGCAATCTATCTTCCCTTTCACTTCCACACAAAGAAAACGGCGGCTCCCTGTAGGGTCGGAAAGCAAATCAAAACGATTGCTCGTACCGATAAAAGAAGCAATACGTGGCAAGTTGCGATAGTTCCTTTGATAGGCTTTGCAAAGATTCAGGTTCGCCATCTGCATCAGATTCTTCAATAAGGGCATTTTAGAAGCAGGATATTTATCAAACTCATCAAGATTCAGCAATCCCATTTCCGACATTTTACGGGTAACATTTCCCTTTGAAGTCAGTTCCACTTCATCTGAATAGTAACGAGCCAGAGTTTCAGGCATCAGACTTTTACAAAAGGTAGACTTTAAACACCCTTGCTCCGCACTGATAAGAATAGGTGCCACGCTGTTGGCATGCTTTCCCGTCATTCCCAGCCATTGTGCAGTGAGGGCCAATATCCAGATATGGAAATCCTTCATCCACAACGGATTGGAAGATACACGGCGGGCAAGCGCTTCAAGACGATCCGCTCCATCCCAGGCAGGAAGTTCATCCATATAAAGAAGGAAAGGATGATAAGCAGGAACACAAGTGGAATAAAGATAACGGCTGATATCCTTGTCCCAACATGCAATTCCCCGTGCATGGGCCTCAAGGCAAAAGGTATTCAGTTCCCGCTTTCCAACAGATGAGAACCCCTCTCCCACTTTACCCGCCGGACGGAATTCGGTTTCTTCCGTCAACAGATTATAACGGAAATCATAAGCGGATTGCAGGAAGCGGTTTACTCGATCCGTCAGACTGACCGGCGAGGACTTCACAAGCTCCGCAGCAGGGTTAGCTGCTAAAGGAGTCGTTTCTGGCTGATTTTCTACTACTTGCTTCACTTCTCCCCAGCCTTCCCAAAGAGAAGCAATGAATTGCATAAATTTTGTCTTCATAATTTAATTGTTAGTTTAGTGATTGATGCCACAAAGTTAGCATCACAGATATACCTTTTGCAAGTATTTTGAGTGGTTTGTTACAAATTAATGCCGCTAACTAAATACATATAGTTTGTTGACATTATACATATAGTATTGTCATGTTTTAGATAAAGCATCTGGTAGTGTTGACAGCCGTCAACCATCTTGCTTTCTATCGTCAACATATTTACCGACATCTGTCAAGAGATCTGCCAACAACTATCAACACTACCAGATGCTTTATCTAAAATTTGCTCTTCCTATATATAAATGGTACATTTGCACCTTTATCTACCTATAAAACGACAAACAATGGCTATACTTTTTGAATGGTATGAGAATCCGGTACCTAACGATCAAACGGACCCAAAAACAATCCATGCACGCATCACCCTCAATGGAAAAGTAGGAACAGACGAAATCCGCCACAAAATACAGGCACGCAGTTCGCTGACAGAGACGGATGTGTCGGCAGTGCTCGATGCACTATCGCATATAATGGGAGAAGAATTGGCGGAAGGACGACAAGTACATCTGGACGGCATCGGATACTTCCATCCTACACTGAAATGCGAAGAAGGAATCACAATGGAAACGAAACGAAAAAATGAGAAAGTGAAACTGAAGGGCATCAAGTTTCGCGCCGACCAAGCGTTGAAGAACGAGATAGGCAATGTTAAACTGAAGAATTTCAAGCATAGCGGGCACTCCAGCAAGCTATCGGACGTGGAGATAGACATGCGACTGAAGGAATACTTTGCCGAACATCAACTGATGACACGCCTGGACTTCCAGCATATATGTGGTTTCATGAAATCAAAGGCAATGGAACACCTGAGACGACTGAAAGCAGAAGGAAAAATAGAAAACATCGGACGACAAATGCAACCGATATATGTACCCGTGGCAGGATACTACGGAGTAAGCAAAGACAAAATAGTAACAAGATAAAAGTAAAATAAGGAGCAAAAGCCCCCTTCCACACGCAAACCCCAATGAATAAGGGAATACAGCCGTGTGGAAGGGGGCTTTACTTTTCTCTATTTATATTCAAACAAGCCCACAAAATTCAACAAATAAATGACAGCTAAGTTCTTGCAGTACTTAGTGTTATGATTAGCGCAAAGATATAAATAAATATTAAAAAACAAACAAATCAAACGTTAAAATGCAAATGTTTATTTACTTCTGATATACGATTTATTTATTTATATTAGGTGATAATACAACTCATACCCTTCGAAGCTCTCTAATGATGTTATTCATGTTTAAGTACTGCAAGAACTCAAGAAATAAAAATACTAATTTTAAAAAGAGAGCTTATGAAAAGGAAACTACTATTTATCATGCTGGCCTATCTGTTTTTATGGACAAGTGCAACATTGGCCCAAGTCTCCAAAGTAACCGGAGTCGTGATTTCAGAAGAAGGCAATGAACCAGTGGTTGGTGCATCTATTCTGGTGAAAGGATTCTCGCAAGGAGTGATTACCAACGTAAACGGAGAGTTTACACTCACCAATGTCCCCAATGATGCCAGAACCTTAATTATCTCGTTTGTTGGCATGAAAACGCAGGAAGTTGCAATCAAGCCTCAACTCAGGATCATCATGTCAAACGATTCTCAGATGTTGGATGAAGTGATTGTAACAGTAGCCTACGGTACAGCAAAAAAATCATCGCTGACAGGAGCCATTTCATCCGTCAATCAGGATCAGATTGAAATGCGACCAACCTCCAGCGTAACTTCAGCATTGGAAGGAACGACATCGGGCGTACAGATTAATAGTACTTACGGTGCACCGGGTAGTGATCCGTCGATCCGCATTCGCGGTATCGGAACTGTAAACGGTTCGAGTACTCCGCTTTATGTGGTAGACGGTGTTCCTTTCGGAGGAAATATTTCGGATATAAACCCGGCCGATATAGAGAGCATTTCAGTTCTGAAAGATGCAGCTTCAGCCGCACTATACGGTAACCGCGCATCAAACGGTGTGATTCTGATCAGCACAAGAAAAGGGACTTCCAACAAAATCAGTTTCGACCTAAAAATCAACCAAGGAGTCTATTCACGCGGTATCAAAGAGTATAAACGTACCTCGCCTAACCAATTTATGGAAGCAAGTTGGCAAAACCTGAAGAATGCACGTATGTCTGCAGGTGATGATGCAGCCACCGCGGCCAAGTATGCGTCGGAAAATCTGATTTCGGAACAACTATATCTTAATATATATAATAAGGCGGACAATGCTTTGTTCGACGCGAATGGTAATCTGGTTTCGGATGCACAAATCCTTCCGGGATATGCCGATGACCTTGACTGGTATTCGGATGCCATCCGCAACGGATACCGGCAGGAATATTCCTTTAGCGGAAATACCGCCAACGAAAAGAGTAACTATTACTTTTCCATCGGCTATCTGGATGAGAAAGGTTATGTGACAAACTCGGATTTCAATCGTATCTCAGCCCGTACCTCCATGAGCTTCACCCCTAAAAAATGGTTCAAGGCAGGCATTAACCTATCCGGCACGCACCAAAATTCTCATGCAACCAATGGGGACAGTGACGCTGGATATACCAATGCATTTATGTATTGTCGACAGATAGCCCCCATCTATCCCGTGCATCTGCATAATGCCGATGGTTCTTATCGCCTGGATGCCCTGAACAACAAACAGTACGATCCGGGATACTATAAAGATGACGAGGGAGTAACGATCTCTACCCGTAACCAATATGTAGACCGTCATGTAATCTGGGAAAACGAATTGAGTACGGACAAAACCATACGCAACACACTGCAAGCTATCGCTTTTGCAGATGTCAAGTTCCTGAACGACTTCACATTCACAGTGAAAGGCGACCTCAACGTGCGAAACTCCGAGCAGACCTCTTACGACAATGCCACTATCGGTGACGGTAAAGGAAACAACGGACGTACCAAGCGAGTGACTTACCGCTATAAGAATTATACCTTCCAGCAGCAACTGAACTGGAATCATGTATATGGCAAACACTACATAGATGTACTGGCAGCACACGAAAACTACTCCAACAATTATGATTATGAGTATGCATTCAAGACGACCGAGACATTTGCCGGAAAGCCGAATCTATCGAACTTCACAGATATTACCAGCCTGACCGGCTACGAGACAGACTATCGTACAGAAAGCTACCTGGGACGTATCCGCTACAACTACGCCGAGAAATACAATCTGGAAGTTTCGTTCCGCCGTGACGGTTCATCCCGCTTCTCCAAACAGAACCGCTGGGGTAACTTCGGTAGCATCGGTGCAAACTGGATTATATCGGAAGAGGACTTCATGCAATCTCTCACCTGGATAAACTCTTTGAAGTTCCGCGCCAATTACGGACAAGTGGGAAATGATGCCGGAACCGGATATTATGGCTACATGGGACTTTATGCCGGTAGCCAGAATGCAAACATCGGGGCATATTATTTATCTCAGAACGAAGCTCTCGATCTGAAGTGGGAGACCGGAGAGGCTTATGGTATAGCACTTGAAGGCCGTTTGTTCAACCGCTGGAACATTAGTCTTGAGTATTTTGACAAACGGAACAAGGATCTTTTGTTCGATGTTTATCTGCCGTTGTCAGCAGGAGCCACTTCCACCACATCCGCACAGGCCACCATTGCAAAGAATCTGGGAACCATCTCCAACAAAGGTTTCGAAATCAATACGGACATCGATATCTACAAAGATAAGAAATGGAAAGTGAACTTTGCAACGAATGCCACATTCGTCAAGAACAAGATTGTGAAGCTGCCTGAACAAAATAAGGATGGGATCATATCGGGAAACTACAAGATAGTAGAAGGTAAAAGCCGTTATGAGTTCTTCCTGCCGACTTATGTCGGTGTCGATCAACTCACCGGTAACTCCCTGTACACACTCAATCTGGAAGACTATTTCATCACACTGCCCGATGGCAGCAAATTGGGAAATGCAGAAGGTACTGACATCAGCGACAATGAAAGCCTGACTTCCATCAACGGCACTTATTATACCAACAACACGACTTACGCCCTGAAAGAATTCCACGGTTCGGCACTACCCAAAGTCTACGGCAGCTTTACCGGTACGGTATCTTACAAATCACTTACTTTCTCCGCCTTGTTCACCTACTCGTTGGGAGGTCAAACCTATGATGGGGTATACCGTTCGTTAATGACTACAGGCACTTCACCCGGCAACTTCCACTCCGACATTATGAATGCCTGGAAAGCGGCTCCCGATGGAATGTCAGAAAACTCGGCAGACCGCATCTGGATAGATGGTATTCCTCAGATAAACAGCACGATGAGTGCGAACAATAATTCCGCTTCTTCCAGATGGCTTGTCAGTTCGGACTATTTAGTAGTTAAAAACCTCACACTGAGCTACCGGCTACCGGCTTCCTTTGTGAAACGACTGGACCTGCAGGGAATAAGCGTGAGCGCAAACTGCGAGAACTTATGGACATTCACAGCCCGCCAGGGCATGAATCCCCAGCAATCATTCGGCGGTTCGCAATACAACTACCTGGTAACTCCGAGAGTATTCTCCGTTGGTATCAACATTAAACTATAATAATAAAACGCTCACTTATGAAAAAGATATTATACACATTAGGACTCACAGTTCTGTTGGCCTCGTGCGGCAGCAACTATCTGGATACTGTACCCCAATCATCTACGGGTACGGCCACTATCTTTGAAACCACTCAGAATGCCAAACTCGCAATAAATGGTATTTGCAGGTTAATGGTCAACCAATATCTCAGTTCACAAGGATTCAATGGCGAAGGAACTATCAAGACGTGGTATGGCAACTATCCGGGAAACGATTTTCAGAAATCAAACCTGACCGGATGGTCTTCCATCATTAATTCGCTTTATCACGAAAGAAATACTTCAAGTTATTGTTATTACCCCTGGTTCTACTATTATAAGCTGATAGGTAATGCCAATGCCATCATTGAAAACATAGACAATGCCAGCGGTAGCAATGAAGAAAAGCAGTTTATAAAAGCTCAGGCACTGACATTCAGAGCATACAGCTATATGATGCTGAGCCAACTCTATTGTCATCGCTGGTGCGACAGTAATAATGGTTCCAGCCGCGGACTTCCCCTGCGCATAGACCTGAGTACGGGTGAGCTGCCAACTTCTACACTGGCAGAAGTTTACGGCCGAATTTATGAAGATTTGAATGAGGCTATCTCCAATTTCACAGCATCGGAACTGGACCGCGCGAGCGGGGACAATTACAGTCCGAACCTGGATGTGGCTTATGCCACCTATGCCCGTGCGGCCCTGACTCGTGAAGACTGGGCAACCGCTGCACGCTATGCAGTATTGGCACGTGCCAATTATCCGTTGATGACAAACTCCGAATATGTGGATGGCGGTTTTAATACCCCTAACCAAGAATGGATATGGAGCAGTTACAATGCTACGGACCAGAATTTACACTATTATTCATTCTTTGCCTATCAGGGCAGCAACTCCAGCGCCAGCATTTGCAGAACTTACGCATGTTCCATCAGCAAAGAACTGTACGATCAGATTCCTGAAACCGATGTACGTAAGAACATGTTTCTGGGGCCCAAAGAAGGTGAAACATATACCACATCTACCGGACGGGCTTCGAAAGGTGCCCTGTATGATCGGGCTATGAAAGATTATGCCGACAAAATTTATAGCACCAGTTATATCTTTGCCTATATGCAGTTCAAAATATTATGTGCCGACCAACCGGGTATAGGGCAATTGAATAATTTCCGTTCGGCAGAGATGTATCTGATTGAAGCCGAAGCCAACTGCCACATAGGCGGCAAGGATGCAGAAACACAAAAATTACTGGTTGCCCTGAATAAGGATTCAGGCCGCAACCCCGCCTATACCTGTACGAAAACAGGAGATAACCTGCTACAAGAAGTGAAACTGTATCGCAGGATAGAGCTCTGGGGCGAAGGTTTCGACTGGTTCGACTACAAACGCTGGAAAGAGCCGATCGTGCGCAAGGCATATCCGGAAGGCAGTTTCCATGTACAGTTTGCTATAACCATCCAACCTTCGGACAACAATCAGTGGACTTGGGTATTCCCGGCCAAAGAAGTCGATTATAATGATGCACTTTCTTCATATATAGAATAAGCATAAACTCTCTCTGACAGTAAGCGGAAGGGAATGTGTCAAAACTGAATAAAAGAACGCAAATTACACAAATAACGCAAATTAAAAATCAGATAAGCTCTGATTATCAAAAGTATAAGAAAACATTATTTGTATAATTCGTGTAATTTGTGTTCTAATCTTTATTTTGATACACTCCTCTTCCCTATTTCTATCATTTTCGTTACCTCACGAAAATGATCATCAACATTACTTGTTCCTTTCTTACTATTTTTATCTTTCAAATTCAAAAATACGATAACCACTGTTGTAGTAATATCTCCCGCCACCACCGCAAGCCAGATTCCCGTCACGCCGAACCATGCAGGCAGTATAAAGAAGAACAAAACCGGCAAGATACCACGCAGCAGTGTAAGCCTCATCGCCAGATTAATACGTTCAATACTGGTATAGTATCCTATTGTGATTACATTGATCCCGAAGAAAATGTAATCGACAGCAAACAGAGGCAGACCGGCAACCGCATACTGCCAGGCATGGCTCGTCCGATCCGGCCAGAATAAGGAAAAGATATCGCCGGAGAAAAAGACAAACACTCCGCTAATCAGCAAAGCGAACACAACAGCAGAAATGATGCATAAACGCAACGCCTTATTGGACCGCAATAACTGTCCGCAACCATAATTGTAGCTGACAATGGGTTGTGCCGAATGAACCATAGCATTGAACACAATGAAAATAATAGGAAACAGATAGCAAACAAAACAGTATTCCCATAATGATACTGACAATCGTCAGCATAACGATTGACTGCGTAACATTGATATTGGCGACCACCAATTTGCCACGAGACAGATTAATGGAAGCAAGAATTCCTCCGCCCATACCGAACATCAGTCCCAACCCGGCCGCTATCATAAAAATAGGCGCCGCAATATTCACCGCGGCAATAGCATCACTACCTATTCCGCGTCCTACGAATATCCCGTCGACAACAGTGAACAATGCGGATGATACCATACCCAGCAACGTGGGGAAAAGTTGTTTTGTAAACAACTTACTCACACTCATGTTTTTGAAGTCCAAATTATCCCTTTGCATATCTCATTGTTTTTAAAAAAGCGGTACAAAGGTAGGTTTCATTAATTTGTTGATACTTAACAAATGGTAATTAAAACATTTGCATTATCTTTGTCTTTCAATATATAAGTAGCTGAATTATGAAAACTTATCTCAACATTTTCTTCCTGTTCCTGATTCTGTTTACAATCTTACTGATTGCCGAAGTGGGAATTATGGTGAAGGCTATCAAGAAAGGACCGGATACGGAAGATAATATGAATATTAATCATTAATTGTAAAGGCTATGTATATATTTCTACAACAATATTGGTGGTTCGTGGTATCATTGCTGGGGGCCCTTCTTGTATTCCTGCTGTTTGTGCAGGGAGGTAATTCGCTTATCTTCTGTCTGGGTAAGACGGAAGAACA
>ERZ791729.1037-NODE-1037-length-10404-cov-1.600638_pt1 | contig 10404 bp, 4 predicted proteins | sample MGYA00510043_ERZ791729 | MGnify/ENA primary metagenome ERZ791729 (study PRJEB30046, sample SAMN00715149) | human gut metagenome | study: EMG produced TPA metagenomics assembly of the A metagenome-wide association study of gut microbiota in type 2... | reverse complement strand
TCAGGAGGGAGTTTCATTTCCCATTCATTGTTGCCGCCATACCTTCCGAGATTTTGAATTCCAGGAAGTCCTCACCAGCGGCAAGAACGATGTTGTTACCGCTTTCACCGCCATCGCGGATGAAAGGAGCACCCCACCAACCATCGCACAGACAAAAAGTCTGAGGAGCATCATGGTGAGTGAACGTGAACTTAATAGTTTGGCCGGCTTCTGGCGTTATTGCCGAGAGGTCAAGCTCAGATGCAGGGAGATACCACCACCAGCCAGTAGTGTATTCACCTTCCCAGATTGAAGCATATCCTTCACCTCCTTCGCTGCCACCTGCAACCTCGTCAGACAGCGTTACCTCTGGCAAAGTATATTTCTTGCCGCTGCAGTCTTCGAGGGTAACTTGGGCAGGTCCGGCTTTTATACCCATTGGCGAATAGATGTAAAGAGAACCGGTAGCTTTGCGCTTAAAGTTACTTGCATCTACAACAATGTCCTTGCCGTCTTCACCGGGGAAATAAGTCTTGGTGATAAATTCGAGGTCGTTGCCGTACACCTCCACACATTCGTTGATTTTTATTTCCTTGTCAAGAGGAGCCACGCGCAAAGGCTCGGGCTTGCCGACAGTCAGCGTCATGACTGACTCTGCCGATTCGCCGTTGGCTTCTATTGTTACTGTTCCCCCCTCTGCAGAAATGCCGGCAGGAGTTATCACAGAGATATAGCCGTTGCCTATTTTGATAATGTTGTTCACAGAGACATTGCCAGGGAACACAACGGAAATGGTCTTCTCAAGACCCGTACCAGTGATGGTGACAACCTGTCCTTCCATAACTTTTGTAGGCAGGACAGCATTCACCATTAGCACATCGTTGGCATTCGCCACATCACTATCGCTGCACGAGGTCAGTGTCATGTTCGACAGCAAAGCGAATCCTAAGATCAGAAGATATATAATATGTTTTTTCATAAATCTTATTCGTTTGAAATTTCATTGAATCAGTTTTACCAATTGGGGTTCTGCTTCAGATTGCCGTTCTTCTGAATTTCAGACTGCGGAATCGGGTACAGGTTGTACTTCTCGTTCCACTGGCGAGTCTTAGTAACTCGATTGAGAATCAAGTTGCCGTTTCCATTCAGTTTGAAGTCTGCCACATCAACATTCTTGAAGAACTCGGCCCCCTTCTTCCAGCGACGTACATCCCAGAAGCGCTGACCTTCGAAAGCAAGCTCTACCATACGCTCACGCATGTAGCGCTCTTCGAAACCATTGTTTCCTTGGAATTCAGGCATCATGATGTCAGGACGGTTACGAAGCACATTGATAGCCTCGTTGGCTGACATGCCAAAATCGCCCTGTTCGTCAGCATTGCCGTAGTAGTTGTACATAGCCTCTGCATAATTGAGGTAAACCTCGGCCAGACGCATCACAATCCAGTTGTGGCGTGTTGTAGTCTGGTTGTTGGCTGTGGTGACACAGTTGCCGTCCACAAACTTCTTCAAGTAGTAGCCCGTGGGAGTTGCGCCGTACTTAGGAGCACCGTTGAAGCCGCTCTGATACGTCTCAATAGCAATCTGCTGAGTTGTGTTAGATGGCCAGAGATCGCCGTTCTTCACTACAGTGAGTTCGAAACGTGGGTCAAGACCATCGTATGGATTCTCAGTAGTCACATCAACATCTCCAGGATGTTTCTCCTTGAATGTCTTGCCATCGGCCTGATATTCGTATGCGTCCACCAGTGCCTGTGTAGGGCAGTTGCCGGAGTTTCCGTTCTCCACACCCACAGGATAATTGTACTGCTCGAAGGTGTTGCTTGCCTGGGTGCCAAGAACGAAGATAAATTCAGAATTGGTGAATGTGTCGTGCCCCCATAGTTTGGCATACTCGCTGAGTTTGTAGCCCCAGCGCTGTGCATTATCGATGATGACCTTGCTGGCAGCAGCGGCCTCTTTCCAAAGCTCCTTGTTGTTGTCTGTATTAAACAAGGGTGAAGCCTGATAAAGAAGTACGCGTGCCTTCAGTGCAAGAGCAGCACCACGGGTGGCACGACCAATTTCCTGACCAGGAATGTCATTATATGACACGGGCAGATATTCAGCCACGGCATCCAATTCGTTGATGATGAACTTGAACACATCCTTGGCTGGAGTGCGTTCCACGCTGTTGGCCTGCTCATTGGTGAGGGTTGTGGTCACCAAAGGCACATCGCCGTAGGCACGTACCAACTCGAAGTAGAAATAGGTACGGAGGAAACGCAACTCGTAAGGGAATATCTCAAACTGCTGCACCATGGTCTGGTAGTCGGGATCATATTTATAATCCGACAAGTCTATCTTGTGGATGCGCTCAAGGTACATGTGTACCTGAGTGATGGCACGGTATGACCTATCCCATGTGGTTGAAAAAGGATTCGAAGGAGTCCAACCACCGTTGAAATACTTGTGAATGGGTGAGAAGGAAAGTGCAAACTCAGACTCGTCTGTAGCACTGGCTATCAGGGCGCCATTACCGTAGGAATCGTCCTTGAATTCACTTGGCATTTGTGCGTAGACATCGTATACAAGAGCCTTGACACCATTGAGGGGACTGTTGTAGGTCCAGTCCTCGTCACGACTCGAGGCTTCGTTTTAATCTGGGCCGGCACAGCCTAAAAAGCCTCCTGCCGCCATACCTAAAAGAGCATATGTTATCTTGTTCATAAATGTATCTTTTATTAGAAAGTTAATGTGACACCTATATTGACACCCTTGAACATGGGATATGCTGTCGAAAGTACCTCAGCATCCATAGCGTCGATATTGTCGAAGGAAAGAAGGTTCTCGCCCTGAATAAATACCTTGGCTGCGGTAAGAGAGAGTTTCGAGAGCACCGTTGCAGGCACTTTATAGTAAACCTCGATGTTGCGCATCTTCAAGAAGTGAACAGGCTTGTACCATACGTTGCTTTTCTGGCTGTTGTTGCTGTTGTTCAGAGTTGTCAGACGCGGGTAGAGAGCATTGTTGCCAGCCACATCCCAGCAGTTGTTGTAGTAATCCACTGAAAGGTTGCCGTTATCGGCCATGCCACCCCATATTGCTGACGGAAGATACTTCATGTAGTTGCCAGTGCCTTGGAACCATGCGTTTAGACCGAAGCCTTTATATTCTACACCGACATTGAAGGCGTAGTTGAGCTCAGGGATATCAGTAGCACCATTGAGACTGGTAACATCGAACTCATTGATTACCTGGTCACCGTTGAGGTCTTGGTATTTGATGTCACCAGGGCTTACGGTAGAGTATTCCTGACGATAGCTGGAGTTGATGTCGGTCTGATCTTTGAAAAAGCCTGCCGACTTGAGTCCCCATGCCTCGTTTACACGGTGGCCTACAGGGTCGCTCAGCGGATAGGTCGGTGTGCCGATATACTTGCTCACCTCATTGCGTGCCCACGACAAGTTGGCACCCAAGTTGAGATTGAGGTCGGAAGTGATTTTCTTCACATACTTGGCACTTACCTCAAAACCGTAACTCTTAACTTCGCCAACATCGTTGTATGACGACTGTATACCAACCACCGATGAATTCTCATTGCTTGCAGAGAGCATGATGTGGCTGCGAAGCTGGTAGAAAGCATCAACTGAGATGTCAAGAGCATTTGCCAGACGAAGGTCAGTACCAAGGTTGAAGCTCGTAGATGTCTCTTGCGAGAAATTGGTAGTTGGGAAGGAGCCAAGCGATGCTCCCCATGTAGCACCGTAGTTGTTACCAATAATCACATAACCGTGCGAAACATCCCATGTGGGAAGCCACATGCCATAGGTAGGCATATAGTCGGTATGCTGGATGCCAGCCGATGCACGCAACTTACCGTAGTTGAGCAGAGCATCGTTGTTGTCAGCGTAAATCCAGCCGAGCGACAGTGTGGGTGAGAATGCCCACTTTGAAGGATAGGTACGGCAGGAGCCGGTACCTGCCAGCACAAGGTCGGCAACGTAGCGGTTCTGAAAATCGTAGTGGAAGACTCCCATGATGTTCTGACGATAGAAGGTGTTTCCACGTCCATCAGTGCTCACACCACTATTGTCGTACACAACGGTAGCATTGAAGTGGTCGTTGTCGAAGAACGAACGTTTGTAATTGATACCTACACTGGCCTTTGCTTTCCACCACTGACCGGCATTCCAGGTGCTGAAGGTGAGGTTGGTCTCCTTGTTACCGAATGGGTTCAGAGCTACGTTGTTCTTGTCACCAATGGTACCGGTGTAACGCTCGTAGCCATACTGGTGTGCCTTGTGCGAATTTTCCGCATAAATCGACGAATTGGCATAGCCGGCACTGACAAATACGTTCAGACCATTGAGCAGGAAGTCGAGTTTTTGAGACAGCTTGGCATCTACCCACAGCTGACGTTGATGGGTCTTGTAGAAACCGGACTCCTGAATCTTGGCAATGGGGTTGGCATCACCGTATGCCTCGTTACCACCCCAGATACCTGTTGAGGTCTTGTAGGGGAAAGCGCTTGCCGGCAGTTGGTAGATAGCAGCTGTAGCATCGTCAGCACCGATGTCGGAGGGCCGCTTGGTCTCCTGGAACATACCGAAGAGGTTCACCGACATGAGAGTTGTGTTGGTGATGTTGAAGTCGAGGTTGGTACGGATATTGGCCTTCGACTGGCGCAACTGCGTATTGTAGTCCGGCAGCTTGGTGTCCTTGAAAGCACCGCGCACATCGGTATAATCGATATGGGTGTAGTATTTCACCTTGTTCGTACCTCCGTACACCGAAACGTATGCATGGTCTTCCTCGGCAGTGTTCTTGAAAGTAAGGTCGCGCCAGTTCACGTTAGGATAGAAGTACGGGTCGGAACCGTCTTTGAAGAGGTTAAGCTCCTGCTCGGTGTATGCGGCAGAGAGTCCGTCGTTGTGACGGGCACGATTGAACGCATTAGCATATCCGTAACCATCTACCATGTCTGCGAATTCAGGGTCGAACTGGAACTTATGACTGTAGTTCACCTTGACGTGTGTCTTGCCTTCAACGCCACGCTTTGTCTTCACAAGTATAGCACCATTGATACCCTCATGGCCAAGAAGTGCCGTAGCGGCAGCATCTTTGAGGATGGTAACGCTCTCCACTTCCTCTACACTGAGGCGGTCGATGGGACGCTCGTAGCCATCGACGAGGATGAGGATACTTTTATCGCTAAGCGTGTGATAGCCACGAATATTAAACGAGGCACCCTTATTTTCGTCGCCCGAGAAGCCGCCTTGCGATAGAGCTGTTAGACCTGGCAGACGTCCAGAGAGAGCCTGGGCAAGGTTAGTTGCCGAGGTCTGCTGCAATTCTTCACCTGTGATTGTGGTTGCAGAAGCGGTGCTGAGGAAATTACTTATTTCCACGCCGTAACCCAAATCATAGGCATTTGCATTCTTATCGTCGAGTTTTACCTGCGCATTTGCTGTGAGAGAGACAACAGCAGTCGCAAGCATCAACATTCTATTTATATTCATATTTTATAAGTCTTATTGATTTTTAAAATCTGGATTACCAACCTGGGTTCTGGTTCAGACCATAGCCCTTGTTGATCTCATCACGTGAAATAGGCGCGAGATACCATTTGTCGGTCCACTTGCTCGTCTGGTTGCCGGTATCCCACCATACACGGGTATTGTTGGTACAAGGTATCTTCTCATAGATACAGTTCGGCCAAGGTTCACCGGGTTCGAGGCTCGTGTCGCCATTGTAGTCGGCAGGATTCATCTTGTTGCCGTTGGCATCCTTGCGCCATACACGCAGTTGGTGTACCTGTTTCTTGAATATGTCGGATCTCTTGTAGCGGATGAGGTCATACCAGCGGGAGTCTTCATAACCGAACTCACAGGCACGTTCCTTAAGGAGTTGATCGATAAAGTTGTCTTTGTTGGTGGTTAGGTTGAGCTCTGGATTCATAATCTCTACCTTACCAAGACCTACGCGTGCGCGTACCTTATTCATTTCGTCGCAGGCTTTCTGCAGATTGCCTGTCTGTGCGAGTGCCTCAGCGTAGCAAAGGTGAATGTCAGCCATACGCAGATAAGCAAAGTTGGTCGGATAGTATGCTGCATAGCCGTTGTCGCGGAGATACTTGAACAGTTTCATACGGGTAGACCATGGATTGTCGGTAACAGCAGGATTGAAGGTCTGGTCAACATTGCCACCTTGCCACATCTCGGTGCTAGAAAGCCCCTGATATTGCTCGGCAAGATTGTTGCGATTCACCACCATTGTCTCGTAGAGACGTGGGTCGCGGTTGGCAAAGATGTCTACGTTGTTGGTGTTATCGGTATTGAATACGTCGTCGTAAGGGAAGTTACGACCATTTGCCATACCAAACATTTCCATATATTCGAGGGTGAAGAGAGCCATACCGAACTCATCCATACCTTGTACGTTCCAGTCACCATTCCAAGCGTCTGTACCCGGACCAGCATGAACTTCAATCACCTTCTCGCTGTTGCCACGGAACCAGTAGGCGGCACGGAAAGCGTTGCAATAGTCTTGCTCACTGTTACCGGTGGGCTGTACAAGGGCGAAATAGTTGCCGTTGGCGCTATTGGCTTGGAAGAAATCCTCACAAGCTTTCAGCGCTTTCTGCCAAAGTTCGGATTTGTAGCCGCCAGCCCATATTTGGTTGAGGTCCTGATTCTCCTCGTTGCGAGTGAATTCAAGATAAGGTTTGTCACTGTTAAACAGAGGCGAAGCCACGAAGTTCCACAGCCTTACACGCAGACCATAGGCTGAGCCTTTGGTCAGACGTCCGGAGTTGGTGGCCTGATCCTGCACAAAGAAAGGAAGACCCGGTTCGTTGATGGCGCCCTGGATAAGCTCGTCGATGAACTCTGCTGTCTCGATTACGCTCATGCGCTTGCCATCTACAACATCAGTAGCCACGAATGAGCGGTCGACTTTTGGAAGACCTCCGAAGTTGCGGAAAGCATCAAGATAGCGCGATGCCATGATGACGTACACCTCACCACGGAGCTGGCTCTTCTCTGATTCGCTCAAGTCGGGAACGCGATCGATGTTCTCGATGAAAATCCAACCCTCACGGATGGTACGCCAGATGCCTGCACGACCATTGCCGTCACCGTTGGCGATGAAGGGGAACTTGACAAGACCGCCGTTATCCTGGTCGGTCTCGGTAAGGTCACCACCGTAGTACTTTCCGAGATTGTGCCATCCGCAGTACGACTGGCAAATATCGGTAAGGGCATCGGGGTGAGAATACCATACTGCACCTGTATAGGTGAAAGGGTTATGCATGGCACCGTACATGTGCCAGAGGAAACGCTTTGCATTCTCTCCCTTGGCAAAGATGGAGTCTACGGTTACGTCGACACCTGGCTGCTTGTCGAGGAAGCCATTTCCGATGTTGATATCATCGACACAGGAACTCAGCGATCCCATCCCTATCATGGCACCAGCTACACATATAATAGTAGCAGTTTTTATTTTTTCTATAAGATTCATTGTCTTGAATGTTAGAAGTTTAAGTTGATACCGAAGTTGTAAACACGAGTCATAGGATAACGTGTGCTGCCAAAGCCGGCTTGTGCCTCCGGGTCATTGGCCTTGAAGCTTGTGAAAGTAAGAAGGTTATAGCCATTGGCATAAACACGGATGTTGTTGATGGGCACACCGGGTATGCGGAACGAATAACCAATCTCCAGGTTCTTCAGACGGATATACGATGCATCGACCATCCATGGGTCTGAAAGTGAACCGTTATGCTCGCGTGCCGATTTCTCAAGAGAGATACGTGGCAGGCTGGCACTGGGGTTATTCTCGGTCCAAGAATTGTCATAGACCCATTTGTTGAGCATTGACTGGTTACCAGTACCGAAGGCTGGAGTATAGAAAGAACTGAGCTGGCGGTTGACGTGGGTGGCACCTACCCAAGTCATGGAGAAGTCGAGACCTTTCCAGTTGAGCGTTGCGTTTATGCTACCAGTATACTCAGGAATATCGCTGTAGCCGATAGCATGTACATCGTTAGCATCCACCTTACCATCACCTGTGAGGTCAACGAATACGCTGTCACCAGGACGCAATGTAATCTGCTGGTCTGGCATGTCAACACCGTAAACTTCCTTGTAGCGCTGTTCGGTTTCACCAGGAACATAGAACTCAAAGAAGTCGTAGCCGAAAGGCTGACCTACAGGATGACCAGTGTGATACATGTGTGGGAATTCCTTCTTCACTTCTGCCATTTCCACAACCTTGTTGCGTGCGAAAGCTAATGTAGGAGCTATCGAGTAGTTCACTTTACCTATCTGGTCGGTACAGCGTAGGGTAATTTCATAACCATGGTTCTTGACACGGCCGAAGTTGACGGAGTTGGGTTTGAGAGCGGAAATACCTGCGATGCTTGTTTCGTTGGAAATAAGGATGTTCTTGCGGTCTTCCCAGAAGAAGTCTACACCGAGATTCAAGCGACCTCCAAAGAAGTGTACATCGGCACCATAATTCTGCTTGGTGGCTGTTTCCCAAGTGACATCGGGGTTACCGTTGCTGGATTCGCGTGCGCCGGGCATGAACACACCGTTGTTGGTACCGAAGTTACCTGTACGGTCGTTGGTCCACCATGCACCACCGTTGTTGTTGTAGAACTGCCATGTGCCAGGCAGATAGAGGAAACGCCCGACACCCTGGTCATTACCTACCTTACCGATAGAACCGCGAAGTTTGAAATAGGAAACAACATTACGGATAGGCTCCCAGAATTTTTCAGAAGAGATTATCCAGCCGAGAGAAGCAGAAGGGAAAAAGCCAAAGCGCTTACCTTTTGCGAAGTTCTCTGAGCCGTTATAGCCCATGTTGAGGTCTACCATATACTTAGTCTGGTAGTCGTAGGTGATACGGCCTACCATACCTACATAACCACGAGGGATAGAATTGTAGACACCGCCGGGATAGTAGTTTTTAGATTCATTATAAAGAACGAGCGCACCGAATTTGTGGTCACCGAACTTGCGGGTATAGTTGAGACTCGCCTCTGCATACCAGTTTCTACCACCCCATTTGGACTCCTCATAGCCAAGAGGCCATGAGTCACCCTGACGGACATAAACAATCTTTGGAGAACCGTTTTCTTCGTATTCACCCTTAGCAATGGTGGCCTTGTAGCTGATACCACCGCCGGTAGTACGTGCTTTCTGCTGTGTATAGTCAGAGTTGTAAGAACCCTTGATACGGAAATCAAGCCCCTTGGTGATAAAGTCGAGCTTGAGCTTGTACTGAAGGTCGAGGTTTACAACACTCTGACGCTGAGTAGTATAACCCTGCTCGTAGATAAGGCCGAGACCATCGGAGCCAACTGCGCCAACGAGATTAGGGTCGGAAATAATACGACGTCCCTCACTATCAAGACCGTAGCCTGACATTGGCGTACCATTGTTGAGAAGACCCTCAACACCAAAAACACCTGACTGACCGTTATACTCACCATTACCGATAGAGTTGCGTCTGCCAATGCGTCCACCGATGCCGATAGAAAGCGTACTCAGCTTAGAGAAATCTACATCGAGGTTGGCACGGAAGTTGTAACGGCGGTATTTGAAGTTTGCGTCATCACCTTGGTCGAAGGTTTTGAAAAGACCGTCCTGATTGAGCATACCGACAGAAACGAAATAGCGGGCACGTTCAGTACCACCCGACACATTAATATTATATTGTTCCTGCCATGCGTGGTCGTTCATCAAGTACTTGAACCAGTTGGTGCTTGGATAAACGGTGGGCATATCCATGTCCTTCCAATGCTGTATAGCTTCCTTCGAGAACTTCCATCCGTCTTCGGCTACTCCTTCCACTTCCTGAGCATGATTGTAAGCTGTTGCATACTCGTAGGAGTTTGCCGGTTCAAGGAATTTAGAAATCTGCTGAAGACCTACTGAAGTTGTCAGTGTGATGGTAGGCTTGCCCATCTCGCCGCGACGAGTTGTAACGAGAATAACGCCGTTGGCACCACGCACACCAAAGACAGCCGTACCAGAAGCATCCTTAAGAATAGAAATGTCCTGCACCTCGTTCGGGTCTATTTGGCTGAACTCACGCTCGACACCATCGACAAGCACGAGAGGTTCGGCGCTGTTGAACGAACCGACACCACGGATGCGGATGACAGGGTCGTCGGCACCGGGAACGCCGGTGTACTGCACCGACTGGAGACCTGGGAGCTTACCCGAAAGGGTGTTACCAAGCGATGCGGCTGGCGATTTGAGAAGTTCCTTACCACCCACGTTGGAGACAGAACCCGTCAGCGTCACCTTACGTTGCTGGCCGTAGCCAATGACAACCACTTCATCAAGCATTTCATCATCCGATTCCAAAACAACATTAAGAGAAGTCGATGTTGCCTTTGCTTCTTTCGACTTGTAGCCGACATACGAAAACACC
>ERZ791729.1036-NODE-1036-length-10415-cov-5.365830_pt1 | contig 10415 bp, 9 predicted proteins | sample MGYA00510043_ERZ791729 | MGnify/ENA primary metagenome ERZ791729 (study PRJEB30046, sample SAMN00715149) | human gut metagenome | study: EMG produced TPA metagenomics assembly of the A metagenome-wide association study of gut microbiota in type 2... | reverse complement strand
GGTTCATGGATGAGAATGGCGGCCATGCTGCCTATGACCGCCACCAGAATTATATATCCGAATAGAATTCTACTCCTCAATGAAACAACCATTCTTCCCTTATTTACAATTGTTATAATTATTAAGGCATCTGACCACCGGCGATAGATGGAATTTCTGTTAGTATGGGATTTCTCGGGATTGAGTTAAAAATTCTTTGGCCACGTATGGCTTGACTTGGAGGAGCGTTTTCATTTACATCAAGCCGATAACATCTATCGTTAAATGTTATAATTCCCCAAATACCAATTGTTCCTGGGATTCTCGCCAATCCTTCAGTAGGTTTAAAAAGAACAACATTATCTATTATTTGATTTTTAACCGCCCAATTCCATGATGTTTTAATACTATTGTTAGGCGTTGGAATATGAGCAACATACCTAATGCCATTGTGCCTAAAACTGGCCATATAACACCCCGAAAAACCTGAACTTAAAGTATCTATGCCATTTGAAGCAACGACTGCTATTCTATCCGCAATATATATGACACAGGCATAGTCTAATCTAAGAAAACGATAGTTACGGGTATATCCTTTTATTTGAAATGTCAAATCACTTTGCGTGACAATCGGAGGGGTCAAACCTACATTATAAATATTTTGATAATGAAACCGTGCAATATTTGTCATTACTGCTTGACTGTTTGGCAATCTTAATGCTTGAATCAAATTCATATATTTACTTACTGTTACTTTCGTTTGTTATAGGCTCGATACATGATGCCATTATATCCATCAGTTTAGACAGACCTTCGGTCTGCGGCTGCTGACTGGCTGTCACATGTATCTGGTATTTTGCCGTTTGGTTGGTCATGCGGGTGTTCTCGCGGGCGGTCGTGACTTTGCCGCTGATTTCCGCATTTATAAACCAATGTTTTGCTGAAGCTTTTGCCTCTACTTCTGCGTTGGTAGTGCTTTTTACGTTTGATGTATCGGTAACCTCCATCTGGAAATCGACATCCACGCGATCTATGAGCAGGGAAGGAATAGGCACCAATCCTATAAACGGAGCCTTGACACTTTGTGACATTGTTGTCATTTTTCCATCCTGCTGTATCGGTCTTTCGACATCGAATTCCAATATACGCGCTTTATTGCCGCTTTTACCATCAAATGCAATTTGCTGGTAGAAATTCCATGCTGTCGCTGCCAATTCCTGTTGTGCTTCGGCTGCTGCAATAAGTGGAGCTGCAATAAGTTCCCGCATGGGAAGCCCCTTGAATTTGTCAGTCACGTTTGAATCTGCTTTAAGAACTGGAGAAGTTTCTCTGTTTTGAGTCTCTTCCAATGCAGCGGAGATAATTTCTTTCGCCTGTCCGCTTACATTTTCATTCAAGTTTTCCGCATTTTCTTGTTGCCCTTGGTTCTTTATTTCTTCTGCCATAACATTTGAATTTTAAAATTGTTAGATATTTTTTACAAAATCGTCAATAATTCGGGAAATACTCTCCGGAGTCTCCTGAACCTTAAAATTGACGCAAACCTCCATGACATCATCCGCATCCGGTTTTATGTTGCTCATCTGCATCTGGAGATTGGCTCTGTGCGGACTGGATAACAGCAAGTTGTTTTCCGGGATCTGTGATTCCACGCTTCCGACCTTCGCCTTGAACTTTATCTGCACATTATCCATTGCAAGATAATGATGGGATATCAAGGCTATAAGTGGAATATCAATAGTCTTGTCTCCAACCATGATTTTTTTCGATTGGAACGTATTTGCGTTATTTGCATTTGTTCCTTCAAAAAGTCTGGTCAGATTTTGTATCTGATGATTCTGTAATGTATCTTGTGCACAGTTTACGGCGTACTGCAAACCATTCATAATATCAGAGAATGAATTGGTTTGAACACTGTCCGGCTCATCGTCATTATTTTTCTTGCCTCTGTGAAAAAGTCCCATGTTTTTAATTTAATTACTTGATTTGTTGTCTTTAATGAGCACCAATCTTGACAATGTCCGGCTTACAGCTTCCATATTTACACTGGAGTCTATATTATTATTGACAATGCCTTGATGTCAAAACCTATATGGTGGATTCTCCGTGTGTTCCATCACGTCCTCCTTTCTTTATTGGGGTTATACTTCGGTTCTTTCCGTTGCGGGCGGAACTTTTTCCGCCCGACGGTTTACTGCTTCCTCAAGGTAGGCAATGCTCCATTAAGTTCGTAACGCCACTCTGAGCCTGCGTTCTGCAAGGCGGTGTTCATGGCATCAACGGCTTTCTGCCAGGTAACGACAGAGCCGTCCACCTTCGTGGCTCCGGTGCTTTCCCTATTGTAGCCGATGCCTTGTTCATGATTGTTCTTCCAATAGCAGGCGGTCACGGTGGTGTAGTTATTTCCCAAAAAGCCGCCGATATGTACTTTGCCAGTGCTACTACCCGTACTGGTTACGTTGCCCGTGGCATAGCAGGCAAGGATGCGGCTTCCTCCGTTGAATCCCACCGCACCGCCGACATCGATATTATTTTGGGAGGCTATTTCTAAGGTCACGTTGCCCGTGGCATAGCAAGCGGTCATGGTGGCATTCGAATTCGTCTGACCTGCCACGCCGCCGACATCGACCATTCCCTTCACTGTGGCAGATGAACTGCATCCGGTGATGGAACCGCCCCATTGAGCACCCACCACACCGCCGACGTACACCGTGCCGCTGACGCTGCCCGACACCGAGCAGTTTTCAATAGTGCCCCGGCTAAATCCTGCCACGCCGCCAGCCTGGCTCGACCCGTTATTGCTTGTTATCAGTACGCCCTCCATCACCACGTTCTTCACCGTACCGGCATTACCGATATAGCCGAACAGACCCGCATATTTGTCATTTGTCGTAACGGTCAGCCCCGTGATGGTATGGCCGCCGCCGTCGAAAGTGCCTTTGTATGAGTTATCGAAGCTTGTGCCTATCGGCGTCCAGCCTTTGCCCGTCAGATCAATGTTTTTGTCGAGGGTAATGTTAATGTCGGTCTTACCTCCGTTCACTAATTCGGCTACATTCATCAGGCCATCGGCGGAGGTCACGGTGTAGCTGCCGTCGCTCTCTATGGTATAGCCCAGGTCTTTTGCCGCAGCGAGGGAGACGGTGTAGGTATATTCACCGCCCGCCTGCCAGTCGGTAGCATTCTTCATCTTATAAACGAAGGTCTTGCCGTTAGTGAAGGTGCAGGTAATGAAGGTCGTGCCAGCTGCCACACTTTGCGGGGCTACGAGGGCGGTGTAGGTGTTGCTGCCCTTGTCATACGGGGTGATTTCGGCTGGGTTGTCGCCTTCGGTGGAGAGCCCCGTCAGCTGCACGGATGCCAGCCCCTCGGTGTAGTCCGTCAGAACGATGGTCACTCGCGCCGTGCGGTGGGTGAAGCGGAGCGTGGGGCTACCGTAGGTCACCGTCTGTCCGTCGGCTACGATGAGGTCGCTGCCCTCAAAGTCTTTCTGGGCACTTTGGTTGGCTTTTACCTTTACCGCAGGTGGGGTTGTCTCGCCAGCGGTGTAGGGCCACCACGCTGTGACGGTGATGTCGTTGTGGTTGGTCCAGTAGTACGGGTCGGTGGAGGTCAGCGTGGCGCTGGTGGGGTCGGCGGTGGAGGGCGTCACGTTGTACGTCTTCACCGTGCCGTCCATCAGGACTGCCACGCTCTGCACACCCTCCCAGTCGCCGTCCACGGTGGAACGGGTATTGGCGATGGCTGTCGCAGCGGGGTTCAGCCCCGTGGCGGTAAAGACGATGGGTGTGCCTTCCGCCCCTTCCTGCAGGAAGCCCGCTTCGTCCTGCGTGCAGGCGGCAATGCCGAGCAGCAGGGCTATGGCTGCAGATGTATGGATGATTGTTCGTTTCATGATGCGTGTTGTTTAGGGTTCGTTATTGTTTCTTTTGCAATACGGGCAGACCGTCGGTGCCGAGTACCCACTGGTAGTCGCCAGCGGTGAGGGCGGTGTTCATGCCGTCGACGGCTGTCTGCCATTTCACTGTCGCGCCGTCCACCTTCGTGGCATCTACCTTTTCTCCATGATCACGGAATACTCCTTGCCCGACATTGCCTCCCCAATAACAGGAAGTTATAATTTTGTAGTTATAACGCACTATAGCTCCGGATTCATACTCTTTCAATGTGCCGTCGAACCAGCAAGCGGTGATTCTGCCATAATTTAAATCGGCTATACCACAAGTTCTACCATATGCAGAAATTTTTCCCGTCACAGAGCAGGCAATGATTTGGCCATTATTTTGCTCCACTATTCCAGCTGCTGATCCACTATTGCCATACAGATTCACATCTATGAGTTGTAGGTTCTTTATCACTCCACGTTCACTTAAGAGTGAACCCAAAAATCCAGTATTATTCATTGCTGAAGAGTTAAATCCTGTAATGCGGTGTCCCTGCCCATTAAAGACGCCGGAGTAGCCTGGCCATGTGCCTATCCGTGTCCATTCCCTACCCGTCAGGTCGATGTCGGCGGTGAGGGTGCAATTTATCGATTCATCTTTTTGTACGGCTTTGTTCCATGCCAGCAAGCCGTCGGCGTTATAGACCGTGTAACTGCCGTCGTTCTGTATAGAATAACCCAAATCCTCAGCCTCACCGCTCTCGCTGCCACCGTCAGCCCAGTCACCGATAGTGCAGCCATCTAATGTCAGGCCAGTGGCGTTCACCTTAACGGTATATTTATAGCGACTGCCTGCTGCCAACACGACGTTGTTCTGCGGACGGAAGTAGAAGGTGCCGCTGCCGAGTTCCACCCGGATGAACTGCTTGCCTGCCGCAACGGTCTGCGGGGCGGTCAGTGCCTCGTAGGTGTTGCCGCTTGCGTTGTAGGTCTTGATGGCGGTCGGGTTGCCGTTATCGGCGGACAGGCTCACGAGGCTCACCGTGGCACCGGCGACGCTCGTGAATCCCGTGCCGGGCTTCAGTTCGATTGTCACGCGTGCCGTGCGGTGGGTAAATTCAAGTGTCGGGTCGTCAAATTTCACCGTCTGGTTTTCGGCAGAGATGAAGTCGCTGTTCTGGAAGTCAGCCAATTTGCTTTGGTCTTCGGCCACCTTCACGGCAGGCATCTGGGTGATGTCGGCATTATCGAAGGGCCACCATGCCGATACGGTAATCGGGTCGCGGCTGGTCCAGTAGTGCGGGTCGTTCTCGCGTGAGAGTGTGGCACTCTTGAAATCGGTAGAAGCCGTTACGGTGTATTCCTTTACCGCATCGCCCGTCTTGAGTGCCACGGAAGTGACGCCCTGCCAGTCGCCGTCCACGGTGGCACGGGTTGATGGGGCTGCCTGCGGCGTTGCCTCTACGGACAGTCCGGTGGCACGGATGACTACGGGGTATTCTCCTTCGGGCAGACGGTTATCGTCGGCAAGTTCGTCCTGCGTGCAGGCGGCAAGGCCGAGCAGCAGGGCGATGGCTGCGGGGATAAATAATCTATGGCTCATAATTCTTCATTCTAATCGATTAATTATTAAAATCCTACAGGTCAGCACCCACATCTCCACCGTCTATATCGTTCCACTTTGCAATGGTGGCTTCGCTGACTTCAAGGACTTTGTTGCGTACCTTGACGGTATAGGTATAGTTGTTGCCCGCCAGCAGTGCGCCTTCGGGCATGTTGAGTGTGGCATGATATTCCTGACTTTTGTAATTCACAACCAACGGCAGGGATGCAACTGTCTGCGGGAAGAGGATGATCGATGACGTGAGATTGCCGTCTGCCAGATTCATGGTCAGTTCTCCGGTCTGTGCCCCGTTGTCTGCGGTGGCAATACCGTCGGCCGTGTTGAACGTACCGGTGAGTAACAATCCGTCCAGCGTGTAACGTTCAGGCTTGACCACGCTGAAATCCACGCCGTCGCCCGCCTCGAAGGTAAGGGTTATCTGGCTCATGCGGTGGTGGAAGGAGTTGTCTTCACCGCCTTTGGCGGTTTTGTCGGTGAAGCTTACTACCGGGTTGTTTTTGTCTCCCGTGGCTCCTGAAGCAAAGAGGAAGTCGATGGCAGGCTGGTTCTGCTGCGCCGTGGCATCGGTCGTGGCTGTGAGGATGCCTCCCGCCGCGTTGTACGGATAGTAGGCGCGGAAAGTATGGGTCTTTGTATCTTCGATATAGATGACCTTTTTTTCTGCCTCAAATTTCCCATTTTTCAGGATGAAAGGCACGTTGCCGTACTGGGAATCGTTGCCGATGTCGGTGATGCCGATACGGTCGCCGTTATCCCAGGTGGTTCCGCTGGCGCGGGTGGCGAGGGCGATGTCGGCGGTAAACTGGGCGGCCACTGGGTCACCGTTCAGGTTCTCGTTGTCGTTGTTGCAGGCTGCCAGTGCGAGGACGAGCGTCGCAAGTGCAAAAAATCTTGTCTTCATTATATCTGTCATTATATTAGTTACAAATCGGCATTTACATCATCACCTTTCACTTCTTCCCAGCCGTTGATTTCGGCTCCGTCCACTTCCATGCCTTCGGGAGTCTCAACCAGCGTTCCGCCGAGGGTCAGCGATGCGCCCTTTCTGGTATTGAACTCCTTGAGGGCTTCCGTGAGGTCGCTTTTCAGCATCGTGGGGGTCGGGTTGCCGTCCGCATAGCGGATTTCACCCGTCAGCAGTTGTTCCGTGCCTGTCACACCCAGTAGCCGCACCGTGGCTTTCCACTTGCCAGCATCGTCACCTTCGGTTATCTTGGTGAAGGGCAGCACGACGTTCGAAGCGGCTCCGTAGGTATCAGTAGCGAAATTGAGTGTTCGGGCTGCACCCGTCAGATGGGCAACAATCTCCGTGATGCGTCCAGCGGCATCACCCGTCGGTTCGACGACAAGCGTCAGTTCGCGTACCTGCTGCTTCATTGCGGCGGTCAGCGGATAGTCCTTGTCTTTCTCGATGGTCACCTGTTCCGTATAGGTGAAGAACCATCCCGGGGCATTGTTCACAAAGGCATCCGTGCCTGCCCGGGTTCCCGTGGCTGCGGCAATGGTGGCTGTGGTGCCGTTCACCGTGATTCCTTCAGCCGGGTTCCACACCGCAAGGGTGTAGCTGCCCGGAGCAAACAGATGGTCGGGGGCATGGGTGGCGGAAGTCTCCGTACCCGTATAGTCGCCCATGGTGACCGTCCATGTGGCAGGTATGTCGATACCCTCACCGCGGGCCGACCAGTCGGCTGTTACCGCAATCTTCCCGTAGTCGGGGTGCGGCGTGTCATAAAGCGTGTCCTTCACGCAGGAAGAGAGCAGCACGGCGGCTGCCATTCCCATCATATTTATATATTGTTTTGCTTTCATATTCTATTCCTCCGTGTTAGAATAACTTCCATATCAATGTCACACCGGCATTGATGGGGCCCCACCAATCTTTTGTCTCGTTGCCGTGGCGTACACGCACGCCGTCGATGACCTCATATTTCTCATAGTCGGCATTCAGGTAGCCCAGACCGAGGTTGAAATCAAGAGCCAGTGCCTTGTTCAGCCGCAGCTGGTGGCCGGCGGTGATGCCGCCACCCATCAGGTCGCCCTGCTTGCCTGTTTCGGAGAGCTTGTAGTTGAACTGTCCGGCCTTGAACATCGCGCCCAGATACCAGGCTTTCTTCTCACCCATATAGTAACGCACTTCCGGAGCCACTTCCCAGAGTGCATAGCGGCGGTCCTTGTCGCTCCACGTCCATGAAGTCCACGAGCCGTTTACGGCAATGCCCCACGATGGGCAGATGCGCCATTCCACGCCAAGGTCGGGTGTCAGGGTAGCCCAGCGCAGCAGGTTGGCACGCAGGGAGAGATGATAATCAGTTGTGATTTTGGTTTCCGACGGCGTGTCGGCAAGTGTATTTTGTTGAGCGGCTTTCTCGGCTTCTGCCTTTTCAGCGGCAAGTCGGGCTTCTTCCGCCTTGCGCTGCTCTTCGGCAAGCCGTTCCTGTTCGGCACGCTTCTCGGCTTCCAGTCGTTCGGCTTCCGCCTTGCGTCGTGCTTCCGCTTCCGCATCCGTCACGGCTGTTTCCTTGACCGGTACCGTCAGGCGCACAGTGACAAAGTCTCCCTCTGTCGCATGGTTGCGGGTGATAAAGTTTTCTTCCTTGATTTCCGCACGGATAATCAGTTCGGATTTCACACGGTTGGCACGGATCTTCGCCGTGGCAAGGTTCTCGGTTTCACTGCCCAGCGAGTTGCAGTAGCCGTCAACCAGCAGCGGCAGCCTGCCGTCAAGAATGTCCGTTCTGTTGCGCTCGATGCATTCCAGCAGACGGGCAAGTTCCGTGTCATTGCCATTCCAAGGCACGTAGAACATGTCCTTCTGCGGAACGAACCGGAAGGTGTAGGTCGTGTCTGCTTTCTGCTGCGCAATGACAGGAAAAGTTACCGTCATCAGCCACAGAAACAGGGTGAGAAAAGTGATTTTTCTGCTCATATAAACTTGAATTTATTATCTTTGTCTTCTCCAAAGGTAATAAATGCCATTCAGCGCCCAAAATATTACAAAAACTTTTTCTGTTGAAATATAGCGTTTTATAAAAATTGTCGTTTGAGCACTTTTCAAATTGTCGTTTGAGCACTTTTTTTGTCGAATTAGCACTTTTTTGTCGCTTGAGCACTTTTTGAAAATGAGCTTCTGAGACCTTTTTCATCGGCTTTTTACCACACAAATTATTCCAGATTTGCTTTTTTCCACTTGCCAGGCGTACATCCTTCCTTCTCTGTAAATGATTTGATAAAGTTACTGCGGGAAAGAAAACCGGAAGACTCAGCCAGCTTCTGTATATTGATTTCCGGATGCTCCTTCAGTATGTTTTTCGCATACTCCAACCGGAGACCGGTTATCCATTCGCGGAATGTCATTTTATACGTAGTCTTGATATAAGCGGAAAGATAGGTACGGTTCGTATGAAGTATTTCGGACAGTTCTTTTATGGTAAGTCCCTGCTGGACATAGCCGTCTGTCTTTATCCAGTTGGCCACTTTCTCTATAATTCCTGTATAGGACACTGGAACTTCCTCTTCTGAAACCATTTCGGGTTCAGTTCCCGAATTTGTCAGAAGTTCTTCTTCAGATTGTATATCCTGCTCAAAAGCATTTTCCACCTGTTCATAGAATAGCAGGTAGTTCTGATAGCTGTAGAAAAGATAGCTGTAGAACGGTATTGACGACAAAATCCAGATAAAAACATATTTGTCTGGCAGAAATGTCAGCAATCCGCATCCGACACCGAAGATAACAGCCCAATAAGTGAATATGGAAAGCCATTCGATATATGTGCCTATATCATCCGCCTGAGTTTCATTGAAAATCCGAATGGCTCTACGATATGCAATTATGACTCTGCGAGCTAAAACGACTCCAAAAACGATTAACCAGACAGCTAAAGCAAATAAAGAGATTTTTTGCATGATTCCGCTTGGCAACAGGAACAACACAACTCCGGAAAGAGTTGAGAATATAATCCATAAAATGATATGTGTCCACACACGCCGTTTGGTAATGTAAAAACAATCAAGCAACATTATCAATGCCGAACTGAACAGAGAATAGCACAGGAAGTATGTGGACATGTTCATCAATATGGAAGAATCCGCATTTTTGAATCGAATACCAAAGAAGAAATGTACCGAATAATTTGCCGAAAGCAGCAGCATAGCTATACCCATAATCTGTCGGGAGCGGAGATAATTCTTGAAAATTTTCTTTTCAGGAGTCTTTGCAAACAAAAAATAAAAGCCGAAGAATAACATCAACGGCAGTGCGGCACAAAGTGAAAAACTGTATATAGATGGTTCCATTGTTATGCTTATTTGATTTTGATACAAAGTTACGTCTTTTTCTTCACAAATAGACACATAATCTATGATTTAACGTTATAGATTCGGTCATATTAGATTGAATAAATTATTAGAATTAAAGCCAGTGGTGAAAAATTCAACCACTGGCTTTTTCTGTCAAGACTTCGATATTAAAGTTTTACACCTTTGGATTCCGATAAACCGGGTCTCCCTATAATTAAATGACTGCGTACAAAGTCCACGTGCGGGCTTTCCGGCTGTTGTTCCGTCTGTTTTTTCTCGTTGCCTTGCCGGTTCTCTTCCGTGTTTTCCTGCTCCGGAGGAGCCAGCTCAAGCTGTATCTTGCGGTCCAGTGCGGCGAGTTCGGACTTAAGCTGTTTCAGCTCGTCCTCCTTCTTCCACACCTTGCCCGCTATCTCCTGCAACTGCGGAATCTCCTTTTCCAGCACTTCGTTCTTAGACTTGTACTGGTCGATGATGGTCGGAATCCTCTCCAATGCGTTCAGAAAGTTTCGTGCGGCAGCAATCGGGTCTGCCATCGCCAGATGCCCGTTGTTGTAGGTGTACTTGTAGTTCCCCTCCACCACGAAGCGGTTGTCGGTAAACTCCAGCCCCTCTTTGAGCATCCTCTCGCCG
>ERZ791729.1033-NODE-1033-length-10459-cov-3.290369_pt1 | contig 10459 bp, 9 predicted proteins | sample MGYA00510043_ERZ791729 | MGnify/ENA primary metagenome ERZ791729 (study PRJEB30046, sample SAMN00715149) | human gut metagenome | study: EMG produced TPA metagenomics assembly of the A metagenome-wide association study of gut microbiota in type 2... | reverse complement strand
CAGACAGACAGACAGACAGACAGACAGACAGACAGACAGACAGACAGACAGACAGAAGAATATAATGCATTAATTCGTCTGTGTCAGTATGTTTTCGGATATGCATTTCTGCCTATGTCGTATCTGTTTGATTTCCGGAATGGTCTAAGCAAAGGAATTTTTTGGCCAAGGAACTTCATTTATCCGCTATACAGATGTTTATAATCGTCGGTTTTTGCAAGCGGAGGATATAACTGCATTGGTGGAATGTACGCCTGCGGAAATAGAGAAACTGAGAGTCAGAAAAGGAGATGTCTTATTTACAAGGACATCTGAAACCGCAGAAGATGTGGGGCGGTCTACAGTAGTACTGGATGATGTAGGCGATTGCGTTTTTAACGGTTTTTCAATAAAGGCATCACCAAAGGCAAATTATTTACTTCCTGGCTACTGTGCCTTTTGTTTCTCCACGAAGGAGTTTCGGCAATATATTACTTCACATTGTGCGTTCACTACAAGAGCATCGCTAACCGGACAGACGATTTCCGAATATATCCTTCCGGTGCCCAGTCGAGAGAGGCAACAAGAAATTGTGGATATCCTAAATAAATTCCATGCCCTCTGCGCCGATCTCACCTCCGGCCTCCCCGCCGAAATTGAAGCAAGGCAAAAGCAATATGAATATTACCGGGACAAACTTCTGTCATTTGAGGAAAAAACATGATAGAACACTTGGTAAAGGAAATCAACACCTGCCTGAAAAACGACCTCCAAATTGCGGCCCTAACGATGGCACTGACATTACCAGATACCTGTGGAAAAGCGTATTCTCCCAAAGGAAGGAATGGCGAGCGCTATGCCAATTGGTATGACGATTTTATCGCCACGCCAAAGCGGAAACGGGGTGGCATTGATGATGCCGTAATCAGTGGTAAATTGGTCTATAAGCTTCGCTGTGCCATGCTGCATGAATCCAATCCTGGGGTAGATGGGGCAGAAGATGTCACAAAATTCTCGTTGATTTGGCGCTCATTGGCCAGTGCCTCGCGCACGACAGTGGAGCGTTGCATCCAGCGCAATGCGGATGGTGTGGTGCAGGAACACATACTTTCCATCGATATAGTGGCGCTTTGCCAAGATATTTGCGAGGCGGCATTGGCCTACTATAGAGGAAACAAGGATAAGTTTTCTTTCGATTACAGAATCATATCAACATCAGATCAAGTAGCTAGGGCATTTCACTTTCCAAACGCAATGGATATTTGACGACAAAGAGAGGGAAACCTATGTCATACTTCAACATCGTTGCCCAGAGCAGCGAAAGCACTGTTGTCACCGAATACAAGCCCCAATCCAAGCGTTCCGATGGCTACCAAAGCGAGGCGGCTCTGGAACAGGAATTTATCCTGCTGCCGTGCGAGCTGGGCTATGAACGGATGACTATCCATAAGGAAGCTGACCTGATTGCCAATCTGCGGACGCAGCTGGAAAAGCTGAATAACTATCGCTTTACGGACGGCGAATGGAAGCGTTTCTGGGACGAGGTGCTGGCAAACACAAACTCCGGCATTCTCGAAAAGACCCGCCTGATTCAGGAGGACTATGTGCAGGTGCTCCGCCGGGATAACGGGGAAAGCAAAAATATTCAGCTTATTGACAAGAAGTGCATCCATAATAACAGTTTGCAGGTCATCAACCAGTATGCCATCTCCACAGAGGAGGGGGCAGCTCATGACAATCGCTATGATGTGACGGTATTGGTCAACGGCTTGCCACTCATCCATATCGAGCTAAAGCGCCGGGGCGTTCCCATTCGGGAAGCCTTCAATCAGATCGACCGCTATCAGCGGGATAGCTTCTGGGCATCCAGCGGGCTTTACGAGTTTGTGCAGATTTTCGTGATCTCCAACGGCACAAATACGAAGTATTATTCCAATACCACCCGTTTCAACCATATCAAGGATGCCAAAGCGCAGAAAGCCAAGAAGTCCAAAACCAGCAATAGCTTTGAGTTCACGTCCTTCTGGGCGGATGCGAACAACCGCATCATCCCCAATCTGGTGGATTTTACCAAGACCTTTTTCTGCAAGCATACCATTTTGAATATCCTGACCCGGTACTGTGTATTTACAGCGGAAAATATGCTGCTGGTGATGCGGCCCTATCAGATCGTCGCTACCGAGCGGATTTTGAACCGCATTGAAATTGCCAACAACTACAAGAAATACGGTACAGTGGCGGGTGGGGGATATATCTGGCACACCACCGGCAGCGGCAAGACCCTGACCTCCTTCAAAACAGCGCAGCTGGCTACCAAGCTGGATTACATTGACAAGGTGCTTTTTGTCGTTGACCGAAAAGACCTGGACTACCAGACCATGAAGGAATATGACCGCTTTGAAAAGGGAGCTGCCAACAGCAATACCTCAACGGCGGTGTTGAAGCGGCAGCTGGAAGATGACAACGCAAAAATCATCATTACCACCATTCAGAAGCTGGCAACCTTCATCAAGAAAAACGCCGGTCATTCGGTATTTGACAAGCGTGTTGTGATTATCTTCGATGAATGCCACCGCAGCCAGTTTGGGGATATGCACCAGGCCATTACCAGGTATTTCAAAAAATATCATCTGTTTGGATTCACCGGTACACCTATTTTCGCCGTCAACGCAGGAGTGAGCAAAAACCCGACCCTCCGCACGACGGAACAGGCCTTTGGCGACCAGCTTCACTCCTATACCATTGTGGATGCCATCAATGATAAAAACGTATTGCCTTTCCGGGTGGACTACATCAAGACGATGGATGCCGAGCCGGATATTGACGACAAGGAAGTTTGGGATATCAATCGGGAAAAGGCGTTCCTGGCCCCGGAACGGATCCGCCTGGTTACGGAGTACATATTGACGCACTTCGACCAGAAGACCTACCGGGGGGACAAGACCTATACTTTCAATGTCCTGCAGAACATTGCCGAGGTCGCTTCTGCAAATGCCAGGCAGCAGATCGAAGAAATCAAGCAGAAGCAACGGCTTAGCGGATTCAATTCCATTTTTGCCGTTTCCTCTGTAGATGCCGCCAAGCTGTACTATACGGAGTTCCAACGCCAGATGGAGAAGAACCCCCGGCGCAAGCTCAAAGTAGCGGTTATTTACAGCTACGGGGCCAATGAGGAAGAAGCGGACGGAATCCTGGATGAAGAAAATTCGGAGGATACCTCTGCCCTGGATCAGAACTCCCGGGATTTCCTGGATGCAGCCATTGCGGACTATAATGGAATGTTCCACACCAATTATTCCACGGATGGAGACAAATTCCAGAATTACTATAAGGATGTTTCCCTGCGGATGAAGAACAAGGAGCTTGACCTGCTGATCGTGGTCAATATGTTCCTGACAGGCTTCGACGCAACCACGTTGAATACACTATGGGTGGATAAGAACTTAAAAATGCACGGCCTGATTCAGGCCTATTCCCGCACCAACCGCATCCTGAATTCCATCAAGGTGTTCGGAAATATCGTGTGCTTCCGCAATCTGCAAAAGCGTACCGATGATGCCATTTCGCTCTTTGGCGACAAGGAAGCGGGGGGAATCGTTGTGATGCGAGGATATAAAGACTATTATTTCGGCTACACAGATGACGGTGGAAAGGAACATCCCGGCTATCAGGATATGATTGAGGAATTGACAGCAAAGTTCCCGTTGACCGAGGAGCGTATCACGGGAGAACAGCGGCAACGGGATTTTATCATGCTGTTCGGTGCGATACTGCGTATGCGGAATCTACTGAGTTCCTTTGATGAATTTGCGGGCAATGAGATCCTTTCCGAACGGGACTTCCAGGACTACCTGGGCCGATATCAGGACCTTCGGGATGAATGGCAAAACCGCAGACCCAAAGGCGACAAAGAGGACATCACAGACGATATTGTCTTTGAAATTGAGCTGATAAAGCAGATAGAGATCAATATCGACTATATCCTGATGCTGGTCAAAAAGTACCATGATTCCCATTGCAATGATAAAGAAGTGCTGATCACCATTCAGAAAGCCGTGGATGCCAGCCCGGAGCTGCGCAGTAAGAAAGCATTGATTGAAACCTTCATTCAGGGCATCAATGACGTGTCGGACGTATTGCTGGAGTGGCGTACCTTTGTAGCAGAAGAAAAAGAGAAGCAACTTGCGGCAATTATTGCAGAGGAGAATCTGAAAGACCAGGAAACCCGTCGCTTTATGGAACACGCATTCCGTGACGGCTCCGTTCGGACGACCGGGACGGATATTGATAAACTGATGCCTCCAATCTCCCGCTTTGGCGGCGGAAACAGAGCAGAGAAAAAGCAGACGATTATTGTTAAATTGCAAGCTTTCTTTGAACGGTTCTTTGGAATCGGCTGATGGTTTATAAACATAGAATCTGGCTGTGAAGATATGAAAATGGATACAGAAAAACTCACTTTATCAACAAGCTGGCGCTGGTTCCAGAGAGCTTTTAAGTGTACTCTGATTGTGTTGAGGTGTCTATATAACTGATTTTCAGGACAAGGGAAAAATATCTTGACAAATGCGAATATATGTTCTATAATTCAGACAGGCTAAATCATCACAACGAAATAATCCCCATACTCAAATCGCGCAAGCGGAGACAGTGATGCAACATCATTGAGCTACCAAGCACCGTAAGAGGCTGATCTTCAGACAGGAGAAATCCTGCCTATGTGGTTAGTGTCTTGCGGTGTTTTTTGCTTTTTGTGTTCTCGATTCGCGTATGCGGAGCCAATGATGGTTTATCATTGAGACTGCCCTAGCACCGTAAGAGGCTTACCTTCAGACAGAAGAAATTCTGCCTGTGTGGTTGGCATCTTACGGTGCTTTTGTTTTGTCCCGAATTGAGAGAATGAATATTGGCGGTGTGAAACCGTGCAGCTTGACAAGTGCATACCTACCAGAAAATGGGATACGACTTTGCGAGGATAAGAGCGAGGCAACGCTCCGGTGAGATTCCGGGGCAGGAACGACATTGGAATAGGGCAGCATAAAAAGGTACGTCAGGGGGGAATAGGAACAGCGTGAAAGAGATGTAATAGTTGCTAATTTTTCAATGCGACTTTTGTGGAATATCAATGAAAAATAAGTATCTTTCCCAAAATACCCTAACAAAACCCCGTTTTCATCGCGATAGGTGAAGGGGTATTGTCCCTCTCAATGTACCTTGACAATTTCATACTCATTCATCTGATACATTCTCCCCCACCCGAGCCGGGAGGCCGTGCGCCATGACCAATTTATGTGAGCGACAAACACGAGCCTCCAATGCAGGTTTGCAACCGGCAAGGCGACGACGGCGGGGGGCAGGACAATGATACTTCTCGAAAGAGCTGGGCGGAAGCGCAGGGGTGGGACTCCCATGGACCCGATTCGCTGTCGGGCGTCAGATGAATCCAGAGCGCACGGGGAGCGAGGTCAAATAGGTGCGCAAAAATCTAAATTTTGAAAGGAAAATCAAATGAAAACAATCAACAACATCAAAATCATTGGTGTGGATGCCGGGTACGGAAACATGAAAACAGCAAATTTCTGCTTCCGCACCGGCCTGACCGCCTACGACGCGGAGCCTTTGTTCACCAAGAATATGCTGGTTTACGAAGGGTACTACTACCTGATCGGGGAAGGCCACAAGACCTATACCGCTGAGAAAACTCTGGACGAGGATTACTACATTCTCACCTTGGCCGCCATTGCCATGGAGCTTAACCGGGAACATCTGACGGTGGCAGACGTTTATCTCTCCGCCGGGTTGCCCCTTAGCTGGGTGCTGGAACAGAAGGATGCTTATCTTGCCTACCTGCTGAAAAAACAAGAGGTGGATTTTTTGTTCAAGGGGGAACAGTACAAAATTCGCATAGTCGGAGCAGACATTCTTCCCCAGGGGTACGCCGCCATTGCGGACAAGCTGGATGACCTGAAAGGGATGACATTGCTCTGCGACATTGGCAACGGCACCATGAATCTCATGTATCTTCGGGATGGGGATGCCATTCCTGATAAAATGTACACAGAGAAATTCGGAACTCAACAGTGCGTGAACGCTATCCTGGAGGCAGTTATGAACAAGTACCAGGTGGTCATGGACGAGAGCATCGTGGAGGCGTATCTGCGAACCGGCGAGGCGGATGTCGCTAAGGAATATCTCAAGATCATGAAAACAGCGGCCAGCCGGTATGCCCAGGAAATTCTGCGGCGGCTCCAGGTGCATGATTATACGCCGTCCCTCATGCGGCTGTATGTGGTGGGCGATGGTGGTTGCCTGCTTCGGAATTTCGCCAAGCTGGACAGCAGTCGTGTCACCTTCGATGATGACATTTGCGCCACTGCCAAGGGTTACGAATTCCTGACGGAATATCATCTGCGCAATGGCTGAAAACATTCGCAATATCAAGCTCCGCTTGAATCTCGACAAGCCGGAGGCCAGGAGAGCCAACGAGATTTTGAGCAGCAGCGGACGATCCATGAGCCAGTTTATCATTGCGGCGGTAAATGCCTACGGGAGCTATCTGGACGAGGAAGAAGCAAAACAGCTCTTTATTCAGCTGGTTAATGATTCTCTGCGAAAGACGTTACTGGAAGTATTAGGGAATGCCATTGTCCGAACTGTTCCAGCGGAAGCCGCACCGGAAGCTTCGTCCGGGAATCAAAAGACTGCGGAAAGAAGTGCGGAAAAGGCTGGGAATTTCCTGAAAAGCTTCTTTTGACTGCAAGAATCTCCGAGAATTGCAGGCAAATGAAAAAAATTAGATGCAAATCCTGTGGCTTTTTGACAGCAGTCGAAAGGCAGACGAGAATGCCAGATTTCATCCTGCTGTCAGGAAAATAGTGAAATTGGGAGCAGTCGGTGTAAATGATTCCGTCGTCCTCGTTTCCCAGTGGAACGCACAGTGTCCGGCCTGTGTGTTCCATTTTATCACCAGAGGACGAGAGTCAAGAGGTACGGAAAAGGTATGTCCTTAGAGGTAACGAGCATCGGATTTGTTGGCACAAATCCAGAATCCACACCCGGAAGTGGTGTGGACTATTCTAAGAATCAACAGGAGGTATATGAAGAAAAACGACACAAGGCTTCAATTGCGGTTGAGCCTGAAAGAGAAAGAAAAAATTGAACGTAATGCCCAGCGTTGCGGTATGAGTGTATCCGGGTATGTCCGGCAATGCTGTCTGGGCCGGGAGCCGAAAGACAGACCGCCGGATGTGTTTTGGGAACTCTTGAGCGAGCTGCGTTCCATAGCCACGCTGCTTCCTGTGACAGAACAGCAGCGGCTTTCCGGGCTGATTCTGCGGTTACAGGAGGCGGTGTAGATGGCGACTACAAAGCTATGGCACATCCAGGGACGACTGAAAGATCTGGTAGATTATGTGGAAAACCCGGAAAAGACGGAGAAACCAGGATTGCAGGATTTCTTCAACGTGTTCTCTTACACACAGAATCCAAGCAAGACAGCGGGCGGCCAATTCGTTACCGCCATCAACTGCCAGAAAGACATTGCCTTACAGCAGATGATTCTCACCAAACAACGCTACGGCAAGGAGGACGGTTATATTGCCTGGCACGGCTACCAGAGCTTCAAACCGGGAGAAGTCACGCCAGAACAGTGCCACCAGTTGGGCGTGGAGCTGGCAAGGCAGATGTGGGGAGATCGGTTTCAGGTCATTGTCACAACTCATCTGGACAAGGAGCATCTGCACAATCATTTCTGCGTGAATTCCGTTTCCTTCAAGGACGGCGGCAAGTACAATTTTTCCAAGAAAGAGTTAAAGCGTTTACGGGACACCTCTGATCGCCTGTGCCGGGAGCATGGCCTATCGGTGGTGGAGCCTCCTCATAAAGCCCCATCCCGGCAGGTGTGGCTGGACGAGAAGGCTGGGAAACCCACCCGGTACAACATCTACCGGGCGGATGTGCAGGAAGCTATTGACAGAAACATCACCGGCAGAGGCATGGTGCAATATCTTCGGGGGCGGGGCTATATCGTGGATAGCGCAGGCCCAAACCTGGAAATCCGTCTGCCCCAATACCCGCATTTCACCCGACTGGACACCCTGAATCCACAGTGGACAAACCAGGGAATCGAGCACTTGATTTACGACCGGGACGACCTGATTTCCAGCCGCTCCAGGCCATCCCGCAAGCCGGATATACCGGATTGGTTAAGAGAAGATGTCTACCAGCCCAAAAAGCGCACTACCAAAATCTACCGGCTGTACCTCTACTACTGCTATCAGCTGGGGATTTTGCCCAAAGGTACGACTTACCACCCGGTAAGTCCCCAACTTCGAGCTGACCTCCGGCACCTGGACGATATTGACAGGCAAACCCGGTATCTGGCAAGTCACAAGATTGAAACCGTGGAAGAATTACGGGCAGACCGTACGGCAAAGGAATCACAGCTGGAAGCGTTGACCACCCAACGCACCAAGCTCCAAAACAAAATTCGCCGTGCTTCCCCGGAACAGAAGATTCTTCTCCGAAAAGTGAAAGCGGAGGTTACAGCTCAAATTACATCTCTGCGAAAAGAAATCCGGGACAGCAAGGAAATCGAACAGCGTTCTCTGGAAATACAGGATACGCTGGATCGTGCTTTTGAAGCGGAGCATACCGGCAGGAACAGAAAGGAGCATGCCTATTTGCATGAAAATCGATAAAGTTGGAAATCATTGGGAGAAAAGGGGGCAGTAACATGGAAATTATTCAGGATGATGCAAAGAAGCTGGTGCAGGTGTGGTTGAGCCGGAAGGAGAGTGGGGACGAGGCTCTGCTAAGCCGGCTGAAGCCCATGTATGCCCAGTGGAAGCAGCAGAGGTATATGGTAGCGGTATTTCACTCCGGGCGGGAGGATTTGAAGGAGAACACCCTGGCACTGCTGGCGTATAACAAACGGCGCAGTGCGGAACTGGCGGTGCAGCGGGAGAAAAAGCAGCGGGCGGCTGGGCTGGAACGCTGAATGTCAAACTGAAGCGGAGGGGAGAAATTTCCTCCGTTTCTTTTTGGTTTGCCCTTGCAAAGTTCAAAGCGCTCGTGTACAATATTATCTAAGCAAAGCACAAGCAGAAAAGATATAAATGATATAGGAAAGGAACGGAGGTAACAACGTGAAGGAGCTTGAGAAAAATTCGATTCAGCTTTTTGAGAATCAGAAAATACGCGTGGTGTGGGACGCAGAGCGGGAGGAATGGTACTTCTCCATTGTGGATGTGGTCGGCGTTTTGACAGACAGTCCTGATTACAACACTGGCCGAAAATACTGGAATAAGCTCAAGCAGCGTCTGAAAGAAGAAGGAAATGAACTGGTGACGGATTGTCACCAGTTGAAAATGCAGGCGGCAGACGGCAAAAACCGTCTCACCGATGTTGCCAACACTGAGCAGCTTCTGCGTATCATCCAGTCCATCCCTTCCAAGAAAGCAGAACCGTTCAAGACGTGGCTGGCCATGGTAGGTCGGGAACGGATTGAAGAAACCATCGATCCGGAGCAGGCCATTGACCGGGCACTGGAAACCTATCTCAAGAAGGGCTATTCTGAGGAATGGGTACATCAGCGGCTGCTGGCTAAACGAATCCGCAACGAGTTGACGGACGAATGGAAAAAGCGCGGTGTGCAGAAGGGCAAAGAATACGCTATTCTCACAGACGAGATCACCCGTGCGTGGTCCGGAATGAGCACTCGGCAGTATAAGCAGCTCAAGGGGCTGAAAAAGGAAAATCTTCGGGACAATATGAGCGATTTGGAGCTGGTTTTGACCATGCTGGCCGAAGCGTCTACCACCGATATTGCAAAGGCCGAACAGCCCCAGGGCCTGAACGAAAATCAGAAGGTTGCCCGCCGGGGCGGCAATGTGGCCGGGATTGCCCGGAAAGCGCTGGAAGCCGAAACCGGACGGCCGGTGGTGACTTCGCAGAATGCAGAGAGCTTTCGTCAGCTTGTCACCGACATCGTGACCGACGCGGCACAACTGCCGGAGCAGACAGAGGGGGATACAAATGGAAAATGAAATTGCCAACCGTGGCGAGATTCTGCTTTACGGCGACGACAATGGGAAGGAATTTATCAATGTTGTTTTCAAGGATGAAACCTTTTGGCTGACCCAAAAAGGCATGGCAGAACTGTTTGATTGCTCAACGGATAATATTTCCCTTCACTTGAAAAATATATACGCTGACGGCGAATTGGAACAGCCGGCAACTACCGAGAAAATCTCGGTAGTTCGCACAGAAGGGACTCGGGAGGTCAGCCGTACCATCGAACACTACAACCTCGATGCCATCATCGCCGTGGGCTACCGCGTCAACTCCAAAAAGGCCACCCGGTTTCGCCAGTGGGCGACGAAAACGCTGAAAGAGTACATCCAGAAGGGCTTTGTCCTCAACGATGAGATGATGAAGAACGGCCGCCCCTTTGGCAGGGATTACTTTGATGAGCTGCTGT
>ERZ791729.1022-NODE-1022-length-10573-cov-1.386385_pt1 | contig 10573 bp, 10 predicted proteins | sample MGYA00510043_ERZ791729 | MGnify/ENA primary metagenome ERZ791729 (study PRJEB30046, sample SAMN00715149) | human gut metagenome | study: EMG produced TPA metagenomics assembly of the A metagenome-wide association study of gut microbiota in type 2... | reverse complement strand
AAATAAACGGAGAAGGAATTCTGTTATCTTTCATTCTTTTTTTATTCAGTTTTTATTCAAAAATGCTAATAAAGTGAATCTTTTTGCTTTCACCGTGCAAAGTTCGGAATATTTTTTGAGTTCTAAAAGTCAAGTGCAGCTATTTAAATACTTTTTTTGTATTTATGGGCAAACATTTTTGTATAGAGGACGTTATTAGTTGAAATTATAACCTAAAACTTAACAAACATGAATGAATTAGTTGGTGGCTTGGGCTACGCGGTAAAAAACTGGTGGATGTCCCTATTATTGGGATTGCTTTACATCGCAGTAGCATTATGCCTTTTGTTTGCTCCCGTGAGCAGTTATGTGGCACTGAGTGTCATTTTCAGTATTTCAATTCTGGTCAGCGGTATCCTCGAAATCTTTTTTGCCATCGGCAACAAAAAGATTATCAACAGTTGGGGATGGTATCTGGCAGGCGGTATCATTGATTTGCTGATAGGTATTTATTTGGTATTCTATCCGCTGGTAAGCATGGAACTGATTCCGTTTATCGTCGCATTCTGGCTTATGTTCAGAGGATTCACCCTTTGCGGTTATTCCACCGACCTGAAACGCTACGGCACCAAAGACTGGGGATGGTATCTGGTATTCGGCATTCTGGCCATTTTATGTTCCATGGCTATCATCTGGCAACCGGGACTCGGAGCAGTCACTGTGCTTTATATGCTGTCCGTTACTTTCCTCATTATCGGTTGTTTCCGTATCATTTTCTCGTTTGAGTTGAAAAGATTGCATAAAAACAAGTAAAAATCCAAGTTTATTTTGGGCTACTTCGGACGTATTTCGTACCTTTGTTAGCCCAAAATAAGCAATGATATCAAGCAAAAGTCTTAAATATACAGTTCGCATACTGCTAGGTATTCTCTTGGGAGTTTATCTGGGGATAATTGTGCTTCTGAACATTCCATACGTTCAGGACAAATTGTCTTATATAGTGACCAAAGAGCTCCGCAAAGTGCTCAACACGGAAGTTTCTGTAGGAAAAATCGACATGGGCCTGCTGAACCGCATTATTGTGGAAGATGTGTTGCTGGAAGACCGCCGGGGCAGGGAAATGCTGAAAGTGGCGCGTCTGTCTGCCAAATTTGAAATACTCCCCCTGCTGAAAGGGAAAATCACTATTACCAGTGTTCAGCTTTTCGGCTTTTCGGCCAATATGGAGCGGGAAACGCCTCAGTCTCCTCCCAATTATCAATTTGTTCTGGATGCTTTTGCTTCCAAAGACACGGTGAAGACTCAGACAAATCTGGATTTACGCATCAACTCTTTATTGATAAGACGCGGACGTATCACATACGATGTCTTGTCGGAGCCCGAAACCCCCGGACGGTTCAATACCGGCCATCTTGCCGTAAAGAACTTCGCAGCCACCGTTTCGCTGAAGGCGCTCCGCAACGACTCGCTGAACGCCTCCATCCGTCGTCTGAGCTTTGAAGAACAGTGTGGATTTGCTTTACAAAAGTTCTCAATGAAAGTCACTGCCAACAATAAGCGACTGAATATGAAGGATTTTTCCCTCGAGCTTTCCAATTCTGCTTTAAGCATTGACAGCCTTTCCATGCGTTACGACAGTTTGCCGGATCTTCCTAAACTGACAGACAATGTGCAATATCAAGGAAGCGTCAATGCCTCTGTCGTACTCAAAGACATAGCCCCTTTTGTCCCGGCTTTGGCCAAGTTCGATACTCCGTTACATTTCAACATGGATTTCTCCGGTAAAGGAAAGAATATAGACTGCCCTACCCTGCGACTGACCGACAACCACAGTCTGATGATCAACGGAGAAGCATCCGTTGCCGACTGGAACGCAGGAAGAAATATGTATATCATGGGAAAGCTGACCGACGTAAACCTGAATAAAGAAGGCATCAGCACCGTTATGAGTAATGTGGCCGGGAAAGTTCCTCCTATTTTTCAGCAGTTGGAATATGTACGTTTTAGCGGTGATGCCACCGGATATCTTCACGATTTGATTATCACAGGACTCCTGCGCACCGGCGCAGGTACAATCAAAGCCGATGTTATGATGAGCATTGACAAACAACAGAACCGTACCTATTCGGGAAATATCGCCAGTGCCGACCTGAATGTGGGCAAACTGCTTGATAACGAAAAGAAATTCGGTACGGCAGACTTCAATCTGGAATTGAAAGGTTTCAACTATAAAAATCACTATCCCGAATCTTATATCAAAGGGAATATTGCCTCTTTCGAATACAGCCAATATAAATATGAGAATATAGCACTGGACGGCGTGTATAAAGACGGAGGCTTCAACGGCAAGCTGGCAATGGATGATGACAACGGCTCTGTTCAGATAAACGGCAATTTCAACGTGGCGTGCGCCATACCCGAATTCAACTTGAAGGCCGTCTTAAAGAATCTCCGACCGGATAACCTGCATTTATCCGACAAATACAAAGATACGGACATTTCCCTGAACGTGACAGCAGACTTTACCGGGAAGTCTATCGACGACATGAACGGAAAAATCCGTTTGGACAGCTTGCAAATGAATACCCCCGAAGGGAACAACTATTTCCTTGACAACCTTACCATTACGGCAGGACAGGTAGAAGGACAAAAAGAAATACAAGTGCTTTCCTCGTTCATGACGGCTGTCATACGTGGAGACTATTCTTATAACACAATTCCGGCCAGCATATTGCAGACTGTTCAACGTTATATCCCTTCCCTGCTGACGCTGAACGAAAACATGCCGGTTCCTCACAACAACTTCAAATTCGACATCAGAGTAAATAATACGGAGTTCTTTCAAAAACTCTTTCAAATACCGCTGGAATTAAAGTTCCCTGCCTCCATCAAAGGGTATTTCAACGACCGCGAAGAGAAATTGCGCGTTGAAGGACATTTTCCGGCTTTCAAATATAATGGAACCCATTATGATTCGGGGGTACTCATCTGCGAAAATCCGTCAGACTGGTTCAAATGTTCCCTCAGAACCGGTATGTTGATGAACAGTGGTGCAATGGTGAATCTTACTGTCGATACCCAAGCCAAAAACGACCAGCTGGAAACAACTGTCAATTGGGGGAATAACACAAATGTCACTTACGGAGGTAAGTTTGCTGCCGTGACCCGATTCTATAAAACGGAGGGGAAACACCCCATCTTACAGGCCGACATTAACATCAAACCCACGAAAGTGGTATTGAACGATACGATTTGGAATATACATCCTTCGCATATTGCCGTAGACTCCGGACGTGTCTATATCGACAATTTTCTGTTTGAACATGAAAACCAGCATTTACGCATCAACGGAAAGTTGACAAAAAGCAAGGAAGACTCCTGCCATATCGATTTAAAGAATATCAATTTGGAATATGTACTGGATATAGTGCATTTTGATGATGTGGCATTCAACGGCTTGGTTACCGGGACTGTCAATATGAAGGGAGTAATGAAAGAGCCTGCCATGCACACCAAACTCAATGTGCATAATTTCTGCCTGAATAAAGCATTGTTGGGTGAAGCCGATATTACAGGCGTATGGGATTCGGAACTGGGCGGAGTACGCCTTGATGCAAAAATTGCGGAAGAAGGTATTTCGGCCACTCATGTCACCGGATACGTATCTCCGAAAATGAAAGGACTGGACCTGATGATTGAAGCAGACAGTACCAATATCGGACTCATCCAGCCCTTTGTGGAAGGCATATTCAGCGATTTAACCGGACGTGTCAACGGTCATATCAGACTCTATGGAGACTTCAAGCACCTGGATTTGGAAGGAGAGGCACGTGCCAATATAGATACCAAGATTGATGTACTGAACACCTATTTCCAAATACGCGATGATTCGGTACATATTTCCTCCGGACAATTATTGTTTACCGATGTACACGTGTACGACCGCGAAGGAAACAGTGGAGTAGTCAATGGCTATCTGCATCATACCAAACTAAAAAATCTGATGTATCATTTTAATATCAGTGGCGACAATCTGCTGATGTATGATACCCACGAAGGCGGCGATATGCCTTTCTACGGCAAGGTGTACGGTTCGGGAAGCGTCATATTGGACGGAGGAAACAATGCCATGACCGTAGATGCCTCACTGACAACAGGACACAACACCTCTTTTACTTATATCACAGGCATCACGACAGAGGCTACCAATACCCAGTTCATTACCTTTGTCGACAAGACCCCCAAACGTATCCATGATAATGTGGAAACCAATCTGTACCATCACTCGAATGTGCAGAAAGAAAAAGAAGAAGAGGGTCCTCCCATGGACCTGCGCATCAATATGCTGATTAACGCCACCCCCAATGCCACCATGAAAATCGTGATGGACCCGGTAGCAGGCGACAATATTACAGCAACAGGCAACGGCAATCTGCAAGTGAACTACTTTAATAAAGGAGACTTTAAGATGTTCGGTAACTACATTATCGACCAGGGAATGTATAAGCTCAGCATGCAGGAAGTGATTCGCAAAGATTTTATCATCAAAGATGGAAGTACGATTACTTTCAACGGTGCTCCTTTGGATGCGAATATGGATATTCAGGCTTCATACACGGTGAATTCCGCTTCATTGAACGACTTGAATCCGGATGTTTCCTCCATTGCCCAGCAGACTAATGTACGGGTAAACTGTATCATGAATCTGAGCGGGATTTTACTGCGGCCGACCATTAAGCTGGGTATCGAGCTTCCGAATGAAAGAGATGAAATTCAGACGTTGGTGCGCAATTATATCAGCACTGAAGAGCAGATGAATATGCAGATTCTTTATCTGCTGGGTATCGGTAAGTTCTATACGGAAGATGCTGCACGGAACAATCAGAACTCGAACGTGATGTCATCGGTACTCTCTTCTACTCTGTCCGGTCAGTTGAATAATGCCTTATCTCAGGTTTTTGAGACTAATAACTGGAATATCGGTACCAATCTGAGCACGGGTGATAAAGGATGGACGGATATGGAAGTAGAAGGTATCCTGTCCGGTCAGTTGCTGAACAACCGCCTGCTGGTTAATGGTAATTTCGGCTATCGGGACAATCCAATGGCGAATACCAACTTTATAGGCGACTTCGAAGCTGAATGGCTGATCAACCGCTCGGGAGATATTCGTCTGAAGGCTTATAATGAAACAAATGACCGTTATTACACAAAGACAAACCTTACTACGCAGGGAGTCGGTATCATGTATAAGAAGGATTTCAATAAATGGAGTGACCTTTTCTTCTGGAATAAATGGAAACTGCGCAGCAAGCGGAAACGTGAAGAAGCCGAAAAGGTGCAACAGCAGCAGACAGACAGCATTGCCGATGATAAAGCTAAGTCGGAGCTAAAGAGAAAGCGGGCACAGGAATAAAAATAAATAGTGACACTATACCATAACCGATAGTGTCACTATTTTATTTTATTTGAGAATCGTACCGTCTGCGGTTACTTTAATATCTATATCCGGAGAATTATTTCCTTCCAGTTCAATTTGATAATAGGATGTTCCCGTTGCCATCTCAAAGTATTCGGCATCATCCATCTGATATCCTGCATACTCGGTGCTGATGGCATTGGTCACTGCAGCGGGCAGTTCGTTTCTCCGTACCTCCCATGAGGTAGAATACCACTCTCCGCTTTTATCAAACAGGACTTCTTTGGAAACGTTGCGGTTCAGGCCACTGTCGAAATGGATGATATCTACTTCCGTAAATCCGAAGTCCAAGTCGTTTTTGTCATCTTCCACGTCTACTTCCACGATTCTTGCTCCTGCATATTTCCCATCAATGAAAGTCTTCATGACGGCGGGCAGTTGAGTGGTCGGAAGGTGCTCGTTTTCATGATCGTCTGTGTCTGCAATGCTTTTAATCAGCACTCCATCGGCAGAATAATACAGATCGACTTCCTGATTTTGGTTTTCCACCTCAATAACGTAGACTGTTTCGATTCCTTGCCGCTCGAGTTTATCCACATCGTCTCTTTTCCATGTCTTATAGTCACTTGCTTCGAATGCACTCTTTACCGGATCGGGCAATGCGGTGTACGGGTTTCAGTCATATGCCAGTTGCCATCCGTTGTGAACCATGCGGATGCCTCATATCCATCATAGAAGTCCGCTACATAATATCCTGCCTTTGTTTCCCACTTTACGTTCTTGACGTTAGGATACTTGGACGAGAATGCTTCTTGCAATGCGGTAGGAACAGCAATTGATTCATCGTCATCGTTGTCGCAGCTGTGCAGGCTCCATGCTGCACAGAATGCTATCAGTAGTGTATAAATTCTGAGTTTCATTGTTGTCGTAGATTTTAATAAAGTTAATTATCAATATCAATCAGATTAAACTTCAGGTCAAATTTCAGTTCTGTACGGTTGGACAGCTTTACTTCGTAATCTTTCTTATCACGTTCTATCTTCAGCACTTTTGCATCCGGATAATTAGTTGTTACATATTTCTGAATGGCGGCAGGAATAATGGCAACAGGTACGGAGGTGTGCTTGCAATCTACTTCCTCCCAGTTTCCCTTTTTGTCAAATTCCACTTTATTACCATTCGTGAAAATCACTTCATAGCTTTTGTAAAGGAAGTCACTTTCCATTTTTGCCAGTGCCACTTTGCTGTCAGAGAAATGCTGTTTGATGAACTGTTGTGCTAATTGTGGCATTTGAGTCACCTGGATAGGTTTATCGTCATCTGCACGTGCTACTGTCTGTAAAGTGAACAAGCATACTAATAAGAATACTAACTTTTTCATAATCATTGTTTTTTTAATTGGTTTTACTGTTATCATTTAATTTATAATGCAAAGATGAGAGGAGAATCTGAAAAGATTTGGGAATTTTGGGCAAAATCCGAAAAAAACAAAGGAAATCTTTCTTATTGTATTCTTTTGTTTCTTTTAACAGCAACTAATAAATTCATCGCTTATTTTTGCAGGCACAAATTTGACAATATTCATATTAAATCAACCATAAGAACTTTCGTATGACTATGAGAACAAATTGTTTTTTATTATTAACTGTTTTGCTGGGAATACTTCCCATGAGTAACACACACGCTAACGACTCTATACCTAAAAGCGTGATCTTGTACACACCTTACACAAAAATCTCCGTTTCACCGGGGGCGTCTATTGACTACAGCATCGACCTGATTAACAACACAGACAAGTTGGTGAATGCCAATCTTTCCGTCAGTGGCCTATCAAGCAGCTGGAAACATGAAATGAAATCCGGTGGTTGGAATCTCAGTCAGTTGGCCGTACTCCCTAAAGAAAAGAAGACTTTTAATCTAAAGGTAGATGTTCCTTTAAAAGTAAGCAGAGGCAGCTATCATTTTGTAGTGTCTGCCGGAGAAGCGCAACTCCCTCTGAATGTCGTTGTGGCACAACAAGGTACTTATCAGACGGAGTTTACCACCGACCAGCCCAATATGCAGGGAAATTCCAAATCAACTTTCACCTTTAATGCCACACTAAAGAATCAGACTGCCGATCAGCAACTGTATGCGTTGATGGCTAAAGCACCCAGAGGCTGGAATGTTATTTTCAAACCTAACTATAAACAGGCTACCTCTGCACAAGTGGAAGCAAATGCCAGCCAGAATGTATCGATAGACGTCACCCCACCCGCCAATGTAGAAGCCGGAAATTATAAGATTTCAGTACGTGCGGTTGCTGGCAATACATCTGCCGACCTGGACTTGGAAGTAGTGGTTACAGGTACCTATCAAATGGAACTGACCACTCCACGAGGATTGTTGAGTACTGAGATTACTGCCGGAGATGTGAAGCGCTTGGAACTGGTAGTCAGGAATACAGGCTCTTCTTTACTAAAAGATATACAACTTTCATCCGGTAAACCTACAGATTGGGAAGTTTCTTTTGAGCCGGCTAAAATAGAGATGCTGAAAGCCGGAGAAACAACTACTGTTACGGCTGTAATGAAGGCTTCGAAAAAAGCCTTGCCCGGCGATTATATTGCAACCATGGAAGCCAGAACTCCCGAAGTGAATGCTACCGCACAATTCAGGATTGCAGTAAAAACACCTATGCTTTGGGGGTGGGTAGGAATATTAGTTATCGTTGTAGCTGTGGGAGGTGTCTACTATCTATTCCGAAAATATGGAAGGAGGTAATTATGGGCGAACAAGTGATTGTACTTACCGATTTGACAAAAAAATACGGTAATTTCACTGCTGTTGACCATATTAGCCTGTCAATCTGCAAAGGAGAGATCTTCGGATTATTAGGTCCGAACGGTGCGGGAAAATCCACAACTATCCTGATGATGCTGGGGCTGACGGAGCCGACTTCCGGCAAAGTGGAAATTTGTGGAATAGACTCCACTACAAACCCTATTGAGGTTAAGAAGAGAATAGGTTATCTTCCCGAAGACTTAGGCTTTTATGATGAAATGACAGGATTGGAAAACCTTGTCTATACAGCACTTCTGAATGGTCTTTCAAAGAGGGAGGCTGAGGAGAAAGCAAAGGAACTCATGCAGCGGGTAGGGCTTTCCGAACAGGCAAACAAGAAGACTGGAAAGTATTCCCGTGGTATGAGGCAACGTCTGGGATTGGCAGATGTACTGATTAAGAATCCGGAAATCATAATCCTGGATGAACCGACATCGGGTATCGATCCTGCCGGAATTCAGGAATTTATTGAATTGATTCGTAATTTGAGCAGAGTGCATTCCTTGACTGTATTGTTTTCTTCCCATAACTTGGATCAGGTGCAGAAAGCTTGTGATCGTGTGGGTTTGTTTAATCACGGAAAATTATTGGCACAGCTTGATCTTGAGGAGATGGAGGGTAAACAGGTGGAACTTATTGATGTCTACAATGATTATGTAAAGGAAGGAGGTGAGAAACATGAACAAAGTTGAGCAGCCTTTCTGGGTTATTGTGAATAAGGAAATCCGAGATCATGTACGTAGTTGGCGCTTTATTATCTTACTTGCCATTATTACACTAACCTGTATGGGAGCTTTGTATACATCACTCACCAGTATGCGCGAGGCTATCAAGTCAGGTGGTGTGGAAGATACTTTTTTCTTCCTGAAATTGTTTACTGTATCGGATGGGAAGTTACCTTCCTTCGTTCTATTCATTAACTTTTTAGGACCGTTACTAGGTATTGCTTTGGGATTTGACGCCATGAATTCGGAACAGAACAAGGGAACGTTATGCCGCATATTATCACAACCGATACATCGTGATTGCATAATCAATGCCAAATTTGTTGCTGCATTGATCGTGATTACAATTATGCTGTTTGTATTAGGGTTCCTGGTGATGGGTGCCGGATTGATTGCTATTGGTATTCCACCCACGCCGGAAGAATTTGCCCGTATCATTTCCTTTTTGGTCCTCAGTGTTTTCTATGTAGGGCTTTGGTTGAATATGGCGATACTGTTTTCACTTTGTTTCCGGCAAACGGCAACTTCAGCCTTGGCTTCTTTGGCAATATGGTTGTTCTTTAGCGTCTTCTATACGATGATTGTCAACTGGATTGCCAAAATGTTGATGCCTTCTGATATGATGTCTCCTTATTATGCCATTGGCTATCAGAAAATAGTTTGGGGTATAACGTCGTTGAATCCGTGTGAGTTATTTAATCAGGCAACTTCTGTATTGTTGATGCCGTCTCTCCGAAGTTTGGGACCATTAATGATGGAGCAGGTCCAAGGGGCTATACCCAGTCCTCTCCCATTGGGACAGAGTTTACTGGTTATATGGCCACAGTTGACAGGATTGATTGCAGTTACAATACTTTGCTTTGCCCTTTCTTATATTATATTTATGCGTAGAGAAATTCGTTCAAGGTAATTGATTGGTTGGGGTAAGAAGAAATCCCTGACGACTTTAAATATATAAAGTATCGTCAGGGATTCATATGTTGTAGTTTGTATTATTTCTGCCTTACATACTCTAAAGTGTATCCGTAGTTAGAACTCAGTACTAAAGAATCCGGTGTTAACTTGTCTATTTTCAGAGTATCCACACCTTCAATTTCTATTCCATTACCAATGCTTTTTACTGTCAGGTAAAGCTGATCGCCTTGCTGTTCCCATTCTTTGTATACCAGTGTGTGCATATTAATGGAAGATGCTTCTCCATTCTCTTCCAGTTTGATGCCTTGTACTTCTCCGGGTTGTCCATTAATGGGCATTACCCACGATCCTACTACGGTAACTGGGGCTTTAGTGCCACCACATGCAGTAAATACGACTGCCATGACAGCCATACTAAAGATTTGTTTTTTCATGATGTCTTTTTTATTATAGTGTAACGTTGAAATCAGCCAATTGTTTTTCGGGGCATAAAGTTAGTTGAAAAATATCGTTTTGCCAGCTATTATTTTATGTTTTCTACATTCCTATCTAATATATATGTTGGTGTGGGATATTTATATCTCTGCTACCTATCCGGATATGGTCAAGTCCGTACCAACTCCGTACCAAATTCGGTTAGAAGTACCCCTATCCGACTATGGTACGGAGCAAATAGGGACTTGAACCCTCTTGGGTACGTCTCTGACAGGAA
>ERZ791729.1016-NODE-1016-length-10670-cov-2.891380_pt1 | contig 10670 bp, 8 predicted proteins | sample MGYA00510043_ERZ791729 | MGnify/ENA primary metagenome ERZ791729 (study PRJEB30046, sample SAMN00715149) | human gut metagenome | study: EMG produced TPA metagenomics assembly of the A metagenome-wide association study of gut microbiota in type 2... | reverse complement strand
AGATCCGCAGGGAAATACGACAAGTGGATTGGGGATAGCAAAAGACAATGTAGATAATACAATATATGAAGTTATGTTGCAAGAAATTGATATATCTGAAATCGAGTTGAATGAGATGGATGATGTAATTTTGCTTATTTTAGGAATTGTTAGAGCTGAGTTTGGCGATTCGTTCTTCAGTATAGATAAATATTCTGATGAGTCTATAAGAGTAGGACGTTTCTTAGTTCCAAAGTATCGCTTTACAAAGAAAGGATAATGATCTATGTTCCAAGAAGATTATGAAAAATTAACTAGAGGTGAACAAAGACAGTTTGAAGATGCTGTTAACGATTTGCTTTATACTTGCTTCATAGTTAGAAAAAGCTTTGATAGAGCAACTAACGTTTCAAAGATTTCACCGACATATTTATTTATTGAAAGACATTACAATTTGATAAATGACTTTGTTGGATTTATCGGATTAGACTTAGTTAAAGATGACCAAAATGGCGTTATATATTTAAATAGTGAAGAAGGAAGAAACAGAATAAGAATAGACAGTGTTACTACACTTCTCGTATATGCTCTGCGTTCTTATTATGAAGAAAAAGTTAGCGATAATCCATCGCTTACTGAAACATATATGGACTCTACAACATTAAAAATGATTTTAAGAGATAAAGGCTTAATGAAAGTTAACAAACGTTTATCAACTAACGCTCTTGCTTCAGGTTTAAAGACTTTAGCAAGTTATAACATTATTGCTAGAGCTCAACATTCTTTCTATGATTCTTCATATAGTTTTTATATTTTACCATCGATAAGATATGTTATTTCAAATAGTAAGATGAACGCTTTATATGATGAGGTAACAAAAATTGCTGAAGGTAATGAAAGCGTTGCTTCTGAATTTGGTATTTAAGGAGTGCTATTATGAAAAAACTTACAAAATTACGTTTGATTAACTGGCACTTGTTTGCTAATGAAACTACAAATATTGATGATATTACATTCTTAACTGGTGCAAATGGTACTGGTAAATCGACTATCATCGATGCAATTCAAACAGTTTTACTTGGCGATACTAGTGGTAGAAACTTTAACAAAGCAGCTAACGATCGTACCGGTCGTACTTTAAGAGGATATTTAAGAGGTGAAACAGGCGAAACTGATAAGGGCGAAGTTATGTGTTTACGTCCAGGTCGTTTTACATCTTATATAGCTTTGGAATTTTACGATGACTTAGAAGAGGCTTATTTTACTTTAGGTATTGTCTTTGATTCGTTTGAAGATGAAAGCGAAGAACATCACTTCTTCTATTTGAAGCATGGATTCCCAGAAAATAACTTTACAAATTCAGGTTTGATTGATTCAGTTGTAAGACCATTAACATATAAAGAATTTTTAAACTATTGCCGTCAATCTTTAAACGACAACGATTATATGTTCTTTGATTCTAATGTCGCTTATCAACAATTCTTAAAAGTTAAATTAGGAAATTTACCAGATAAATACTTCACGCTTTTCAAGAAAGCAGTTGGCTTCTCACCAATCACAAATATATCCAACTTTATTACAGAGTTCGTATGTGATGTTGACTATAAAATTGATATTGAGCCAATGAAGAAAAACATTGAACAATATAAGATTTTGGAATTAGAAGCTAAGAAGTTAAAAGTTAAACTTGATTCTTTACAGGCTATTAAAGATGCTTACAACGCATTCCAAAAAGGAAAGAGCGATTTGAAGCTTAGCGAATATCTTTCTGATAGAGCTGATTATGAAACTGTTAAGTATCAACTTAGTGAATACAATAAAAAATTAACATCTTATCAAAATAGATTAAGTGAAATTGCTGCTAATTTGGATGATTATCAACAAAATATAGAAGATTTTAAAGCACAAAAAGAATCTTTATTAGCTTTAAAAGTTGGTTCTGCTGGCTATGCAGCTATGTCGACACTATCTAATCAAAAAGAGAAGGTTATGAGCCGTATTTCAGCTATTAACTTAACATATGGTTCTTTAGTTACTTCTTTAAAACAATATTGTGGAAGCTTTGGAAAAGGTGCTGAACAATTCTTTAATAAATTCAAAAATTTAGATCTTGAATTTATGGATGATGAAAATAGAAGAGATCTCGAAGATTTCTTAGAAGATTCAGCAGATTTATTTGCAAGCAGTAGAGAAATTGAAAATGCTATTGCAATTAATAAGCTTGAGCCAGAAATGGTTAGAAATTTCCAAGCTGAAATGAATGAATACAAGCAAAAAGCATTATCGTTAAAGAGAGCTTTTGATTCTGAGTTATATGATTTACAAAATGAACTAGATAATTTGAATAGACAAATTTATGAAATGAAATCTGGTCGTAAACCATTTAACACAACATATTTAGAAGTAAAGAATTCATTAGAAGCAGCTTTGAAGGAAAGACATCCTAACGCTAAAGTTGATATTTATTGTGATTTGGTAGATATCACTGATAAACGTTGGACTAAATCTATTGAAGCAGCTATATTTGGTCAAAAATTTAACTTCTTTGTCGATGAATTATTCTATGAAGAAGCTAGTAAACTATTAAGTGAAATTGCAAGAAAATACAACTTCTATAATGTTTCTGTTATTGATAGTGAAAAGCTTATTGAAAGAAATTTTGAACCAAAACCAGGCTCAGTTGCTGAAGTTATTAAAACTTCACACGACGGAGCAAGGGCTTATACAAACTATTTATTAGGTGGTATTAAGCGTTGTGAAACATTTGCTGAAGCTCGTGAAAGTGGTTCAGGTTTACTACCAAACTGTACAGGATATAGAGGCTTTGGTTCATGGTATTTAAACCAAAAGAACGCTCAAGTATCTTTCATTGGTACAAGAGTTGATGAAAACACCATGTTTAATAAGCGTGAAGAGTATAACGAAATAAATAAATATTTTGAAATTTATGCTTCACTTATTAATTCTTTATTAGAATTATCAAGCTTGGATACAATGTCTAATAACGAATGTAATACATATGTCAGTGATCTTATTGAAAGAAATGAGATTGAAGCTTTGGAACACGAAACCAATGCGTCCCTTGCGATAGCGTGTACGGTCTTTCTCCTTTAGGTGTCCCACCTCTTCGCCTTCTAATAGATAGCTGCCCTCGTCCGGGTTATCCAGCAGGCCGAGAATATGTAGCAGGGTTGATTTGCCGCATCCGCTGGGTCCCATGATGGCGATGAACTCGCCCTTTTTCACTTCCATGCTTATGCCATTGAGCGCGATGGTCTCTACTTCTTCCGTCCGGAAGTTTTTGCTGAGGTTCTTTATTTGAATCATGACTTGTCTTGTTTTTGTGAGAATGTATACCTATTATAGAATGTTGCTTTTATTCGGTCCGGATACTTTTGATGGGGTTACGGCGGGCGACTTTCAAGGTTTGCCCGATGATTGACACGAAAGCGATGGCTATGATTGCCAAAACTGCTGCGGTTATGAGATACCACGGAAAGGCGATGCGGTTATAGAACGACTCCAAACTGATTTGAACCGCTTTCACGCTGATGGGCAGGGCGAAACAGGCGGCAAGCAACGAGAGTGCCATGAATCGTTTGGAAAGTTCCCATACCGCGCCACTTGTCTCGGCTCCCATCACCTTGCACAAGGCGATCCGTTTGCTTTGCTGTTCGGTGTAGCTTATCGACATGGCCAGCAGTCCCAGGGCAGAGATGAGGATGGAGATGGTCATGAAGCAAAGGACAAGCATCAGCGTGTTCTTCTCATGGGTTAAATCCTTGTCCATATAATCGTCGATATAATCGGCTTCCAACTCTTTCGGTATCCCGATCACTTCATTGGACACTTCCCGGCAAGTGCGGCGGATGGCGGCTAAGGCTTCCGCCCGATCGCCTTGTGTCTTGACGATTTGACGGATGATGTAGTCTTGTGGGTTCAACACCATAACGGCTCCATGCGAATCGGGTTGGGGTGTGTTCAACGCGCCCAGCGAACGATAGTTGCGGATGACACCACAGACGTTATATCGATAGCCGCCCTTGTCGCCATTTTTTCCAAAATGGGGTCTGCCGGATGAAAGCTGGTAACGACGGCAAGTCTCTTCCGTTACCCAAACCATGCCGGGCAGTGGGTCAGACCAACGTTCTACCACTTCGAAGCCCAACAGCCGGAATGCGGCGCTGTCTATATCCGAAAGGTGGAGCCACGAGTACCCTTCTTCTTCCGATTGCAGTACACCATCGTGACCGGTGAAGAAAGGCAGTCTTCGTGCCAATGCTACTTCTGTCACTTGGGGTAATGCCTGTAAGCGTTTCTGGAGGATGACTTGCTTGTCGTAGGTGTGTCCCAAGTCCCATGTCTTGACGAATACTAGGTCTGTATTATAACCGGTCGGCAGGGTGGCAAGGTGGTATATTTGGAAGGCCATGGTGAGTCCCAAGGTGATGAGTACCGTGCTGATGATATTCTGCACGATGATGAACAAGCGGCTGAACAGTTGCTTGTTGTGCATGCGGAAATTTCCTTTTACGATATCTATCGGACTGTATTTGTAGGTGATGATGGCTGGTAACAATCCCGATATGCCGGCGATTCCTACCCATAGCAACAGCGAATAGGCTACCATCGCCGGTGAAGAGACCAAAGCGATCCGGGTGGAGAGCAAGTACTCGAAATAGGGCTTTGTGATGACGGCAACTAAGCAACCGCCGATGAAACAACCGGTTGTGAAGATAGCGGACTCTGCGAGGTAGCGTAATACGATTTGCCCTGCCGAGTCACCCATCAGCCGGCGGGTCGCCATTTCATGGGCTCGTTTGCTGGTTTGCGATACGGTCAGGTTGATGTAATTGAAGATAGCAGAGAGTAGCAATACAAATGCCAACGAGAACAAGATTTGTACCTGTTTCCGTGTCCCTTTACGGAAAGGGCCGTATTGGTTCAGGGGAGAGAAATAAATCTCGTCCATGCGTGTCACCGAAGAACCCCAAAAAAGCCTGTTTGTGCTGTTGTCTTCTTTCCAGTATTCCCAATAGCCTTTATACTTATCGAGTAGTTTACGGGCAACAACATCGGGAGTTACCCCTTCTTCCAACGTGATGAGTATTTGCGTTGAACCATAACTGTCCATCCATGCATAATCCTTTTCTGCCAGTTTGAAAGGAATCAAGATGTCTATCGGTTTCAACAGTTCTGTCGAGCTGAAAGCTGGGAGAATCCCAATGACCTGTAGCGGTGTCTGGTTCAAGTACATCACGGTACGGCCGATCGGATTTTCATTCCCGAATACTTTGTGGGCGAATGGCTCGGAGAGGATGACCTCGTCTGTCCCGATCAGTGCTTTGTTGCGGTCGCATCCAACGAGCGTATAGTTGAGCATCTGGAAAAAATTAGGATCTGCCGCGATGCCGTTTACTTGATAATATTGGTTGTCTACCATGAAGTCGGCCGCTTCAATATGGATCAGGCGTGTCCACTCTTTTATTTCCGGAATGGAAGGGAACAATTCCGGGGCAGTCCCGGTTGTCATACCGATCCCATCTCCATAGCCGACGGCATACAATTTGTGAGAGTACGGCTGATTGTTACCGATATTAAATTCGGTTTCAGCATACGAGGTCAGGAGGATGACAACTCCCAGCGCGGTAGCCAATCCACAGAACTGGATAGTTGTGTAGAGTTTGTTACGGCCGAGAAAGGTAAAGTACGATTTCATATTTTGCTTGTTTTTGATACAAAGGTATAGAGTGGTTGGTATCTGGCAAGGGCTTGGATGCCCGGTCGCGGTAGTTTGTATGAAAATCATACACCTGCTTGTATGATATTCATACAGCCTTTTTCCGTACCTTTATCCCCGATAAAAGAGATAAAGGAAAACAAACGAATCGGATATGGCAAATTACGGGACAATAGTGGTGGTAGATGACAATCCGGCGATTCTTACGGCGGTCAAGATCTGCTTGGTAGGTGAATTTGACAGGGTATTGACACTCACTTCTCCCGACACGCTTTTTACGGTATTGGCACAAGAGAAAGTGGACGGGATTTTGCTCGACATGAACTTCACGCAAGGGGGAAACTCCGGGCTGGACGGCTTGCTTTGGCTTCGGGCGATCCACAAGAAGCATCCGGCTATCCCGGTGGTACTGGTGACGGCATACGCTGATATCAAGTTGGCGGTGCGTGGTTTGAAGATGGGGGCGGCAGACTTTGTCGCCAAGCCGTGGGATAACCAAGAGCTGATCCGCATCTTGAAAGATGCGATTGATGCCGGGCGTAATGTGGTTCCATTGGAACAGGTCGAGGCGGAACATGTGAGCAAGGTGGTGGAGCGTTGCCACGGCAATATCAGCCGGGCGGCCGAATTGTTGGGGATTACCCGGCAGACGCTGTATGCTAAAATGAAAAAGCTATGATGTTGATAGGCTCTTTGGGAGTAGTTGTCGTTCTCTTTATCGGATGGTTTTACCGCCATCAGGTATTGTTAAAAGATCGGGCGCATCTGATGCGTGAGGCGATTCGTAACCAAGAATTCACGTTCCGTCTTCCTGTAAAGGGCCTGTTCTTCGGTGAGCGGGCGTTGCAAGAGGCCCTCAACGAGACGGGTAGGGACATCGGCCGGTTGCTTGCCCGCAATGAGGTGGAATCGTGGCAACGGCTGACCCGTGTGCTTACGCATGAGATCATGAATGCCACTACGCCTATCGCCAGTATCAGTCAGGCCTATCTGGAGCATCCTGCGATTATCGGAACGGTTTACGAGGAGGGGATCCGTGCCATTCACGATACCAGCCGAGGACTTGCCTTGTTCGTGGACAGCTACCGGAAACTGGCGGAACTGCAAGAACCTGTTATCGGAGAGGTCTATTTGAATGATTTTATGGAGGGGATCCATGCTCTTTATTCCGATTTAGAGTGGCATCTTTCCATCCCTTTGTCTGCTACGATGTGTACGGATCAGAATATGTTGCGGCAAGTGCTGATTAACCTGATCCGGAATGCTTGTGAGGCAGGGGCTACGACCGTGGATGTGCGTTGGAAGAAGGGGTTGTGGGTCAGCAACAATGGTGCGCCTATTCCGGTGGCTATCGAACGGGAGATTTTTATTCCTTTCTTCACGACGAAAAGAACGGGTTCCGGTATCGGCTTGTCGCTTTCCCGGCAGATGATGGTCCGGCAAGGCGGGGATCTTTGTTTAGCGGAGCGTCCTGTGTCGGGTTATCAAGTGACGTTTATAGTTTCTTGCTTAGGATAAATTTAAGATGAGATATGAATAAGAAAATACTTCAACTGGCGATACCTTCTATTATTTCTAATATAACCGTACCTTTATTGGGATTGATAGATGTGGCGATCGTGGGACATCTTGGAGCAGCGTCGTACATCGGGGCGATCGCTGTAGGCGGGATGCTGTTTAATATTATCTACTGGATATTCGGGTTTCTCCGTATGGGGACAAGCGGTATGACTTCCCAAGCCTACGGGAAACGGGATTTGACGGAAGTTACCCGGATCTTATTCCGGTCTGTCGGGGTCGGTTTCCTAATTTCCTTTGGACTTTTGATACTTCAATACCCGATCTTAAAGGCTGCGTTTACTTTGATCGACGCAACGGAGGAGGTGAAGCGATGGGCCTCTCTTTATTTTAATATCTGTATTTGGGGAGCGCCGGCCGTATTGGGTTTATATGGCTTTGCCGGTTGGTTCATCGGTATGCAGAATTCTCGTTTTCCGATGTTTATCGCTATCACGCAGAATATCGTGAATATTGTGGCCAGCCTATGTTTCGTGTTTGTGCTGGGTATGAAGGTGGAAGGTGTAGCGCTGGGAACACTGATCGCCCAATATGCGGGCCTCTTCATGGCGTTTGCTCTTTGGTTGAAATATTATGGGCGTCTGAAAGCGTATATCGATTGGGACGGTCTTTGGGGTGGGGAGGCGATACGTCGCTTTTTCTCGGTCAATAGTGATATATTTTTCCGGACCTTGTGCTTGGTCGCTGTTACTACCTTCTTTACTTCTACAGGTGCGAGACAAGGGGATGTGATATTGGCCGTAAATACCTTGTTGATGCAGTTGTTTACCTTGTTCTCTTATATAATGGATGGTTTCGCTTATGCGGGAGAGGCATTAGCCGGCCGGTTTATTGGGGCTAAAAACGATGTGGGGTTACGTAGATGCATTCGTTTATTGTTTCTATGGGGAATCGGCCTCTCTTTATCATTCACGATTCTTTATGCGTTTTTGGGGAGGGATTTTCTGGGACTGTTGACGAACGATACCTCGGTCATTGAGGCTTCCGGGGATTATTTCTATTGGGTATTGGCGATCCCTTTATGTGGATTCTCCGCTTTCCTTTGGGACGGTATCTTTATCGGGGCCACGGCTACACGCCAGATGCTTTACTCGATGCTTGTGGCCTCGGCTACTTTCTTTATTATGTATTACCTGTTTTATCGATCGATGGGAAATCATGCGTTATGGATGGCTTTCCTTGGATATCTCTCCTTGCGAGGTGGTATGCAATGGATACTTTGGCGATATAGGAAAATTACAATGCCCATTATAAGCAACTGACAATGCCCATCGTAAGCGGCTTATAATGCCCAGTATAAGGAGCTTATAATGCCCATTGTAATAAACGAAGAAAGCGAGACTTCTATCTGGTTGATAATCAAGTCTCGCCTTCTTTGTTATGTGGAATGATAGTTGTTTATCGTTGTCTGTATGAGATCAATTCTTCTGGGTTGAATCGTCCGATATAACCCTGATGTTTCTCAATCTCAGCCTCTACGTAATTGGTGTAAACAACCGCGGACTTAGCGAACAGCTCCGGCGCTTTCGTTGCGTCTTGGATCAATAGATGAGCCATGATGATATCAGCGGCCATCTCCATCAAGCGGCGAGCCACGAAATCGAGTAATTCCTGATCTTGAGACTCTTTTACTTTCGCCATGCTAGCCTCGAACTTATTAGCCATCTCTACTAAACGAGCCTTCAGCGGTTCCATCTCGGCAGAGCAAGGGATCGCCTCGAATTCACGGATGGTAGCTAGGTAAGACCCGTTTGTCACGTAACGTATGGCTGCTACGGTCTGCAATTGCGTCGTGCCTTCATAGATGGAGGTGATACGGGCATCGCGGTAGATACGTTGGCAAGCATACTCCATCATAAAACCGGAACCTCCGTGTATTTGGATGCAATCATAGGCATTCTGGTTGGCGTATTCGGAATTCATACCTTTTGCCAACGGGGTGAAAGAATCCGCCAATTTGGCGTATTGCTTCTGTTCCTTACGTTCTTCCGGAGTCAGTTTACGCTCACGGGCGATGTCGTCCAGTGCCTTGTAAATATCCACGTAACGAGCGGTTTGGTATAACAACGCACGTCCGGCATCCAGCTTCGCTTTCATGATGGCGAGCATGTCGTAAACAGCGGGGAAGTCGATGATTGCCTTACCGAACTGCTTGCGGTCTTTGGCGTAGGCCAATCCTTCGTTGTAAGCAGCTTGGCTGAGGCCTACCGACTGTGCGGCGATACCTAGGCGTGCGCCGTTCATCAAGGCCATCACGTATTTGATCAAGCCCAGTTTGCGATCGCCACAAAGCTCTGCTTTCGCGTTCTTGTAAACTAATTCGCAAGTAGGAGAGCCGTGGATTCCCAATTTATTCTCGATACGGCGTACGTTTACGCCCCCTTCCTGTTTGTCGTAGATAAACATGGACAAACCACGTCCATCCTTGGTACCTTCCTCGGAACGGGCCAATACGAGGTGAAGATCCGCGTCGCCATTCGTGATGAATCGTTTTACGCCGTTCAATCGCCAGCAATTCTCTTTCTCGTCGAAGGTAGCCTTTAGCATCACGGATTGCAGGTCGGAGCCGGCGTCCGGCTCGGTCAGGTCCATAGACATGGTTTCTCCAGCGCAGATACGTGGGATGAAACGGCTGTGCTGATCCTCGTTGCCGAACTCATATAAGGTTTCGATACAATCCTGTAATGACCAGATATTACCGAAGCCGGCGTCAGCCGCCGCTACGATCTCCGCGCACATGGTGTACGGCGTGATCGGGAAGTTCAAGCCACCGAAACGGCGAGGCATCGTCATACCGTTTAAGCCGGCTTTTACCATCGCGTCGAGGTTCTGCTTCGTGCCGGAAGCATATTCCACACGGCCATTCGCGCAGTGAGGACCTTCGGCATCTACGCCTTCCGCGTTAGGGGCGATGATCTCTCCGGTGATCTCTCCGGTAATCTCCAGCACCTTATCGTACGAGTCTATCGCGTCGGCATAATCTTGCGGCGCGTAGTCGAACTCTTCCTTGTCTCTGTACTCGCGTTCCTTCAGCTCGCAAATACGTTCCATCATCGGATTGTTCAAGTGATACTTGAGTTCCGGTATGTCTGTATAATAATTAGCCATCTTTACTTACTGTTCTTTTTGTAATACTTAATCATCTTAGGAATCACCTCTTCTACCGTACCATTGATTACGTAATCGGCGATCGTATTGATCGGGGCGTTCTCATCATTATTGATCGAAATGATGATACCGGCGTCTTGCATGCCGGCGATGTGCTGGATCTGCCCGGAGATACCGCAAGCGATATACAATTTCGGACGCACCGTGACACCGGTCTGACCGATCTGACGGTCGTGGTCGCAGAAACCGGCATCGACAGCCGCAC
>ERZ791729.1013-NODE-1013-length-10695-cov-1.895583_pt1 | contig 10695 bp, 15 predicted proteins | sample MGYA00510043_ERZ791729 | MGnify/ENA primary metagenome ERZ791729 (study PRJEB30046, sample SAMN00715149) | human gut metagenome | study: EMG produced TPA metagenomics assembly of the A metagenome-wide association study of gut microbiota in type 2... | reverse complement strand
ATTATAATTTAAAACTTTAATAATTGTTTCAATAATATCATATAAAATAGGTAATTTTATAATGGTAATAGTGTTATTCTCTTCAAAGCCTTCTTTAGTTATAACAAGATGTACATCCTGACCTTTAAACTTACAGATTGTTTTATCAGGGTGAATACCAACTGCTAAAGGATATGTTCTTATAGTATAGTTATTCCTAATAAAAATACCATCATCTTTTAATATCCCCTTATCTAATATAGGCTCTATATAGGCACGATAATAACTATCTGGACTATCTGGTGATAGGTGTTTTTTAGCTATATCATTGAGTTTTTTATTACAAAAATCAATAAAAATATTACTAGTACCAATCACAAAGTCTTTCCAAGGCATAGCAACTTTATACTCACCCCTGATAAAATTGAATTTCAGGAAGCCCATAGAGATATAATGTCTGATAAAACCTCTAATTAATTGTCTTGATTCACTACTAGTATCAAGATTATACAATTTATCTCTGTATACATTAACAAAGTCAAAACTATTATGAGTATTACCTGATTCATTAGATAAAGATTCTAATTTATGATAAGGACCTCCTTCCAAACTCTCAATACTTACATAATTATTCAATTCAAGACAAAATAACTTCTATATATCCAAATCACACTCCATATTAAGAGTACTACAAGTATTACCTATAGGACCATTTCCTAGACAACTAGGTTGAAATGTACCCCAATTATTTTGGGGTATACTATTAACATGGGAATGCATATACCTGCATCTTAATTCTGTTGTTGTATATTCAGCCCTGTTAAGTAGGAATCTTCCTATCATTTTACCTTTATAATTTATTTTTATCTTAGCAAAAAGTTGCTTGATATCTACATATCTGCCATTTTCATTAGTAACTCTTACTGTAGGAAAATATACAAGAATAAATACATTATTAAATATATCACTAGGTTCTACATTTTCCCTATACTTACAATATTCTTCAAAACCTGGCATTCCCTGCATATCTACAAATTCCTCTCCAAAGAAATCATTGAATACCTCTAGAACCTCATAAGGTTTCTTGGTGTATTCCTCATATTCTCGGAGTTTTTTATCCTCTTCTTCCATCTATATTCTTTTATGATGTAAAAAAAAATAGGAAGGGAAAAATTCCCCTCCTACTTCAATTCTCCTACCTTCTTACTACTTTACAAAATCAAAAAGCTCATCAATTTCTGCATCAGATAGTTCACCAGTTATAGGAACTTCCTCACCTAATTCTTTCAAACTCTTCTTATAGGTCTCAGTATCCATGATACCTGCATGACCAAGAGTATTAACTACAGACACCAATACATTTCTAACAGCAGAAGATGTTTCTTTATCAAATACTCTCTTCTCAGTTTTAGCCTCTTTAGGAGACTTAGCTTTAGTTTCTTCCTTTAATGATTCCTTCTTTGTGCTGGTAGGCTGGTAATCCTCTACAAGTTTAATAAGGTCTTCAGTTTTACATCTTGTAAAATTCTGACCAAACTTCTTCAAACATGTATCTTGAAGGTTCAACTCCTTAATCTTAGCATAAGCTTCCATCCTTGACATAGCCCCTGAAGCTGTCTTATCTTTAGGAGTAGTCAACATAAAACTGAGCTCACTTACTTCCTGACCTTTCCACATTACTTTCTCAGGCAGAGGAGCAGAGTCATCCTTTAACTCAGCTCTCATGTGACCTTCATAGAAAGTCAATCCTCTGTAGTCAATACCAGCCCTTGTCATTTCTTTCTTCAACTCTCCTAAAGTAGTTGCAGTAGATTGGATAGTAAATTGCTTCTGTTTGTTACTATTAATGATTCTTACTTTTCTTGCTTCCATAATGTTTTTTTTTGCTAATTAATTTAGCAGGTTAAATATTATTTTCTTAAATTCTTTCTTGTCTTCTAAAGACTTATATAAATCCGAAACATCTTTTCCTCCCTTAAATTGAGGTAAGATTAAGTTAATAAACCCTGTAGAATCTGATAATCTTTTGCCATCTATAAGTCCAGCAGAATCATTGTCAAATAGTATATAGACTTTACCATATCTCTTTTTGAGTTCATTAATTGCAGTATCACTCATGGTATATCCTTCACCTTGGACAGCAATACATGGTATACCTGTATTAGCCCATAGACACAAAGCATCTTTCATGGAGGAACATATTATGAGTTTATCCCCAGTCTTAGGCACTTTAGTCCATAATGAGATAACAGACCTATCATGTTTATTAGACCATTTATAGCCTGACTTATTAAATGGTTGATATATTTTAAGGGTTACTTTACCCTCTTTATACTCTACATATACATAGGCATATTTATCAGTGGCAAATAGATGTTTAATGCCATCTTTAATAACTATCTTATGTGATATAGGGTATATATCAGCATATTTAAGCCATTCAATACTTATACCATAAGAATCCCAGTATTTTAAGTCATAGTTTCTCCATTCTCTGACTTTACACTCTAATATACTGGAATTATGATTCTTTATGATACCACACTTCTTCTCTCTCAAAATCCCACAGCTATTAGTACTAGTAAACTTGGGTAAGTCCTCCCAAAGATGTCTTAAGACACCATTGTAACTCTCCCCCCAATACTTCATTAATAAATCATAAGTATCACCTGAATCTCTTGTAGACAAATCAACCCAATGTATCTTTTTTCCATCCAAACTATAAAAACCAAAGGAAGGATGGTTATCATCCCTTAATGGACTTGATATGATACAAGGAATTTTGTTTACTCCAAAATAAAAGTGAATGATATCAAAGTCAGTTATCTTTGACTTGACATCATTTATATCTACTAATGGTTTACCAATACTAATAGCCATAAGATTATCTTTTAAAACTAATATATATTAAAAACTACACTTATCCCCAAGGTGTTGCTGATGGAGTTGCTGAGAAAGGAAGGTCTGAAGCCTCTTCTGTCTTAGTAAAGTCAGTTGCTTCTACTACATCTTCATGTAGTGGTGCACTGGAATAACTTACATTGGAAACCCTTCCCATATATTCAACAATGGCTGCATCAATCTTACTGTAATCAGTTACAGCATTCTTTGCAAACTCTCTTGTAAATACTGCCTGATACTGTCTGCCTTCATCAGTAGTCCTGATACCTATACAAGCCTTGACAGTATAAGTAGGAGCTAATTTAACTAAATCTGCAAGTTCTTTAACATCACCTGAAAGGATAGCTTTCATATTCAGGGATACTTCACTGTCTGTAGGATTATCTCTCATTACCCACTTGCCATTCTTATAGTTAGCTGGAGTAGGAATGTTCAGCCACTTGATAAGGAAATTAATCAACTCTTCCTCACCTCTATATGCAGGTCTGTAATCTGCACAGATATTTGCAGGTCCACTACTGTAAGTAGGAATAGATTTAGTAGCTAAATCCTCTTCTGTAGCCCAAGCAAACCTTCCATACTTATCAATTACCTGAGTCTTGCCAGATTCAGCACCTACTCTATTGGCATTTGTAAGCAAGAATGAAACAGGTAATAATAAGTTAACACCATTGTTTATCTTTGCCTCAGGATTAGTCCTAAGATAGAATACTACTCTCATAGTATCTACTCCATCCTCTGTCTTACCTTTATATTCAGGTTCTTTTTCCAGCTCTCTGCCTTGCAGTTTCTCCAATTCAGCCTTAGTAGGATTCACTGCTACTACATTGAAAGCTCCTACACCTTTATAGAGTTTAAAACTGCCTTCTACTGACTCTTTACCAATACTGACTGCCATAAAGGTCATTCCAACTTTTTTCAAATCTTTCATTTTTTAATACTTATTGTCTGTTATACTTAAAATATCTATTATTTATTCTCACTTCTAGGGTCAGCTTGTGTTCCCTCAGGAGTGTCATGAGGAATACTATCAGTTACATCTACTACTTCTGCAACAGCTTCCTCCTCTACAACATTAGGGTCAGCCTCCATCTCCATAGGTTCTTCAGGATGTTCTAACATGTATAATACCTCAGAGGAGGTATAACCTTCTGTAAGAGAAATAATAGGAGCTTCAAAGCTACTGATTACTTCTTCTATAACAGCAAGCTCACCTTGAGCTTCACTGATAGTCTTGAGAAGTTTGTCTCTTTTAACTCTTAAAGCTTTAGTGTTCTTAGCAGTTCTTTTAATGATTGCAATCTCATTTCTTGATAAATCTTTCATAATGTTTTTTAATATATTAAAAATTGGTGATTAATTATAATATTCATCCATAGCCTTAACTACCATCCCCAAATCATTAGGAATGAAGTTACTAGCAAACATACCTTCAGGACTCTTAGCTGGTATTTCTACAGTACCATCCATGAACCTATGAGTATAATAACCATAAGAGGCATTACCTTTATCATCATATTTGATAGCTGAATATAATACCATAGGAACTACTTCTACAGGATTATATTGGTTGTCAATCAATTGACCAATAGTACTAACCTTATATCCTGTTGTAATTTTATCACTTTGCACATCCTCTGAATGTAATATAAGAAAGACATGTAAGTCAGGTCTCAGCTTCTCACAAGTAGCTATAATCTGTTGGAAGTGTTGGGCTAATTCTGTGTATTTACCATATCCAGTTTCTTTAGCTCTTTTGAAATATTCCTTTCTCATTACATATATAGCATCATCAATTACTACCACCTTCACATGTGGAGCATTTGAATGGATACCTGTCAACATATTTATTACATCTGTATAAGTATCAACTCCAAATAAGTTCTTATTCTCAGTATTGTAAAGAGAGTTACTTCCTTTAAATGGGAGTCTCTTATTCAATACATTGAGAATTACTGTACTCTTTGGGTCTAACCCTTTAATACCAGATGATTTTCCAGTACCACTCTTTCCAAGAATTATTGAACAATCTGCCATAAATCTTATTTAAATCCTTTCTTTTCTTTAAAGGCAAAAGGGTTGCAAATATAGGTAAACTATTTTAATCCTGCAAGCCTCTTAGCCATTTTTATTTTATTTACTATTTTAGAAACTATCATGAAACTAACTTCAGTTTTCTTATTTATCACTGTATCTATATACTGGATATATTTCTCAATACCTGCTGTATCTTGTGGCAGAGGTAATTCTTTAAACACACTGACAGCTCCATCAAAGAATAATGGACAAATCTGACCAGCAGAACCATTGTCTCTATCTTCGATAACATATAAAAATCTGATGTTGTTTCTAAACTTTGTTATATTGTACTGTTCATGCTCTCTTAACCCATATTTAAATGGACTATACAATCCCAATACTAGATTAGCATCTCTTGTAGTAGTCTTACAATCAGCAAGACCATCAGATGTTGGATATAACTTATTGAGCTTCTGATTCTCTATACCCTCCTGAGCTTGAGCCTGATGTTGTATTGCATTGATACAATATCCTAATTGGTCTCTCAAAGTAATAAAATACTTACTCATTTTCTCAATAGTCTGCATTTTATTCATACCACTTTCAAGACTTAGATTAGAATAGTTATCCAATATAATCATCCTAACTTCCTCAGAGTCATCAGGTTCATAATAATCAATAATATTCTTTTCTTCATCAAGACCTGTCTCTCCTTTTACTTTAATAGTTTTAAGATGTAGTTTACCTCTTGATAAAGCAAAAGCCCTACAATACTTATTAATACCTGTAGGATTTCTTTCTGAATCAATATAGGTGACTGTTTCTTTAAACTTATTAATGTAAGTCTGATATTTCTCAGACTTCAACAACTCAATTATTTCCTCACTAATAGGTTTATCTGATGAAGTACTCTTTAAGTCAGTAGGAGATACTCTTATATTATCCAGCCTGAATAACAGATGACACAAGAACTCATAGAATTTCTCCTCTTTAGCCATTTCAAGGGTAAAATATAGAATCTTCAATCTTAATTGTTCAGGATGCTCCATTGCATAGAAGAAAGGCTCATATACTAACATATAATCAGCTAGTTTTGATTTTCCTCATACCACTATAGTTTTCACTACACATAATTTTAACCACAGTTAAAAGCCACAGCAAAGCATCATGTTTTGTGGTCTGGACTATGTCTTCATCCTATTATTAAATAGGAGCACCTGCATCTAGTCTCTGGGGCTGAATCTATACTAAAGGTATAGCCTATGCCTCCTCAAGTTAGCATATCAATTTTTTTTTGACTTAGCTTCCGAGGATATTCAGGTGTTACATCTATAGATTACTCTATAGTAGGGCAGTGCCTATAATTATTATATTTGGTATTTTGTTTGTTAGATTTAACTTCGAGTGGTGGTAACTGTTCAAGTTTGTAAGAGAACCTATAGCCCTTACATTGTTGGAAAGTGCCATTAGTAACTCTACATATACTTGAAGGAGAAATTCCCAATTTAGTAGCTGTGTCTTTTAATCCCAAAGGATTCTCAAACAACAAATTTCCATCTAAGTCATAAACATATAAAGTAACAGGGTTAAAATTAAAATCGAGTTTACCTTCTTGATGTAACCTTCTTCTTGTTTCTCCTTGTTTAATTCTTGACTCTTTAGATAGAATATTTCTTTCTACTTTCTTAGTAATATTATATTCTCCTCCTAATAAATCTAAACAGTATTGTTCACTTTCAGACAATATAGATTTATCACAAAACTCTAATATGAACCATTCAAAACTCTCTTCACCATATTTATTCCAAGCATTTTGTAAATGAACATTTTCATGCTTATTATGCCTTAATAAAGCAAAGTGTTTCAATAATCTTTGGTAAAGATTCTTTGAACTTCCTATGTAAGTTTTATTATTAATCTTATTTTCTATACAATAAATACCAGATACTTTCAAATCTTTTGTTATCTTTTCCATACTATAATATATTTGTTAGTGCAAATATAAAACAATACTTCTAATTATACAATAGATTAAATAAATTATTTAGCTTTTACCTTCTGATTAGCTGTTATGATATTATATCTTTTCTTCTCCATCCCTGGAAGCCACTTCCTTAATCTTGCAAAAGGCAATGGAATACAATTTATCTTTCCACTCAATATCCTATCTCTTCTCTCTATTAGAGAATCTATAGCCCTATCAAATAAATCCTTTTCTTCCATAGTTAATTAAGTGTACTTGTCCAATCCATTGATGTACTATTTACCTGATTGGCATTATCAATCCATTCAGCCAATTGGGATACTTGAATAGTCTCACCATCCCTGACTTCATCCTTCCAGATAAAATACTTGAGTAATCTCATATATGTATAACTTCCATTAAAGGATTGTACATATCTTCTAGTTGCATCAAGTATTTGCTCTTTTGTATAGTTATTACCATACCTCTTAAAGAAGGATTTCAGCTTCTTCTCAATGTCAGCTGTATTACCTCTATAATAGTAACTAGTACCTGGCATTCTACCTTCTGGATATATACTTCTTAGTTCTTTAACCAAGTCAGTCATATCACAGTTTATAGATGGGTCTTTATCACTCTCCAAGATAACATCACTAAATAGATTAATGCCTTTAGGAGTGATAGTATATTTCTTATTTAATTCTAATAAAGAACCATTTACTGATGTTATGAGTCCTTTATCAATTAAATCTTTATGTACTTCATCACTCCCATATTGTATTGCTCCAAGAACTAGAGCAGCCTCCTTAGTTATACCATGTCTACTACATACATTGTCATTTATACTTATTATCATTTATTTCTTTATAAAACCAGTATAAATTAAACCAGCAACTATTGCAATGGCCACTATTGCAGTAACCCAATCATTAGTTGCTAATATTTCCTCAACTGGACCAGTGTAAGCTAACATTCTGATAACTCTTTAACATGATTACTTTCTACATCCATAGCATGGGCACAGGCATCTTTAGTCTTTTCTACTTCTGCCATAGCTAACTGTATATCTGCCATAATTTCTGTATAGAAGTTATGAGCTGCTTTAAATGCAGCTGCTTTGGCCTTTGACTCTGCAATCTTTTTACCCAATTCCTCATTATAGGTATCTTCAGGACTACATCTTGCTATACCTTTTACTATAATACAATCAAGTCTTTCCTCCTCTCTAGCATAGGTACTTGCTATTACCCACCTAGGCATGTCTTTAAAGGCAGGGTGCTTGATTACATTGAAATCTACCTTCATCACACAGACCACTACACCTTCTTCTGCATTAGTAAAGAACTGTGTTCCTAAAATCTTAACTCTGTTCCTGTTTCTCATAATTTAATGTTTTTAAAATCTTTAAGCTCTATATATTGAACAAGTTCTGGATTATAATCTTCCAGCATCTTGTTTACAATCTCCTCATCTCTGGTATTCTTGTAATAAGGTATAATTATAACAGGGTCAGGATGTCTTAACAATCTTCCTAGTCTTTGCTTTATAATCCTATCACTATTACTTAGATTAGCATATAGTCCTATCCTGCAATTTACAAGATTAACTCCTTCATTGAGCATATCACAGGCTGTAATATGGTCTATTTCACCCTTATTAAATCTCTCTCTGATATCCATAGATTCCTTATTCTTGCTATTTATGCAATTCTTTCCTAGAATCTCAGTCTGTTCAATACTACTACAAAAGGTAAGACTTCTCTCTGATGAAAGCTGACCCAGAAGAGATAGAATAACATCATTCTTAATACTAGAAAGGAACTTAAGTCTTTGACCAGCTAAGTAAAGCCACTTAACTTTGATACCATCATTTCTGGTCACCATGTATTTTCTCTTCCAATAATCTATCTTTTTATTTATCTCTTGGATATATTGATACTCAGTACATTTAATATGGACTTGTAGGGTCTTGTCTTTAATATACTTCCATCTTTCTGTATAAGAACACTTGACTTTAATAGGAGCTTTAGGGTGTTCAATAAGAACCTGATTCTCCCTTAAAGTATCTAAAGACAAAGGTATTACTATAACCCTAGGGTCAGGTAATACATTATCATCAATAGCCTCTCTTATCTTTATCTTATAATGGAACATACCATTAAATACTAAGTATTTAAGTGTATATAGCATGTCTTTGGATATTGTTGCAGAAAGCATGACAGCCACATCTATCTTCATGGTCATGACATAAAGGATACTCCTTTCAGATAAATGATGTACCTCATCAAATATAACACAATCCCACTCCTCATCCTTATGTTTATTAAGTCCTACATAAGTACTGAACTCTATTTTATCAAGCCAATCCTTATTACCCCATTTAATGAACTCATCCTTCCAGTTATCCACTAAGACTAATCTAGGGATAACTATAAGAATCTTTCGGGGTTTATATTTTAAAGCAAAGTCCATACCTATCTTTGACTTACCAAAAGATGTAGGTAACTCACATAAAATCTTCTTAGTAGGGATACTAATTATCTCTTTGTAAACTTCTTCTCTATCCATTACAATTGTACTTATTACTTATATATAACCTATATTGTTATTGTAAATAAACTTACTAAGACTAGAATATGACAATATAAGTCCTAGTTCTAACATTGTCCCAGTTCCATTTATTATACCAAAATAATAAGGTATATGTATTACCAGTAGCTATTAAATCAAACTTGGGCTCATACCTTATGAATACCCAAAGTAGCCCTACTATTATTAGTAGAGCTACCAATATTAAAAAGAACATCATTCTTTTGTATCTTCTTCACCTTTTAAACTAGTACCAAGCATCATAAATCCCATCTTGATTAACCTATCTAACTCCTTCCATAATGTCCTTTGAATACAAATGGGAAGATTTAAAAATAAGATTAATATGACTACTCCCTGAGAAGATGGGTCTTTAAGTCTCTTTGTCTCCAGCATTACATTACTGAATACATCCATTGTTGGGTCATTACTTTTCTTTTCTACCTCTTCAAGACCTTTTACAGTAAAATCCAGAAACTCCTTAGAAAAGTACTCAGAGTTATTTATAATCCTGTTTAGCTTGGTTAACATGCCTTCAAGGAACTCTGTTTTACCATCTTCAGCTATGCCATCTAATAAACTCTCTAGGTTAAATTCTTTATCTTCCATTTTGTTTTAATTATTATAGGTTTATATTAGTGAAATTACCTAAATCAGGATGCTTATGAATCAAATATTTAGTAATAATGCATATAATTAAATGCTGAACTCCTATAGCCATTACTACTCCAAGTACCATATCTTCCCACTTAGGTAGGTTGACCCAAGAAGTGAGATATATAATACATAGAATAACAGTTATCCAAAAAGTACTGCAATATATACAATATCCTAGTGGATAAGCTATTCTTGCCTTTATTATATCCATCTTCTTGGGCACACAATTATTCTCTGATAATACATCAGGAAATTCAGCCCACTTAGACAACCATTTATCATATAAACAGTTAAGTGCCATACCTTTAGCTTTGAGACAATTTCTGTAGAAGAGTCCAAGCAAAGCTCCAGCTATACCAACAAGGATAAAATCAATAAATAAGTCTGTCATTCTTCTTTCTTTTTAAATATTATAATATCATCTCCTACTATAAATACAATTAATATAAATAGGGTGAACCAAGAGGCTGCTGAGGCAAAAAATAGTCCTAAAAAGGTTATTAAGTTTACCTCCTTTTGCACTCTATATGTCCAATATGTACCCAGAGCCCAACTAGCCAGAAAACCTACAATGTATATAATTACAAG
>ERZ791729.1012-NODE-1012-length-10701-cov-2.529589_pt1 | contig 10701 bp, 12 predicted proteins | sample MGYA00510043_ERZ791729 | MGnify/ENA primary metagenome ERZ791729 (study PRJEB30046, sample SAMN00715149) | human gut metagenome | study: EMG produced TPA metagenomics assembly of the A metagenome-wide association study of gut microbiota in type 2... | reverse complement strand
GAGTCATAACCATAACATGATTGTATGAAAGAGTAAATATCTACTGTGCGAGAGTGAATTCCATCATTCCATGGGTATGCGGTGGAATTTAGAAATTCATTTTAGTCACCGAACATCACCGAACAAAAAAGTTGATATTACATTATTTTAATGATATAATTTCTGCATGGAGGTTGTGTATGGATGAACGAATGATAATGTATTTTAATAAAATGTCAGAATTAGTCAGAATACTGTTGTCTCAACAAAATATAGAAAGTAGAGATATTAAAGATGTTTTATCGGATTCAGATTGCGAATATAATATATCTTTTTTTAATAAATTTTCATATCTAAATTTCAATGATGACCTTCAAAATGGTCAATTGTCTTTAAATATGTTGAATGATATTTTTTTTAGTAAAATAAACTATATTATTAAAGAAAGAGATATCATATCCTGTGCGGTTTTGTTATTTTATATGGATAAATGGATTTATTCAAGTTATACAACTTTTGAAAATCTTGAATATGATGCTGAATGTTATGAATCTTTAAATGATAATGCATCTGATACACATATTGCAATATTACCCAAAATATATTGCAACTGGGATAAGAAAAAGATAACAGATGAATGGGAGCAAATATTATCTTATTTTTATTTTGTAGATTATACTAAGTTAAAAGGTATGCGATTCAAAAATTATAGACTTGATTCCAATGTGGTCTTTGGCATTAATAGTGATGTGTTAAAAATTGCTATTTCCCCATTAACAAAAGAAAAAACAGTTAATTTTAGTGTGCCATATACCCGTAAGAATCATAAAACGGGAGCAGTTCAAAATCTTTTCAGGGTAGAAAATGTATCAAATGAGTCTGAATTGGAGAAACTAATTATAGAGGATATAATTAACGCAGGTAAGGCTAGAGCAAATATTCTAGTTTTCCCAGAAATGCTTGGAACGGAAAATATGCTTAATGATATATTAACTAGTCTCAGGAATAATAGCACTGATACAATTCCGCCACTAATTGTATTTCCTTCTATATGGAAAAAATCAGGAAATGACTCTGATAACACAAATCGAAGTTGTATTATATATGATGGAGAGGAGGTCTTATTTGAGCAGTATAAACGCGTTTGTTTTAAATATGCTAAAGAGGGATTTGATGTATACGAAGATATATCATTAAGTGAAAAATATAATGAAATTCATATGCTTCATATTGATGGAATTGGAAGATTTTGCGTGATTATCTGTTATGACTATTTAGAAAATCAAAACAGAAGCCTTATTATGGAAAATATGTATCCTACATTGGTTTGTAGTCCATCTTTTTCTACCGGAAGTTTCGATTTTAGTATTTTAAGTGAAAAGTATTTTAATAATAGTTGTAATTGGATTTGGTGTAATACATGTTCTGCAAGTAATGAAACAAAAAATAAAAACAATTTTGATATTGTTGGCATTGTTACAACATTAAACAAACACAATGATCAAAAACGTAATGATTCATTTAAACAAAAATTTGATGGTGTAGGACAATGTACAAGGCAAGACTGTATTAATTGTTTATTTTATGCAGATATTCCTCTTTCAAATTACAATATAATACAGGAGGAAAGTGATAAATATGAATGATAATATTAAAAAAATCGAAGAAAAAGATAGCAGTTTGTATTACAAAAAAGAATTAAATAATTTATTAGATGTATGTATTCAATCTTATATTAATACAGATTATGAAAAGTTAGAGGTAGAGTTAAGGAAATATCGTAAAATTAAAAGAAAAATGTCTGATGAGATTGATTCATTCGAAAATGATGAGGAAAAAACTATTATCTATAAAAGCAAGTTTGTACAAACATATAATATCATGAATAAGCTTTTGAATATTTATATTAAAAAGCAAAACATAAATAATGAAATAATTAGTGTATTACGGTCTTTTAGTAAAGCTAGGGAAGTGATTTTTTATTTATATAAAAACCATAACGTTCGTCAAAATATGATAATTAAATCAAATATAGATATTAAACGATCTACGCTATCTGATTTACTTAATAAGCTTATCAGTATTCGATGTGTTGATCGAATAAATGTCGGTAAGTATCCTATATATAATTTAACGATAGATTGCAGACGATATGTTTATGATAATTTCGAACAATTTAATGAGGTTAGAATCATAAGTAAGCAGGAACTCGACAGCGAGCGAAATAATTTTATAGAGAAAAAAGAAAAAGCAAAATGGGGCAATAATATATATCAAAAGAAATTCTATGATCCCGAAATAAATAAAATGGTGAAGGAGGATTATTGTGTATATGGAAGAAATAAAGAAACAATTTCAAACACTTAACAATATTGACGAGCACTGGTTTTCTCTAATTAGAAAATATATAGATGATGATAATAATTTTCAAATTGATGAAAAAATCTTGACAGAATTTAATAAATTGTATGTACTTTTGAGTGAAAATTATAAAATAGATAAAAAAGAAGTTCGAAAACTTTGCTCAAACTATTTGGATAAGTCCGACTCAGAATGGTTAGATAATCATATAATAAATTCATTAGAACCATATTTTACATTTGAATTTATGAGACAATTACAGGAAAACGATTTTAAACAGTGCTTTGAATTTATTGATTACGTTTTTGATAATGTAATTGTCAGATTTGACCCTCAATGTGCAATTAGATATTGTAATGAACATAAAATAACAACTGATATTTTTATAGATGCCTCTAAAATGCTTGGTGGAATGGTAAATTATTATATTAATCAGCATTATACAGATAATGCTATTATCAAAGATATCAACGAGGAAACCAGTCTAAATGTAGAAATTTGTAATTACATATGTAAAAAAATTAATGATAATTATTTAACTTTACAATTGAATGCTATAATTGATTTAAAAAAATAAGAAAGTTTGAGATACAATAAATGCATTAGTACAGGATAATTGCTGGATTACGCATTATTGGAGGAGGCAGGGCTTATGTAATAAGCCCTGCACTACACTTTAATCTATAAAAAAGTCGTAAAAACTATGCTCTGTCATCTTTCAAAATATCTTCCATTTTATCGGAGTCATATGCTGGAAGAACATCTGGAAGTGTTCCGTCAAACATTGCCGCATAAATTTTTTTGTCTGCACGTAATTGATAGCATTCGAGCGGGTTTAAGGTTGAAGCACCATCTTTATTTTTTACAATAAAGCATATCTCATCGTTTCTAAGTATTTCAGTAGCCAAGAGCCGGGATTCATGGCTGGTTATAATAAGTTGAGTGTTTCGTTCTTCAGCGATTTTCAAAAACAATTCTATAATCCTGGTTGTAATTACGGGATGGAGACACCTGTCTATTTCATCAATAATCAAAGTCTTATTATCAGATATCTTCAGTAATATTTCAATTAAGTCCAGAATTCTGGCTGTTCCGTCAGATTCTTCATTCAAAGAAAAGTATATAGATTCTTTTTCGTGACTGAATTCAATTGTTTTAATTATTAATTCATTATTTTCATTTAATTCAAAGGTATAAAATTCCTTATATGAACGAAGCATGCATGTAATTGGCTTGTTTGGAAGCTTTGTTTTTTTTCGTTCGAGATCAGATAGAACCTTATCGTACACATCTTCTGGAACACGGCTTTTTATAACATCCTGAGGAACAGTTACTATTCTGAGGTCGCTGATTCCAGTGCCGAGTGCATTCAGTAGTTTTGCTATTTCATTGAGATTCGAATTTGAAAAATAAGGGTATCCGGTAATAATACTGTTTGGGTAGCTGATATTCAGGCTTCTACTGAACCAGCGATAAAGATCTTGCAGTATTTTTAGTTCCAGATTATCTTCGTACATCTTGGATTTACCATGATTTATTATAGAAAGAAATAGTATTTCCGTATCAGAGGAGCTGTCTTCACCATATGTGAGGAGCTTTTCCTTGGAACTGCTTTTCCTAAAATAATCACCTACCGTGAAAATTGAATCAGCGGTGTTTCTGTTATAAAGGTTTTTGTTTGTACAATCTGAAGTTTTTTCATAGAGATATTCTTCTAATATTATTCCGGTTTTAAGTAAAACAGAAAAACCATAAACAATCCGTTTTCTTGACAATAATAACTCAACTTCAAATGTTGATGGAAGTTCTTGATTGTTCGGCTTGAGTCGGAAATATTTTGTCGTAAAACCAATTGGCATTTTATCTAGAATGATATCCTGTACAAATTCAAATGCCTTAGTTAAATTTGATTTACCGGAAGCGTTAGCTCCAAAGACAGCTTTACATTTGGTGAGTTTTACGTGAGAGTCCTTATATAATCGTTTTGAGTGCTTTCGTGCTTTTCCTCCTTCCATTGAAAATGTTTGCTTTTCATCAAAAGAAAGAAAATTTGAAACAGTAAAATTAATTAACATATTAATCTCCTTCGCTTATTTATAATAAGCGAAAAAAACGCTTTTGTCAATTTAAAATGATGAAAATATAAGTTTACAAATAAAAAAAACTAGATAAAAACGAAAAAATCGTTTTAACATGTTGACTTGAATAGAAAAAGATGCTATTGTTTTATTAGCAAAAGGCACGGATGAGTGCTAATAAATCGAAAATTTCATGAACAAGGAGGAACAGAATATGAAATTACAAGCTTTAAGTCATTACGATGATGATATGGACACAAGATACGGGGACTGTATTATGTTATTAGATGATACTAGCCTGATAGTGTATGATTGTGGCCATCAGAGACATGCTGATGAGGTAGAAGCATATTTGGAAAAGCATTTAGCAATAAAGGATGTACATATCGTAATCTCACATAATGATTCAGATCATATCAATGGTATATCAGCATTAATGGAGTATCTATATGAGAATAACTATACTGTTACGTTGTATACTTCATTATATCTTAAGGCAACTAAGGAGATTTTGGATATATTAGATGATGACAGGAGAACTGAAAAGGCAACTCGTGAGCATATATTGGAATTGTTCAATAATATTAAGGATATTGTGGAGAAGGCAGAGGAATATGAATTTACTGTAAAGAATGCAGAGGTAGATACAAAAGTGTCAACCGGTAAAATAGTAGGACCAACAGTAGATGAGTTTGCGGCAGTAGTTGCTGAGGCAATTGAAAAGCAAAGCGCGGGTGCGAAAATAGATGATGAAACGGTTATGAATGCAGCTAGTGTCCAACTAAATATTAAGATTGATGATGCATCGGAAGTTTTATTATGTGGCGATGCTTCCCCGGTATATCTTCATGATCTTGATAAATATGACCTGATTCAATTACCTCATCATGGAAAGCTGGAGAGTGCTCAGAAGATATTTGATGCTTTGGAAGATCCATATATGAAGGAGTTTTTAGTATCTGATAATACAGGAAGCGGAGCAACAAGTGGTGGATCAGATAAGCTTATAGAGTATATGAAAACGGAAAAAATGAATGCTGCTTACAATACTAAAAATGGAGGTATAAAGCTCCCAAAGGAAACGAGCTATGATGGATATGGAAACGGTAGTTCATCAGAAAGGAAGGTTAAATTAGGTGGAATGGATTGTAACAAATGGGAATGGTATTGTATGTAGTAAAGATGAATTGGCTGCCAGAAGGGAGTTTATTGGTATGATAACCGGTGTGTCACCATCAAGGTGGCACATCATTGTTAAGGATATTAATAATAGATTTTATTATAAATGTAATACAATTGATGACATCAACGGTCTGTTTATTACTGGACATGTTGGTGAGGTGTGGGAGATATGTAAGTCTCCCGGTATTGGAAAGTTTGATTTTGTTGTTGCAAATACATGCATATGGGAAGAGGGGTATGAAAAGCAAATTCTGTCAGAGCTGATGCATGCAAGACAAGACATTATATTGTGGTATGCGAAGCAAGTGGTATCATTGGAAAGAGGACTTGCTCTGCGAAAGACAAATGAATTGGAAAATAAAGGGATGTTTGGCTTTCCTACCTCAAAATCAGAACGAATACTTTTTAAAAATAGGGAAAAAGGGTTTATGAATGCATTGCATGTGGCTTTTGATAAAGTATCAGCAATTTATATTGCTTAAAGGTGAAAGGAATTATAATGGATATCAAGGATTATAGAAGTAAGGAATTAACAGCATACGTTTTGGGAATATCATTGATAATCATGTATATAGAAGAAATATGGTCGTTCAATAATTTGAATTTGGAAATGCTACAATTGTTTTCTACAATTATCAATTCGCTTCTATCTACTTCAATCATGATTATTTTTGTGATAATAGCTGATAGTGTGATAGATAACAAAGTAAAAGAGAGAATTGTGTTTTGGCAGAAAAGTATGCCAGGAACCACAGTCTTTTCGGATATCAAAAATGAAAAAATTAAAGATGATAGATTTACCAGAGAGGCAGTGTTATATCAATATTCGGAGATTTATGACAAATTAAGTGGAATATCATCAGAGAAAGAGCGTAAGAAGCTAGAGAATGCTGTGTGGTACGGAATATATAAAAAGCACAAAACAGAGAAGATGATTGAAGTATCAAATCGCGATTATTTATTATGCAGAGATCTTACCTCAGTAAACATTATAATATTGATAATGTATTTAGGATTGTCAGTTGTGTTGCAGATGGTTGCATTAAAATGGAAAGCAATAGTTTTCTTGGCGTTTATATATATAATTTTGATGATAGCGGCGAGGATAAAGGCTCAGAGATTTGTATTTAATGTTATTGCAGCGGATGTATGTTAATTCAGGGTGATATTATTTTATGTGGAAAATTTCATCACACATCGTGGCAACGAAAGGTGTATACATAATGAATACTAGGAGGTAAGACAATGGAGACCGATACATTAATTAGAAAAAATTTTTTTAAGAAAATTTTTGGATCTGATGAGAATATTTCTTTCAAAATTTCATCAGCCTTTTTAATTTCAGCAATAATATTTGGGATTTTTACGTGGATATATAAAGATGACAAGAATTTAACTACGGCTTTTACCTATGCATCTTCAATAGGATTTGCGTGCTGGATGTTAATAGCTAAAGGAATTGAGAGATTAGAATATGTTGGATATGAGTCGCTTAGGTTTTTAATATTTTTCTGTATATTGATACCTTCAATGAATTATTTATTAAATATGCCATCGTTAAATATTTTTTGGTTTATTATGGCATGTTTAGGTGTATTTGTCAGTTGTATTTATGTAATAACAAAATTAAATGATTTATATAGTTTTATGAATGCTCTTTTTGTTAAATTGAAAATGAAGCTATTTAATACAGATAACATTTCATCAACAGGAATAAAAGCGATGATTGAAAATATTACAGTTTTCTTAGTTACCATTGGCAGTTTCTTTATTGCAGTAAAAACTATTATGAAAACCCTTCTTCAAATACGAGAAATGTTTTAGCTGAGTACGATGAAATTATAATTCCATCCATTTTTTGCAAGGCAAAGCTATATATTTCCTGGATTCTCGAAAACCTCGTCATGTTTCCGAGAATCCAGGAAATAAGCTATAAATAAGAGTTTTAGTCGCAAAATTTCTGGAGGGTAACATCAATGTGGTCAAAATAGTGTCAACTTAAGAAAAAGTCTTAAGTTGATGCAAGATAAAGTTATCAAATAGAAGTTAAAAAATAAAGTAATTCAGAAAATGACGCACTTTAACAAGGACTCCGTGAAAGTCCTATTAATTAGTATAATTTTTATTTCAATCAAAAAGAAACTTTTTGATTGTTAAAGTGTGTTCGTCCCTTTGCTTTATTCTTTTTTCGTTTGAAAGTACGGCCTGGCATTATTTGAGACCTGTTACGGTCAGCTTCTGAATAAAGTCTGTTAATTTCGTCGATAGTACTGAAGGTACACAGTATTTTTGCAAACTGCTTGCAATTTGCAATCAAACGAAATATAATGAAGAAAAAAGAGGAGGCGATATCTATGGCAAGAACAGCAAATGTATTTGCACGTGTTGAGCCTGAAGTAAAAGAGCAGGCAGAGCAGGTGCTTGATCGACTTGGCATTCCAATGTCCAATGCGGTAGGAATGTTTCTGAGACAGATTGTACTCCAGAGAGGAATTCCTTTTGAAATGAAACTTCCGGCTTATGAGGAACCTGTTGCGTATGGTTCTCTTACAAAGGAACAGTTCGATGCAGAAATAGAAAAAGGCATGGAAGATATTAAAGCAGGCAGAGTATATTCAGCAGATGAAGTTGAAGCAGAAATGAAACGGGAATTTGGTATATGAAATATAAAGTGATGTATACAGCAGGAGCCAAAAGAGATCTGAGAAATATTTTCATATATATTTCAGAGGAACTGTTAGCTCCAGAGAACGCTGCCGGACAGACAGACCGAATTATGGCTGCTATTCGAAAGCTGGACACCATGCCGAATAGAAACCGGCTTTATGAGGAAGAACCATGGCACAGCAGAGGACTTCGGTTCTTTCCGGTGGACAATTATTTGGTATTTTATAAGACAAATGATGAAAATGAAATAGTGTATATAGTTCGAATTATGTATCGAGGACGTGATGTTCGCAAGCAGTTAAGCCGGACAGAAGACATTTCAGAAAATTAAAATTTAATATGGAACCAGAGGTTTGAGCAGTTAGTCTATGAAAAATAGGGGAGCTGCTTTTTTCATACAAAGTCCATCTGAAGATGTGTGATTTAATACTAACGGACTATTTTAGTAGTATTCCCTGATTCCTTCGTGGGCTTTGTTATGATAGTATTCTTCAAGGAAAATTTTCCAGTAATGATTCAGTTCATCAAGTGTACGTATCTTTTTGCCTTTGCTTTTGCAATGAAATCATCTACTACCTGATGGAATTTTTCAATTTTTCCTTTCGATTTTCCGCTTCTTAAAGGTGCAAATGCGATCTGTATCGAAAGCCTGGCAAGCGAGAGTTTAAGCTGCTTTTTAGTCTTTGTCAGCATGGTTGACAGACAGCAGGAAGAATTTCTTTCTGTGCAGGAAAACCTCATCGACTCGGTGTACAGATTTCTTGACGATTCAAGCTGGGTGCCAAATGATGATGAATATCAGGGATTCTTGCGAAAATGGTATGCAAGCATGATTGGATAAGAGCATCAACTTATATGTATTTTTATATTTATACCGGGGTATTAGGGGCAGAGTCCTTAACAAGATTTGTGCTTTGTCAGACAAAGTGCGTATCTTGCAAATAAATAGGCTACGTTATGGCTGAAAATGAAGTGTAAATCTGCATGAAAACACATAAAAACGTGCAAAAATGCCCTTATATGAGAAGTGTGTAACATGTGCTGAACTAAAAAAACAGATGTATGAAGCAAAAAAACAGGCAAAAAACACATAAAAAGCAATATTCATGCAATGTACTGACAGAATGTGATAACAGTAAAATGACGAGTATAACCCAGCGGGCTAAGACAAGAGAATAAGGAGGCAGACTGGAAATGAATAAACGAGACCATCTTGGGAATCGGAACAGAAATTTAGCAAAGATAGACATGGAAAAGGTGTACCGGCTTATAGATGAAGGATTGACTGTAAAACAGGTAGCAGAGAAAATCGGAGTATCTCCAAGTACTTTATATCGACATCACAGTAAGCTGCAGAAAGAAAATGCAAGTAAATTGGATGGACTTCCAAAACCGTATAATTATACAGTATAAAAAAATATGCAATAATAGGAAGTGGGATTGACAAAAATATGAAATGTATTATATTCTTAAGTGTAAGAATACAAGATAAAGGTTTAGAAGATAGTTATAGAATTAATAGTAAATGAGTTAATAGCTTTTGAACATGATATCAATATATAGAGAGGTTTTTTATGATAAGCTATAATAAAATTTCATCAAATAATATAGAAAAAGGTATTAAATTATACACTATTATTAAATGGGTTATTTCATTTATTTTGGTAGCAAGTATAGTACTTTGTCTGGTTGCTATTTTTTTCTATTCGGAAAATATAACTCTTGAGATTATTTCTTATGTGGCGGTTATACTTTCTATTGTAATTGTTTATATTTTACCAGTTGGTAAAATAAAGATTCAAATGGACACAGTAGATGATTATAAAGAGGTGCTATCATATTTGTCTAAAATTGAACCCAAAATATGTAAACAGTATTATTTAACGGGAATTTATATTATCAAAAGATCTGTAGAAGATTTTGAACATGAGTATTTTAAAAGGCTAGAATATAGTCAAATTGATGATTATGAGCAGAAAATAAGAAACAATATATCGATGTTTATTAAGGAAATTAATGAAGATAAAGATAAAAATGGAATGGCCAAGAAATTTTATTGTGTTGGGTATGTAAAGAAAACGGCTAGCAATTTACTAAATGAGTTAAATGGTTACCCAACAAGCGAAATAGATGGTACATTAAGTGAAAATAGTATAAAGGGACATTTATTTAATCCAAGGATAATATGTGGTTTTGTTTTAGGAGCACTTATTATTTTTAAGATTATAGTTATTGCAGGAAAACACCCCGAGTTGATAGAAATGCCACTAATAAATTTATTTTATAATACTATAGCCGATATTATTGCTTTAATACTTTTAATTAAAGAGGAATTTGAAAAGAAATAAAACATGTAGTGTTTTATAGTGAGCTGACTTGAAAAAGAAAATTCCAGTGCAAGAGTAAATTCCATCGTGATTTAAATTTTGCTGCA
>ERZ791729.1011-NODE-1011-length-10708-cov-3.197691_pt1 | contig 10708 bp, 7 predicted proteins | sample MGYA00510043_ERZ791729 | MGnify/ENA primary metagenome ERZ791729 (study PRJEB30046, sample SAMN00715149) | human gut metagenome | study: EMG produced TPA metagenomics assembly of the A metagenome-wide association study of gut microbiota in type 2... | reverse complement strand
GAAAGCCAGGGACCCAACCATGTCGAGTACGCCGAGGATATGTACGAGAACGGCAACAAAATCGGCATCATGGGCTGACCTCAAAAATTGCGCCGCATAAACAAAGAAATAACCGCAGGAGAGCAAAAAAGCATTCCTGCGGTTATCCTTTGCCAGTTTATAATTCAAAATCTCTCGTCTGGAAAGGACATCACGAATCTGAAAATTGGATTTTCAATAGACAAACTGAAGCTGCTGTGTTAGAATTAACCTGTATTAGTGTATACTCTGACACGAGGTGTTACGATGACGATTTGTTATAATAAGCTGTGGAAACTCCTGATTGATAAAAACATGAAAAAGAAGGATCTGCGTCTGGCTACCGGCATGTCTACGACCGCCCTTGCCAAGCTGGGCAAGAACCAGCATGTCAGTACAGAGATTCTGACGAAAATCTGCACCGTGCTGGATTGCGACTTCTGCGATATCATAGAGCTCGTAAAGGAGGAAAACCATGATTGACTTTTCCAAAATCGAGCAATATCGGGAGAACAACCGCATTGAGGCGAAGAAAGCCCTTGGCGGTCTGCCCAAAAGCATTTGGGAAACCTACTCTGCCTTCGCCAATACCCACGGCGGCATTATCCTGTTGGGCGTGGAAGAATGGGCGGATAAATCCTTGCACACGGTAGATCTGCCAGACCCTGACAGACTCATCAAGGAGTTCTGGGACATCGTCAACAATCCCAACAAGACCAGCGTGAATGTGCTGTCCTCCAAGGATGTATTTGTGCAGGAAGTCGACGGCAATCATATCGTGGTCATCAATGTCCCCCGTGCCGAGCGCTCCTATAAACCGGTGTATGTGGACGGCAATCCGCTCTGCACCTACCGCCGCAACGGTGAGGGCGACTATCGCTGCACCAAGGAGGAATATCAGGCCATGGTGCGCGATGCATCGGTAAAGACGCAGGATATGCTGGTTCTGAACGAGATGGACTTGACAGTGTTCAATCAGGAGAGTGTCCGCAGCTATCGCCAGAGGATGCGCCTCTCCCGCCCCGGCCATGTGTGGGAAGCCTTGGAGGATGAAGATTTCCTCCTGAAGCTGGGTGCCGTGGGCATCGGCTCTGATGGGAAGAAGCATCCCACTTCTGCCGGACTTCTCATGTTCGGCAACGAATACGATATTGTGCGGGAATTCAACGCTTACTTTCTGGACTATCAGGAACAGTATGACGCTGATACCCGTTGGACTGACCGTATCATATCTTCCTCCGGCGACTGGAGCGGCAATGTGTATGACTTCTATTTCCGGGTCTACAACAAGCTGATTCAGGACATCAAAGTGCCTTTCAAAATGGAGGGCGGTACCAGAGTGGATGATACAGATGTGCATAAAGCACTGCGCGAAGCGCTGGCAAATTGCCTGGTTCATGCCGATTATTATGGCAGGCAGGGACTGGTCATTATTAAAAAGCGGGACAGCATTACCATGTCCAACCCTGGCAGCTTCCGTATTGAAGTGGACGCGGCGAAAAGCGGCGGTGTATCCGACCCGCGGAACGGCGCGATGCTGAAAATGTTCAACCTGATTGATATTGGCGAGCGTGCCGGCAGCGGTATCCCCAACATCTTCCGCGTCTGGCGGGAGCAGGGCTGGGCGGCACCGGTGATTTCCGAAAGATTTGATCCTGACCGGATTATATTGTCTCTTGCATTTAAGAAAAGCGACGATAAAAAAGCGACGATAAAAAGCGACGATAAAAAAACGACGATAAAAACAGCGCGGCAAAAGAATGAAATTATCACTTACCTGACAGATCATATTTCGGCCAGAAGTGCCGATATTGCAGAGCTCCTTGGAGTCAAAAGTACACGAGCCAAGAAACTCCTCTCTGAACTGACTGCGGAGGAAATTGTTGTAGCCGAAGGCGGAAATCGAAACAGAACTTATAAGCTGAAATCTTAATAGTCCAGAATAACGGGTAGAAACTTTAGTAAGATACCATTCAGGATCTGATCATTGATGCCTTATTACAGCGAGAAAGGAAACAAGGAAATATGGACAATCAGGTGCATAATCAAATAGTCAGTTTTATATGGAGTATCGCAGACGACTGCCTGCGTGATGTTTATGTGCGCGGCAAGTACCGTGATGTGATCCTGCCGATGACGGTCATCCGTCGTTTGGATGCTCTTTTGGAGGACAGTAAAGAGGCTGTCCTGGATATGAAGAAAAAGTTGGATGCGGCAGGTATCGATAACCAGTGGCCGGCACTGTGCAATGTGGCAGGACAGGCATTTTGCAATGCATCGCCGTTTTTACTGAAAGATTTGACCAGCCGCGCAAAAAAGCAAACGTTGAAAAGCGATTTCGAGGCATATCTGGACGGTTTTTCTCCGAACGTGAAGGAGATTTTAGAGAAGTTCAAATTCCGCAATCAGATTGATACCATGATTGAGGCGGACATTCTCGGCGCGGTGATTGAAAAGTTTGTGTCCTCGGATATTAACCTCAGTCCCAATCCGATTTATAAGAATGAAGAGAAAACCATCCTCAAGCATCCGGGACTGGACAATCACGGCATGGGCACGATTTTCGAGGAACTGATTCGCCGTTTCAACGAAGAAAACAACGAGGAAGCCGGCGAACACTGGACGCCCCGTGATGTTGTGGAACTGATGGCCGACCTTATCTTCATGCCGATTGCCGATCAGATCAAGGACGCTACCTATTCCTGCTATGACGGAGCCTGCGGAACGGGAGGTATGCTCACCGTGGCGCAGGAACGGCTTCAGACATTGGCGGCACGGCGCGGAAAGAATGTCTCCATTCACCTGTTTGGGCAGGAGATCAACCCGGAGACCTATGCCATTTGCAAGGCAGATATGCTGCTCAAGGGCGACGGCGAACAGGCAGATCACATCAGCTACGGCTCGACGCTGTCACTGGACGGAAACGCCACCCGGCAGTTTGATTTCATGCTCTCCAATCCGCCATACGGCAAGAGCTGGAAAACAGACGCCGATAAGATGGGCGGCAAAAAGGAAATTCTCGACACCCGATTCAACGCCTACCTCGAAGATGGTGAGCAGCTTGCCATGCTCCCGCGTACCAGTGATGGGCAGCTTCTGTTCCTACTGAACAATGTAGCAAAAATGAAAAAGGACACGCCGCTGGGCAGTCGCATTGCAGAAGTACATAACGGCTCATCCATCTTCACCGGAGACGCAGGCAGCGGCGAAAGCAATGCCCGCCGTTATATGATCGAAAATGACTTGGTAGAAGCTATTATTGCCGTGCCGGAGAATATGTTCTACAATACAGGTATCGGCACCTTTATTTGGGTACTTTCCAACAAGAAAGAGGAAAGGCGCAAAGGCAAAATCCAACTCATTGACGCTACGGCGATGAAAGAATCCCTCCGCAAGAACATGGGCAGGAAGAACTGCGAATTCACGCCCGATATTCGCAAAGAAATCGTCCGCATCTTCCTCGACATGGAAGAAAGCGATGTCAGTATGGTTTTCAACAATGATGAATTTGCCTTTTGGAATGTGACGGTGGAACGCCCGCTCCGTCTGCGTGTGTGTCCCGACTGCACGATTCCTGCTGACCTATTCAAAAAGGCGGACGAATACGAAACCGTGACTTCTGCGATTGCAAAGGCTGCCGAAACTGCGCCGCTGGATGACTGGACGGCATTTGCCAAAGCCACCAAGCTCAAGGCAGCGCAGCTTAAGAAAATCCGCCCGTTTATCACTGAAAAGGATGCTTCGACGCAGCCTATTGACGGAGAGCCGGATGTTGACCTGCGTGATACTGAAAATATCCCATTCACCTATGAGGGCGGCATTGATGCCTTTATGAAAAACGAGGTGCTGACCTACGCATCGGACGCATGGGTGGACGAAAAGAAAATACAGATTGGCTATGAAATCAGCTTTACGAAGTATTTTTATAAGCCGGTGGAACTGCGTGACATGAGAGCTATTATTTCGGAACTTCAAAACCTGGAACGTAAATCTGATGGTATGCTCAGCAAAATCACGGGAGAAATGCTATGAGTACGAATTTATTTAACCCCGCTGACAAGCGAAGCTATCCAGCGCGATGGCCGCTAATCCGTGGGAAGCAACTATTTCAAGAGATAGATGAGCGTTCGAAGGATGGAACGGAGGAACTGCTCTCTGTTTCTCATATCACCGGAATAACACCACGTAGCCAGAAAAATGTAACGATGTTTCAAGCCGAATCCTTGGTCGGATATAAGCTTTGCAAAACCGGAGATATCGTAGCAAACACTATGTGGACATGGCAAGGAGCTATCGGAGTATCAAAATTTGCGGGTGTAGTCAGTCCGGCATACAATGTGTATCGGCAGAAATCGGATATATTTAATCCGCAATATCTTGATATGCTCTTAAGGGAACGGCAGTTGGTAGATGTTTATCATTCGCTTTCAACTGGAATTAGACCGTCCAGATTAAGGCTCTATCCGGATGTGTTTTTAACCATTAAACTTCCCGTCCCGCCCCGTGAGGAGCAGGATCAGATCGTGTGCTTTCTGGATTGGAAGGTTTCGAGCATCAATAAGCTGATTTCAAACTATCGACATCAGATTGCATTGCTCGATGAGATGAAACAGCGGCAAATTGACGAAGCGGCTATAAAAGGTATGCGTAAAAGCGTGATTACCCACAACGATGATATGCGATGGAACATTGATTATCCAGAGCATTGGGAGATTCAGCGCACAAGAAAATCATTCTCTTTCCGCAAAGGTCTCTCCATCACGAAGGCAAACCTTGAAGAAACCGGCATAGCGGTAATCAGCTACGGACAGGTTCATTCAAAGAAGAACTCTGGTGTTGCTCTTAATGGAGATTTAATCAGATATGTGAATGAGGCCTATCTGACAACGAATCAGAGTTGCCTTGTAGAAAAAGGCGATTTCATCTTTGCCGACACATCTGAAGATGTGGCAGGTTGTGGAAATTGTGCCTATATCGACTGGGATGACACAATTTTTGCAGGCTACCATTCAATCATTGCGCATCCCGATGGTTCGATAAACAGCAAGTATCTTGCTTATCTATTTAAATCACCTACTTGGCGCTATCAGATTCGCAAGAAGGTTAATGGAGTCAAGGTATATAGCATCACGCAGAAAATGCTGAAGGATACATTCATCTTAATACCGCCCATTGACGAACAGGAAGAAATCATCAGATATCTTGATGAGGTGTACGCTAAGATTGATGTCACCATTAAGAAAATGGAAGCAAAAATAGCGAATTTGCAGGATTTAAAAATCTGCCTTATAGCTGACACCGTCACCGGCAAGATTGATGTCCGTGGCATTGAGATTCCCGAATATGAATTTGTAGATGAAGATGCCGATGCGGATAATGAGGACGATGGTGAAGAAGATACTGAAGAACAGGAGGATTAAACATGGCTGTTGCTAAACAAAACGGAGATGTTATTCCTTTTGTAAAGCAGAAGGATTACATTATGGTCAATAATGATCTCGGCGGTGGTTCGTTCGGGAAGACGGTCTTACTCCAAGATCCGTTTATAGACGAACTGTTTGTCGCAAAAAAATATGAACCAGAGTACGATGGAATTAAGGAGCAATTCTATAAGAATTTTCTTGATGAAATCAAGATTCTCTACAAACTCAACCATAGAAACATTGTCCGTATTTATAACTATTACGCTTATGAAAATATTTACACGGGCTATATCCTTATGGAGTACATTGACGGGGAAAATATAGGGGACTTTATCAGTGATTACTTTGCCCCGTTTGCAGAGACCACTTTGGATGATGTTTTTCTGCAGCTTATCGATGCGTTTTGCTACATAGAAGCGCACGGAATCATTCACCGGGATATTCGTGAGGGAAACATTCTCGTAGATAAAAGTGGAACGGTGAAAGTAATTGATTTCGGGATAGGAAAGATTGCTTCAAGGGTAGATGGTGGCGACGCTGACAGCCTTGTGGCAGACATTAATCGTGCTGCATCTGACACTCTGCCGCAGGAATATTATGATGGTATCTATACCAGCCTTACGGATATGTTCTATCTGGCAGAACTGTTTGGTCGGTTAATCGATAACGCAGGAAGCTGTGATCGGACAGATTTTTCTTACAATGACATTTTGAATAAAATGATGGAGAAAAAGCCTGAAAATCGTTTTGAAAGTTTTGCTGCTATACGAGAGGCCATAGGAAAGCACGATTTCCTTCATATGCAAATATCTGACGAGGACAGGGAAATCTATCAGGAGTTTACTAATTTAATTTATAAGTCTCTAACATCTTATATGTCGGAACCCCGATTCAATACTGACTGTGCGATTTTTATTTCCAGATTGGAAAAAGCACTTACTACTAATCTGTTTGAAACGATGATTCAAAAGAATGCCGATGTAATTAGTAGTGTTGTTGACTGTGGTTACCGTTATAACAATGGAGTGAATATCCCAAATGAAACGGTCGGAAAATTTTTGGACTGGTTCCGCGCAGCGACACCACAATCACAGGCTCTTGTGCTAAATAACTTTATTGCTAAAATCTCCGATATTGAGGTTGTAGAGCCAGAACCTGAATTGCCGTTCTGATTTTATTGGAGAGGAGGAATGGTATGTTTGCAAATACGAAGGAAAGCGGACTTGAAATGCTTATCGTAAAATGGCTTGTTGAGCACAACGGCTATGAGGAAGGCTCCAACGCTGATTACAATAAAGAGTACGCCATAGATGAGACTCGACTGTTCCGCTTTCTGCAAGATACACAGCCGGAGCAAATGGACAAGCTGGGCGTGTTCAAGTTTGAGCAGAAAAAACGCCAATTTCTGAATCGCCTACAAGGCGAAATTGCAAAGCGCGGAATTATTGATGTGCTGCGCAATGGTATCAAGGTTTATCCGGTCGATCTCATCATGTTTTATCTAACGCCGACCGAGAAAAATGCCAAGGCACGGGAGATGTTTGAAAAGAACATTTTCAGCGTGACCCGTCAGCTTCGCTATGCGCAGGATGCCGGGAAGCTGGCCCTTGATATGTGCGTTTTTATAAACGGTCTGCCTGTTATCACCTTTGAACTGAAAAACCAACTCACGAAGCAGAATGTTGATGATGCTGTGCAGCAGTACAAAGATGACCGCGATTCCCGTGAGTCGCTGTTCACCTTTAAGCGATGCATGGTGCATTTTGCGGTGGATGATGCTCGTATCAAGTTCTGTACTAAGTTGGCAGGAAAAGATAGTTGGTTTTTGCCATTTGATAAGGGTTATAACGATGGCGCCGGCAACCCGCCCAACCCGGACGGCATTATGACCGACTATCTATGGAAAGATATTCTCACGAAGGAAAAGTTAACTCTGATCATCGAGAATTATGCACAAGTTGTAGTTGAGGTAGACGAGGATACCAAGAAGAAAAAGGAAAAGCAAATTTTCCCGCGTTATCATCAGCTGGATGTTGTTACAAAGCTACTTGCCGATGTAAAAGCTAATGGTGTTGGAAAGAAATACTTGATTCAGCACAGTGCGGGCAGCGGAAAATCCAACTCTATCGCATGGCTTGCTCATCAGCTCATCGGGCTTGAACAGGATGGTCGTCCGATGCTGGATTCCGTTATTGTGGTAACCGACCGCCGCATCCTGGATAAGCAGATAAGGGATACCATCAAGCAGTTTATGCAAGTGAGCAATACAGTTGCATGGGCGGAGCATTCTGGGGATTTAACAAAAGCAATCACTGATGGAAAGCGCATCATTGTTACCACAATCGAGAAATTTCCATATATCGTTCCGCAAATCGGTGCAGAGCATAAGAGCAATCATTTCGCCATTATCATTGATGAAGCGCACTCTGGTCAGAGCGGGCGAAACTCTGCGCAAATGAATCTTGCGCTTTCAGGACTTGCTTCTGATGATGAGATGGACAACGAGGATAAGATCAACGCTATGATGGAAGGGCGTAAACTGCTGAACAACGCCAGCTACTTTGCATTTACCGCTACGCCGAAAAATAAGACGTTGGAAACCTTCGGCGTACCCTACCAGGATGGAGATGCCATCAAGCATAGACCTTTCCATGTCTACACCATGAAGCAGGCCATTCAAGAAGGCTTCATTCTGGATGTATTAAAATACTATACGCCCATCGACAGCTTTTACAAATTGATGAAAACCGTCGAGGACGATCCGATGTTTGACAAAAAGCGGGCGCAGAAGAAGCTCCGTAGCTTTGTGGAAAGCGACAGCTACACCATTGCTAAAAAGGCGGCTATGATGGTTGATCACTTCCATGAGCAGATCATTGCAAAGGGAAAAATCGGCGGTCAGGCTCGTGCAATGGTTGTGACGTCCAGCATACCTCGTTGCATTGAGTATTACTATGCCATTAATAAATGCCTTGCGGACAGGCACAGCCCATACAAAACAATCGTCGCCTTTTCCGGTGAATGTAAATACCAGAACCAGGAGCCGACGCTTACATCTGCCGGATTGAACGGTTTTCCTGATGCTAAGATACCGAAAGAGTTCAAAAAGGATCCGTATCGCATTCTCATCGTTGCAGATATGTTCCAGACGGGCTTTGATGAGCCGCTGCTCCACACTATGTATGTGGACAAAATGCTCTATGACATCAAGGCAGTACAGACACTGTCTCGGCTTAACCGCTGCTGCCCAAAAAAGTACGACACCTTTGTTTTGGACTTTGCAAACAAGCCGGAATTAATTCAGGAGTCTTTCTCAAGATATTACCGCACCACAATTCTGTCCGGGGAAACCGATCCAAACAAGCTGTATGACCTTGTTGCCATCATAGATGGCTATCAAGTGTTCTCCGGCGATGATGTTGAACGACTTGTCAATTTGTATCTTGACGGTGCTGACCGCGACAAACTTGATCCGACACTTGATGCCTGTACAGCGGTGTATAAGCAGCTTGAAACTGATGATCAGATCAAATTTAAAAGTGCCGCTAAGTCGTTTGTTCGCACTTATGGGTTCCTCGGTGCAATTTTGCCCTATGGAAATGCAGACTGGGAACGGCTTTCCATCTTTCTGAATCTGTTGATACCGAAATTGCCTTCTCCCAGAGAAGATGACCTCTCGCAAGGCATTTTCGAGACGATTGATCTTGAGAGTTATCGCAATGAGGCACGAGAAGTCATGTCGATCAAATTAGAAGATTCTGATACAGAGGTTGAGCCTGTGCCTGCGGGAAAGGTAGGTCATATTGTAGAGCCGGAGATGGACTTACTTTCGGTGATATTGTCAAACTTCAATGATATGTTTGGCAATATCAACTGGAATGATGCTGATAATGTTCGCAGACAGATTCTCGAAATTCCTGCGATGGTATCCAAGGATGAAAAATATCAAAATGCCATGCGTAATTCTGATGAGCAGAGCGCCCGGTTGGAAAGTGAACGTGCGTTGCAGCAAGTCATTTTCGCAATCATGGCAGACAACATGGAATTGTTCAAGCAGTTCCAGGACAATCCCTCGTTTAAGAAATGGCTGTCCGACCTTGTCTTTAATCTGACTTATAACAAGGAAGGGAAGCCTTATGAGATGCCTGGCAACGGTGTACATGCGAAGGGGAATTAAGAGCAGAATGTGACATAGCTTTGAGGGAGTGAAACACCATTTGTGTTCCACTCCCTCTTCCATTTTTATTCTTTTCTCTGCGATCCATTCAGGCTGGCCCAGTGCTGGCGCAGCAGACTTTCTGCTTCTCTGCGAAAGGAATCTTGGAACATGACAGCCACAACCAATGCGCTAAGCACTGCAGCCACAGGCTCCAGCCAGGGATATGCGGTCCAAAGCTGTTCTCCCCAGCAAACAAGCGGAACACCAACAAGCAGCATAAACAGCAAAATAATGATGACAACGTCGGGTCTGCCGTAGCCTTCACGTCTTTTGATTTTGGCCCGTATCTGTCGAAGCGCACGGGCGCGGATATCCCGGATGTTTCTGGACGAACACTGTTTGTCCTGTGCGACGGATTCAGTGGACTCGCCATTGATGATCGTGCGGAACAAAATCTCCCTCTGCAGTTCGGTCAGTGCATGCAGGGCGTCATAGATTTGGGTGTCCAAATACATGAAGGGATCTTCATCAGAACCCTCCGGCAGATACTTGCTTCGGTCAAACCACCGTCTGTCGTTGTAAATTGCGTTGCGTACTTCCTCCGGCAGGAACGCTTCCGGATTGTAAGATCGGGGCTGTTTGATATCCACATCCTCCAGAGTATCCGGTGCTACACGCTTGTGGAAGTTGGCCTCGCTGTAGTAGAGCATATGCTCCAGCTCCTTCCACTCCTCCGGATGCTCCTTCACCCACTGGTCTGCGGCAGCGGCAGCTTCCGGGTCCATAGAGTGTATCCAGCGCCAATCCGCCTGAAGCTCTTTGTAAGACTGGGTATCCTTGAAGGACATGAGCTCACCGCCCTTTCTGCGTTCACAAAAAGTTTACATTTTCCGACCTTCCGATTTTGCGATTTTTCTCTAAGTAATAGTAGAAGGACAATTTCACCCGGGTGAGGTTGCCCCTGGTTCGGTACGGCACGGCCTCCGCGCTGACGAACCCACATGGCCTTAGACAGAGCACCCCGTGAGAGCATGTGCGCTCTCTGCCATACGGCGATTCGCTCGGAAGGTCATTCCATCTCTGACCCCGCCCCCCCGCGGGACCGCCG
>ERZ791729.1010-NODE-1010-length-10710-cov-2.739653_pt1 | contig 10710 bp, 9 predicted proteins | sample MGYA00510043_ERZ791729 | MGnify/ENA primary metagenome ERZ791729 (study PRJEB30046, sample SAMN00715149) | human gut metagenome | study: EMG produced TPA metagenomics assembly of the A metagenome-wide association study of gut microbiota in type 2... | reverse complement strand
CTGGAGTTGCCCTGATTGGCGGCGTTCTTGTCCCGCTGCTCTCCGGCCTGTTCAGCTAACCGATTCTGAAATACACCGCCGCGCCGTCCCTCTAACCGGGGGCGGCGCGGGAAAGGAGGTGCTGCCTTTTGATTATTGATTGGCTGGAGGAATGGTTTAAGGGCGTTCTGATCGACGGAATCATCGGCAACCTGTCGGGGCTGTTCGATACGGTGAATACAAAGGTGGGTGAAATTGCCGCTGATGTCGGAGCGACGCCGCAGGGCTGGAACTCCGGCATTTTCAATATGATCCGCAACCTGTCCGAATCCGTCATTATCCCGATTGCTGGTGCAATTCTCGCATTTGTAATGACCTACGAGCTGATCCAGATGGTGACAGAGAAAAATAATCTGCACGACATTGACACCTTTATGTTCTTCAAATGGGTGTTCAAAACCTACGCGGCTGTTTTGATCGTCACGAACACTTGGAATATCGTCATGGGCGTTTTTGATGCAGCGCAGCAGGTCGTCAATCAGAGCGCAGGCGTGATAATCGGCAATACCAGCATTGACATAGATTCCCTTGTGGGCGATCTGCAAACGTCGCTGGAGGCTATGAGCCTTGGCGGACTGATTGGGCTGTGGTTTCAATCCCTGTTTGTCGGGCTGACGATGAACATTCTTTCCATCTGCATTATGCTGGTAGTCTACGGGAGAATGATTGAAATATATCTTGTGACCTCGCTGGGCCCCATCCCGCTTGCTACCATGACAAACGGAGAATGGCGCAATGTCGGGCAAAATTATCTGAAATCTCTGCTGGCGCTGGGCTTTCAGGCGTTTTTGATTATGGTAGTCGTGGGCATTTACTCGGTTCTGATCCAGAGCATTTCCGCGACGGGCGACGTGTCCGGCGCGATCTGGCTGGCAATGGGCTATACGGTGCTGCTGTGCTTCTGCCTGTTCAAAACGGGCAGTATGGCAAAGGCCGTGTTCAGCGCCCATTGACGGAGGGCTTGCCTATCGGAACGTACAACATCATTTACGCAGACCCGCCGTGGCGCTATGAGCAGAGAAAGGTGCAGGGCGCGGCAGAAAATCACTATCCCACCATGAGCATTGACGAACTTTGCGCCCTGCCCGTGCCGGAGCTGGCGGCGAAAGACTGCGCCCTGTTCCTCTGGGCGACCTTTCCGCAGCTTCCCGAAGCCCTGCGGCTGATCCGCGCATGGGGCTTTCGGTATCGGACGGTGGCGTTCGTTTGGCTCAAACGCAACCGCAAAAGCCCGTCCTGGTTTTACGGTATGGGCTATTGGACGCGCAGCAACGCGGAAATCTGTCTGCTGGCGACCAAGGGCAAACCCAAGCGGCAGTCGGCGGGCGTACATCAGTTTCTTATCAGCCCCATAGAGCAGCACAGCAAAAAGCCGGATGCAGCGCGGGAAAAAATCGTTGCCCTTATGGGGGATTTGCCCCGTATTGAGCTGTTTGCCCGACAGAAAACGCCGGGGTGGGATATATGGGGCAACGAACTCCCAAACAGTATTGAAATGTAACGAAAGGAGATTTTTCTATGGCGTATGTACCCGTTCCCAAAGACCTGTCCCGCATAAAAACAAAGGTTGCCTTTAACCTTACCAAAAGGCAGCTTATCTTCTTTGCGGCGGCGCTCCTTACGGGATTGCCGCTTTTCTTTTTGCTCAAAGGCAGCACTGGCACAAGCCTTGCGGCATTCGTGATGATCCTCGTTATGCTGCCCTGCTTTCTGTTCGCCATGTACGAAAAGCACGGGCAGCCCCTTGAAACGCTGATTAAGAACATCATACAGACAAAATTTATCCGTCCGAAAGAAAGACCCTATCAGACGGAAAACTTCTATGCCGTCCTCGAACGGCAAAGACAACTTGAAAAGGAGGTATCGGCTATTGTCAACGGCAAACGCAAAACACGCAGGAAACAGGCGTAAGCTCACCCGCGCCGAGAAAAAGGAAATCGCCGCCCTGATCCGAGCGGCAAAGGGCGACGGAAAGGCGCACACCGCGCAGCAGACCATACCGTATCTTGCCATGTACCCGGACGGTATCTGCAAGGTTACGGAAAAGAAATACTCCAAGAGCATCGCTTACGACGACATCAACTATCAGCTTGCGCAGGCAGACGATAAGACCGCCATTTTTGAAAACTGGTGCGACTTTCTCAACTATTTTGACGCGACCGTTAGTGTGCAGCTTTCCTTTATCAACCGGGGAACGCGCAGCGGCGGCGCGAAGGAGGTCGTTGCGATCCCCGCGCAAAATGACGCTTTCAATTCCATCCGCACCGAATACGCGGATATGCTGAAACATCAGCTTGCAAAGGGCAACAACGGCTTTGTAAAGTCAAAGTACATTACCTTTTCCGTGGAAGCGGACAATCTGAACGCGGCAAAGGCGCGGCTTGCCCGTATTGAAACCGACATACTGAATAATTTTAAGGTGCTGGGCGCAGCCGCCCGCCCCATGACGGGCTATGAACGGCTGGAAGCCCTGCACAGCGTATTCCACCCGGAGGGAGAACCGTTCCGTTTCTCTTGGGACTGGCTCACCCCGTCGGGGCTTACCACAAAGGACTTTATCGCCCCGTCCTCGTTCCGTTTCGGCGAGGGCAGATATTTCCGTATGGGACGCAAAATCGGCGCGGTCAGCTTCCTTGAAATCCTTGCGCCGGAGCTGAACGACCGTATGCTTGCGGACATTCTCGACCTTGAAACGGGGATCGTCGTCAATCTCCACATCAAGAGCATCGACCAGACCGAAGCCATCAAGACCATCAAGCGCAAGATAACCGACCTTGACAAAATGAAAATCGAGGAACAAAAGAAAGCGGTACGCAGCGGCTACGATATGGACATCATCCCCTCTGACCTTGCCATGTTCGGCGGCGAAGCGAAAAACCTCTTGCAGGACTTGCAGAGCCGCAATGAGCGAATGTTTCTCCTGACTTTCCTTGTAGTCAATATGGCGGACACGAAGCGAAAGCTGGAAAATGACATATTCGCAGCGGCAGGCATTGCGCAGAAATACAACTGCGCTCTCACCCGCCTTGACTACCAGCAGGAGGCGGGGCTGATGTCCTCTGTTCCGCTGGGCGAGAACCTGATCCCCATCCAGCGGGGGCTTACCACATCAAGCACTGCGATTTTTATTCCCTTTATCACGCAGGAGCTTTTTCAGCGGGGCGCGGCACTCTATTACGGGCTGAACGCCCTGTCAAGCAATATGATCCTCTGTGACCGCAAGCGGCTTAAAAACCCCAACGGGCTGATCCTTGGTACCCCCGGAAGCGGCAAGAGCTTTGCGGCGAAGCGGGAAATCACAAACGCTTTTCTCATTACCGACGACGACATTATCATCTGCGACCCGGAAGCGGAGTATTACCCCCTTGTGCGCCGCCTGCACGGACAGGTGATCCGCATTTCCCCCACAAGCACCCAGTATGTCAACCCTATGGATATTAACCTCAATTACAGCGAGGACGACAACCCCCTTGCGCTGAAAAGCGACTTTCTCCTTTCCCTCTGTGAGCTTGTCATCGGCGGCAAGGAGGGGCTGATGCCCGTGGAAAAGACCGTCATTGACCGCAGCGTAAGAAACGTGTACCGCCCGTTTTTAGCCGCCCCCGACCCGGCGAAAATGCCGATCCTCGGCGACCTTTACGACGAGCTTTTAAGACAGCCGGAGCCGGAAGCGGCGCGGGTGGCGGCGGCATTGGAGCTTTACGTTTCGGGCAGCCTGAATGTCTTTAACCACCGTACCAATGTGGAGCTTTCAAACCGCCTTGTCTGCTTTGACATCAAGCAGCTTGGGAAGCAGCTCAAAAAGTTAGGTATGCTCATTGTGCAAGACCAGATATGGAACCGCGTTACCATTAACCGGGCAGAAAAGAAATCTACCCGCTACTATATGGACGAATTTCACTTGCTCTTAAAAGAGGAACAGACCGCCGCTTACAGTGTGGAGATTTGGAAGCGTTTTAGAAAATGGGGAGGCATACCCACAGCTATCACGCAGAACATTAAGGACTTGCTTGCTTCCCGCGAGGTGGAAAATATCTTTGAAAACTCTGATTTTGTCCTCATGCTCAATCAGGCACAGGGCGACCGGGCTATCCTTGCAAAGCAGTTAAATATCAGCCCACAGCAGATGAAGTATGTAACCCACACCGAAGCAGGCGAGGGACTTATCTTTTATGGGAATGTGGTGCTTCCCTTTGTAGACCATTTCCCGAAAGATACCGAGCTTTACCGCATTATGACGACGAAGCCGGAGGAAGTGAGCAGCCTATGAAACAGTTAAAACCACGCGATAAAATCACGCAGAAAATGACCCGCGACGGTGCGGTGGAAATCAATGAAACACAGCAGACTGCCGAGCGTATCAGCAGCCGGGAAGCAGACAGCGACTTTTCACAGCCGGACACCGCTACCGCAGAGCGTGTCATGGAACACCTTGACGCAGCCCATACCCGAAAGGCAAGCAAAAAGGCAGTCAAGAAAGCACAGGAAGCGGCTGTTTTGCGTACTTCCACTTCACGCTTGCAGTTTACCGACGAGGAACGGGAAACGCCAAAACTGCAACCCTACATCAAAAAATCGGAAAAAGCAGCCGACAAACTGGACGCAGCAAAGGCAGCTCTCCCGAAGCAGAAGAAACTTGTAAAAGAGCGCACCTTTGAGGAAACCACCGGAAAGGCAAAGACCCGTTTACGCTTTGAAGAACAGGAAAAGCCGATACCCGGCGGCAAAGCCCACAGTAACCCGTTATCCCACCCCGCGCAGGAAGCGGGTATTTTTGTTCACAACAAAATCCATAGCGTCGAGAAAGATAATTCCGGTGTGGAGGGCGCGCACAAATCGGAGAAACTTGCCGAGCGCGGCGCAAGGTACGGGACAAGAAAATTAAAACAGGGCTACCGCAGCCATAAGCTGAAACCCTACCGGGAAGCGGCAAAGGCAGAACAGGCAGCGTTTAAGGCAAACGTCAATTTTCAGTATCACAAAGCCTTGCAGGAGAACCCGCAGCTTACAAGCAATCCCTTTTCACGGTTCATGCAGAAACAGAAAATCAAACGCCAGTATGCAAAAACCGTAAAGAAAAGCGGCGCAGCCACCGCCAAAGCTGCCGCCGGAGCGTCCCAAACAGCAGCAAAGAAAGCGGCTGCCTTTGCAGGACGACACCCGGCAGGCGTGATAATCGCTATCGCCGCGCTGCTTCTGTTCATCATGGTATCCGTAGGGCTTTCCTCTTGTGGGGCAATGTTTTCCGGCAGCATGAACAGCGTGTTAGGGACTTCCTACACGTCCGAGGACAGCGACCTTGTGGCAACGGAACAGAGCTATGCTGCAATGGAAAATGAGCTGCAACAGGAAATTGACAATATCGAAAGCACCCACAGCGGCTATGATGAATACCGCTATGACCTTGATACTATCGGGCATAACCCCCACGAATTAGCGTCGTACTTGACTGCCCTTTTGCAGAGTTACACCCCGCAGAGCGCACAGGCAGAGCTAAAACGGCTGTTCGGCTTACAGTACACCTTGACGCTGACGGAAGAAATCGAGATACGCACCACCACCGACGAGGAGGGCAACGAGGAAGAATACGAATACCGTATCTTAAATGTGAAACTGACAAACAAGCCGATTGCTTCCCTTGCGGAAGAACTGCTGAACCCACAGCAGTTTGAAATGTTCAAGGTGTACTTACAGACACAGGGCAACAAACCGTTGATTTTTGGCGGCGGCTCTCCCGACGGAAGCCCGTCCGAGGATTTAAGCGGCGTGGAGTTTGTAAACGGCACACGTCCCGGAAACCCGGAGCTTATGGAGCTTGCAAAACAGCAGGTCGGAAACGTGGGCGGCTACCCTTACTGGTCTTGGTACGGCTTTAACAGCCGCGTGGAATGGTGCGCCTGCTTTGTGTCATGGTGCTACAATCAAGCCGGAAAAAGCGAACCCCGCTTTGCGGGCTGCGAATGGCAGGGCGTTCCTTGGTTCCAGTCAAGGGGACAATGGGGCGCACGCGGCTATGAGAATATCGCACCGGGCGACGCTATCTTTTTCGACTGGGATTTAGACGGCGTTGCCGACCATGTGGGGCTTGTGCTTGGCAGGGACGGAAGCCACGTCTATACCGTTGAGGGCAATTCCGGCGACGCCTGCAAGATTAAAAGCTATGACCTCAACTATCAATGTATCAAAGGCTACGGGCTGATGAACTGGTAAGCAGCCCCGAAAAGAAAGGAGAATTTATTTTATGGCAAACAACAAAATCGACCGTATCAATAAGGAAATCGCAAAGACCCGCGAGAAAATCACAGAGTATCAGAACAAGTTAAAAGGACTGGAAGCGCAGAAAACCGAAGCGGAAAACCTTGAAATCGTGCAGCTTGTACGCGCTATGCGACTTACCCCGCAGGAATTAAATGCTATGCTGTCCGGCGGCGGTATTCCCGGCATGAACGCCGCACCCGCTACCGAAGCGGCAGACTACGAAGAACAGGAGGACAATGCAGATGAAAAATAAACTCAAACAGACCATGACTGCCCTTTGTGCCGCCCTTATCCTTATGGGCGGTTTTTCTGTCCCTGCCTATGCACAGGGAACAGCCGCAGAGCCACCCACAGAGGACGCGACCAACGACAGCAATGTAGTGGTGGAAGAACCGGAAACGCCGCCCCTTACCCCAAAGGGCAACGCAACACTGGTGGACGATTTCGGCGGCAATAAGCAGCTTATCACTGTTACCACCAAAGGCGGCAACTACTTTTATATCCTCATTGACCGGGCAACCGAGGGGGAACAGACCGTACATTTCCTTAATCAAGTGGACGAAGCCGACCTTATGGCACTGACCGAAAACGGTGAAGCTGCCAAAAAGCCGGAAATCTGTAACTGTACGGAAAAATGCGAAGTCGGAAAGGTAAATACGTCCTGCCCGGTATGTGCAACTACTCTGACAGGCTGCACAGGCAAGGAACCCACGCCAACACCCACCGAGCAGCCGGAAGAACCCAAAGAAAAAGACGGCAATCCCGGCGCGGTGCTTGCCTTGGTCCTCTTTGTGCTGCTTGGTGGCGGCGCGGCGTTCTACTACTTTAAGTTTGTAAAACCGAAGCATAACGTGAAAGGAAGCACCGACCTTGAAGATTTTGACTTTGAGGATTACGACGAGGACGAGCCGGAAGCAGATACCGGGGAAGTTTCCAAAGAGGAAGAAACGGAGGACGAGGAAGTATGACCCTGTTTACCGACAATCCCTTTGAAAAGATGATGATACAGAAGCCGGACTATGGCAAACGGGAAAAATCCCCGCCGGAGATTTCTTCCCCACGCTGCGCGGGCTGCCCTTACAAGGGGCAGTCCCCTTGTGTGGGGTACTGTATGAGAAAACTGGAAAACAAACGACAGACCGAACGATAAAAGGAGGAATTATCATTGATTTTAGTTATCGCAGAAAAGCCCAGTGTGGCACAGACAATCGCTGCCGTACTTGGGGCAAAGGAAAAGAAAGACGGATTTCTCACAGGAAGCGGCTATATCGTTTCTTGGTGCGTGGGACATTTGGTAGGGCTTTCCGAAGCTGCCGCCTACGGGGAGCAGTATAAAAAGTGGAGCTATGACAGCTTACCGATTTTGCCGCAGGAATGGAAGTACACCGTTGCTTCTGACAAGGAAAAGCAATTCAAGACCTTAAAGGAACTTATGCACCGGGCAGACGTTTCCGAAGTCGTCAATGCCTGCGACGCGGGGCGCGAGGGAGAACTCATTTTCCGTTTTGTCTACGAAGTTGCCGGGTGCAGGAAGCCCACGCGCCGCTTGTGGATTTCCTCAATGGAAGAAGCTGCTATCAAAGAGGGCTTTTCTCATCTGAAGAACGGCGAAGCATACGACGCGCTCTTTGCTTCCGCATTATGCAGGGCAAAGGCTGACTGGCTAATCGGTATCAACGCCACCCGTCTTTTTTCTGTCCTTTACAACCATACCTTGAATGTGGGACGCGTACAGACCCCGACCTTAAAAATGCTTGTTGACCGGGACGCGGCGATTACCACGTTCAAGAAAGAAAAATACTATCATGTGCGCCTGTCCTTATCCGGCGCGGAAGCTGCAAGCGAAAAACTGTCTGACCGTTCCGAAGCTGACAGGCTGAAAGCTGCTTGTGAAGCGTCAAAAGCAGTCTGTACTTCCCTTGTGAAAGAGAAAAAGACCGCAGCCCCGCCGAAGCTCTTTGACCTTACTTCTTTGCAGAGGGAAGCAAACCGCCTGTTCGGATATACCGCAAAGCAGACCCTTGACCTTGCACAAGCCCTTTACGAAAAGCGGCTGCTTACCTACCCGCGAACGGACAGCAATTATCTGACCGACGACATGGGCGATACGGCGGTGCATATCGCCGCGCTGCTTGTCGGCAAGCTGCCCTTTATGGAAGGTGCGGCGTTTACGCCGGACATAGCCCGGACGCTTGACAGCAAAAAGGTGTCCGACCACCACGCCATTATTCCGACAATGGAGCTTGCGAAAGCAGACCTTGCCGCGCTGCCGGAAAGCGAAAGAAATATCCTCACCCTTGCCGGGGCGCGTCTGCTGTTTGCCGCCGCCGAGCCGCACATTTTTGATGCGGTAACGGCGGTGTTTTCCTGTGCCGATACCGAGTTTACGGCAAAGGGAAAGACGGTTCTTTGCGACGGGTGGAAAGAGCTTGAACGACGCTACCGGGCGACGCTGAAAGGAAAGCCCGACGCCGAGGGCGACGAGGAAAACGAGCTTATTTTAGATGTGCCGACCTATGCCGAGGGACAGAGCTTTGACAGCCCAGCCGCAAGAGTTACGGCGCACGACACGCAGCCCCCGAAGCCGCACACGGAAGCAAGCCTGCTTTCGGCTATGGAACGCGCCGGAAGCGCGGACACCGACCCGGACGCAGAACGCCGGGGGCTTGGCACTCCCGCTACCCGCGCCGCTGTGATTGAAAAGCTGGTCAAATCCGGCTTTGTGCAGCGCAAGGGAAAACAGCTTATCCCAACCAAAAACGGCAACAACCTTGTTTGCGTTCTGCCCGATACGCTGACCTCTCCGCAGCTTACCGCCGAATGGGAAAGCGCTCTGACGCAGATGGCAAGGGGCGCAGCCGAGCCGGAGGACTTTATGCGGGGCATTGAAGAAATGGCGCGGGAGCTGGTGAAAGCCTATCCGTTTCTTTCCGAAAATCAGAAAGACCTGTTCAAAGAGGAAAAGACGGTGATCGGCAAATGCCCCCGCTGCGGCGGGAACGTCTGCGAGGGCAGAAAAAACTACTACTGCGAAAAGAAGGGCTGCGCCTTTGTCATGTGGAAAAACGACCGCTTTTTCGAGGAACGCAAAACCGCCTTTACCCCGAAAATCGCCGCAGCACTCTTGAACGGCGGCAAGGCAAAAGTCAAAAAGCTGTATTCCCCGAAAACGGGTAAAACCTATGACGGAAGCATTGTATTAGCCGATACGGGCGGGAAATACGTCAACTACCGTATCGAGCTTGCGAGGGACAAAGAACTTACGCAGCAAGCATAGGAAAGGGGTACCCTTTCCGTAAAATCCCCGTTCTGACGCTACGCGCAGAATGGGGATTTTGCTTGTTGGGAAGTGTCCCAAACCCTCTGTAACGATGAAAGGAGGCGTAAGCCATGCAGAACAAGCCGAAAGCAGAGCTGACCGCCGCCCTGATGCTTCTTGATACCCGCAGTATGTCCTTTGATATGCGGGAAATCGACAACCGCCGCTTTATGTTCTCCCCGCAGGCGGGAGAGCTGATTTTAGGCAGACAGTATAGGGGCGGGCAGCTATACAAAAGCCATGCCGAGGAACACTTTGACAGCGGGGCGAAAGCCCCTTTCGACAGCTTTATCCGGGGCTGGATCGGCACAGGCAGGGACTACCCGGACGGTGTTATCCACTTCGCCCCGAATATTGGTACAGACAATATCACCGCCTTTGACAATGCGTTTTCCACCCTGCAAATGTTCAGCGAAAACGGCGCGTCGGGAGATACCGTCGTGCGTGGCTTTGGGCGAAAGTGGGAGCAGCCGCTAAAAGACATCATCACACCAACAAAAGAAAGGAGCAAAATCGTGAGCGAACAGGAAAAGAATTATTCCAGCTATGATTTTGACAGGCTGGAAGTAGCAAAAAAGCTGGTAATTGAGCGAAGCATCTATTTTGAAAGTGAGAAAGCGGATATTTCCGCGCTGACCGGGCTTTCTCTTGCGGAGCTGACACGGCTGCGGCAGGAGAGCGCGGCGGAGGAGCAGGCTGTATTTGACAGGCTGAAAACGGAGGCAGCCGCATGGGAGCAGCAGGCGGGCAACACCCGCTTTCTTGAAAAAGCCATCGAGTATGTGCAGACGCCGCCCGTCAAGCACACATCCAACAAATGGGAGAAAACAGATTATGAATGGCAGCTCCGCAGCAACGCAGTCTATCAGATGCGCTACCACGTTTATGAAAATACCCGCTATGACAGGCAGGCGCAAAAATCCGTGCCGTATTCATGGAGCCTGACATGGAGTGTCCGCACCAACGGACCGAACCATGAGCAAAACGTAAAAATCGCCGGACAGGAGCGCAAGACCTTTTCAGACAAGGCGGCAATGGAAAAATACCTTGCCGGACGCATCAAGGCATACGACCGCCTGTTTACCGAGACTATG
>ERZ791729.1009-NODE-1009-length-10714-cov-1.635988_pt1 | contig 10714 bp, 6 predicted proteins | sample MGYA00510043_ERZ791729 | MGnify/ENA primary metagenome ERZ791729 (study PRJEB30046, sample SAMN00715149) | human gut metagenome | study: EMG produced TPA metagenomics assembly of the A metagenome-wide association study of gut microbiota in type 2... | reverse complement strand
TAAGAATTCTTATGGCACAGGCGATCTTCTGTCCAGTGCAGGTTCTGTAGAAAAAAGCTGGGGTAATAAATTGAACCCTTCCAATTACATGGGATATGATCCGATCAATGACTTTCTGAGAACAGGTGTGGTAGCTACCGAAACCGTTTCTTTATCTACAGGTACGGAAAAGAATCAGACTTACTTCTCTGCGAGTGCTGTGAATTCTGTCGGTATGGTTCCGAATAACGATTATGACCGTTATAACTTTACTTTCCGCAACACTACTTCTTTCCTGAATGATAAGATGACACTGGATGTAAGTGCTTCTTATATCAAACAGAAAGACCAAAATATGGTGAATCAGGGTACTTACTCTAATCCGTTGGTTACAGCTTATTTGTTCCCTCGTGGTGACGACTGGAATGAGATTAAGATGTACGAACGCTGGGATACTTCCCGTAACATCTATACACAATATTGGCCACAGGGCATCGATACTTTTACAGGACAAAATCCGTACTGGATTGCTTATCGTAACCTGCGTGAGAATAATAAGGATCGTTATATGTTGAGTGGTAGCTTGAGCTATAAGATTTTAGATTGGTTGAGTGTATCAGGCCGTGTGCGTGTGGATAACTCTGCAAGTACTTATACGGAAAAGCTTTATGCTACAAGTAATACTACATTGGCCGAAGGCTCTAACAACGGTTTGTATGGTATTTCTAATACGAATGACAAGCAAACTTATGCTGATATCATGTTGAACATCAATAAAAACTTTGGTGAAAATCTTACTTTCCAGGCTAATATTGGTGCTTCTTTATCGGATATGCAACAAGATGTACTGCAAAATCGTGGTCCTATCAGTGAAGACGGTATTCCTAACGTTTTCAATGTATTCCAGTTGGATGACAGTAAGACAAAACGTACGCAGTCAGGTTTTCATGATCAGACTCAGTCTGTTTTTGCCAGTCTTGAATTAGGATATAAGAGTACTTATTACTTGACTTTGACCGGACGTTCTGACTGGCCTTCACAATTGGCAGGTCCTAATTCTACTCAGAGTGCATTCCTTTATCCTTCAGTCGGTGGTTCTGTTATTTTGTCCGAGTTACTGAAATTGCCACAACAAATTTCTTTTCTGAAAGTACGTGGCTCATTTGCATCTGTGGGTCTTCCTTTCCCGCGTTTCCTGGCCAACCCTACTTATTCATGGGATAACTCCAATAAGGTTTGGCAATCCAAACGTAACTATCCGATGTATAATCTGAAACCGGAAAGAACGGATTCATGGGAAGTAGGTCTTACTGCCCGTTTCCTGAATCATTTTAATCTGGATTTGGCTTTGTATACTACTAAAACTTATAATCAGACGTTTGACCCTAAGATTTCCGTATCTTCCGGTTACTCAACATTGTATGTGCAGACGGGTAGCGTACGAAATAAGGGTATTGAATTAGGATTGGGCTATTCTAATGAATGGGGTAAATTTAAATGGTCCAGTAATTACGTATTCAGTACCAATAAGAATGAGATTCTTGAACTGCTGGAAAACTATGTGCATCCTGAAACCGGAACTGTCATCACTAAAGAACGCTTGGATGTAGGTGGTATGGGACAGGCTCGTTTCATTCTGAAGAAAGGTGGCTCTTTGGGTGATCTCTATTCTACTGCCGACCTGCAACGTGATAGTAACGGCAATATTCTGGTAGATCAGAATGGTAGTGTGACTGCTAATTATAATGCAGAAGATATTAAATTGGGTAGCGTATTTGCAAAATGCAATATGTCGTGGAGAAATGATTTCAGCTGGAAGAACCTGAATTTTGGTTTCATGCTCTCTGCACGTATCGGTGGTATCGTTTACTCTGCTACTCAGGCTGCTATGGATATGTATGGTGTTTCTGAGTCAACAGAAATAGCACGCAATCAAGGTGGTGTTTATGTGAATGGAACGGACTTGGTAAATGCACAGAAATGGTATACTACTATCGGTTCTCAGTCTGGTATTCCACAATATTACACTTACAGTGCTACCAATCTGCGTCTCCAGGAAGCCAGTGTCGGTTATACTATACCGAGAGATAAACTTTGGAATGTGGCTGACGTGACCGTATCTCTGGTAGGCCGTAACTTGCTGATGCTTTATTGTAAAGCTCCGTTCGATCCGGAAGCAGTAGCTTCTACCGGTAACTACTATCAGGGTATTGACAACTTTATGACGCCGAGTGCGCGTAGCTTAGGATTCAATGTAAGATTTAAGTTCTAACAGATTAAAGAAAGAAAAAACAATGAGAAAATCAATTATAAAATTCGCTTTATGCGGTGGAATGTTAGCTGGCATGTTGGCATCTTGCACAGGTGATTATATGGATTATAATACCAATCCGTATGAAGCAACCAAAGACCAGATGGACTGTGATGCCTACTTGACTCGTTCGGCATTGACAGGTATGCAGGGATATGTCATCCCTACGGATGTACTTCTTAATCAGTTTCTGGAGGCCCTTTTGGGTGGACCTTACGGTGGCTATTTGGCGGAATCCAATTCCGGTTTCACGAACCGTTTCTCCAACTACAACCAATCTCAGGACTGGGTAGGTAAATTATATAAAGATGTTATTCCTAATGTGTATGCTAACTATGCACAGTTGGAAGCTGCAACTGAAGACCCTGTTTATTTGTCAGTAGGAAAAGTTGTAAAGGTAGCAGCTATCTTGCGTGTTACAGATGGATACGGTCCTATTCCTTATTCCCAGTTGGGGGCCAATGGTGACCTGACTGCTCCGCTGGATACTCAGAAGAAAGTTTATGAGACTATGTTGAATGAACTGGATGAGGCAGTGACTGCATTATTACCACATCGTACGGAGACTTTTTCATCCAAAGCTGATAAGGTTTATAGTGGTAAAGTGGAAAACTGGATAAAACTGGCGAATTCTTTGAAATTGCGTATGGCTATGCGTATGGTGTATGTAGATTCTACTACGGCACAAGCTAAAGCGGTGGAAGCTGTTGACTCAGAAAGAGGAGGTGTGTTTACATCAAATGATGATAATGCGACCATTCAGGCTACTACTAATCCATTCAGAGTTATTATGTATGAATATAATGGCGGTGACTCTCGTATTGCGGCAGATATTACTGCCTATATGAATGGTTACAAAGATCCTCGTCGTGAAAAATATTTTGTTGAATCTACCTTTACAACAGCCGATGGAGTGAAGAACGGGTATCATGGTATTCGTTTGGGAACTGAACCGCTTCCGAGTGAAACAGCTCATAAGTATTCTAACATGAATGTTGAAGCCAATACGAAACTTGTTTGGATGACTGCTGCTGAAGTTGCCTTCCTGCGTGCCGAAGGTGCATTGCGTGGTTGGAACATGGGTGGAACTGCAGAAAGTTTTTATAAGAAAGGCGTAGAGTTATCATTCAGTCAATGGGGGGCTTCCGGTGCTGATGCTTATCTGGAAGATGGTAGTAGTTTGCCCGATCTGTATAAAGATCCTCTGGGTACTTATAGTTATAACGGTTCTCAGCCGACTATTACGATTAAGTATGATAATAGCGCCGTCTTTGAAACAAATCTGGAACGTATAATTACCCAGAAATGGATCGCCATATTCCCGTTGGGTAACGAAGCATGGGCTGAATTCCGTCGTACGGGTTACCCGCGTCTGATGACTGCTGCCGTTAATAAAAACAAGGCGGAAGTTCCCGAAGGTACTTTTCCACGCCGCTTGCCTTATCCGCAGGATGAGTACAAGGACAATGGTACGAATGTGCAGAATGCTCTGCAAGATTTGAAACCTGCGAACGATAGAATGTCTTCCAAAGTATGGTGGGACTGCAACCCTAACATCTAATAAAGAAAAGAATTATGAAAAATAAAATGAAAAATATATTCATCGTAGCTTCCTGCTTCGCTGCCATAACCTGTTTCAGCGCATGTGACGACTGGACGGAAGTAGAGAATGTGAATATCAATACTCCCGGAATAGAGGAACAAGATCCGGCTGCGTATGCCAAATATCTGCAAAATTTGGTAGCCTATAAGAATTCGGACCATAAGGTTGTATATGCCTGGTTCGACAATAGCGAGAAAACACCGTTCAGTCGTGGACAGCATATCTCTGATGCTCCTGACAGTTTGGACGTAATTTCCATGATGTACCCAGCAGAACTGGCTGCGTTTGAATTAGTTGATATGCAAACTGTACATGCTAAGGGTACCAAGGTGGTATATACTATCAGTTTTGATAAGATTCAAAAAGAATATACTGAAAAAGTAAAGGAAGGTACGGAAACCGGATCTTTCGATACTTATCTGAAGTCAGAAATGGACAAACAGATTGGTTATGCAGGGAGTTTCGATGGTATGATTACTGAATATAAGGGAAATAATCCTATTTATATGTCTGCCGAACAAAAAGCAGAGGCAAAGAAATATCAGGATATTTTTTTCAGTGCTGTTTTAACCTGGAAAACTGCTAATGCAGATAAGTTGCTGACATTTCAGGGATATCCGGAAAATTTGATTGAGCAGACCATTTTGACTAATTGTAAGCACATCATCCTGGCTACGGATAATGTAACGGATGATGCACAGTTGTCGGTATTTGCCCGTTTGGCCATGGCTGCTGCAGGTGTTCCGACTGATCGTTTCGTAGTTGCTGTTTCCACAGCTTCACTGGATGCATCTGATAAGCAAACCGGGTTCTACGGTACCGACCGGGCGCTTACGGAGGCAGCTTATTGGACTACGGAACCATCTGATGGCTATACCCGTGCCGGATTGGCTATTTATAATGTTCAGAATGACTATTACAATGCTACTAACACATACCAGTATGTGAAAGAGGCTATTAATATTATGAACCCTGCTCCTAAAAAATAAATCAAGCTATGAAATTAAAAAACTTATATTTATTATCGATCACATTGCTGTCTGTAGCTTTGACAGCTTGTAGTGATGATACTGAAACGTTTGATAACCAAGTGTATATAGATGCTTCGGTGAAGACTAGTAATGTTTTACTGAAGAATACGATTCCTTCTGCGGAAGGTGAATTCAGGGTTGCTATGGCTAAGCCGGAAAATGCAGATGTAACTATTTCCTTGAAAGCTGAACCTGCGTTGGTTGACACTTATAATGCTGCATTTTATGATAATGCTGAGGCTTTGCCGAGTAAGCATTATACATTGGAAACTCCACAGACTGTGATTCCTGCCGGATCTGTTCTTTCAGAAAAAGTCACATTGAAATTTGGTAATCTGACAGAGCTGGATGCTGAAAAGGTTTATGTATTACCTGTAACCATTGATCAGGCTAACGTAGGTATTCTGCAAAGTGCCCGTACCATGTATTACGTATTTAAAGGTGCTGCCCTTATCAATGTAGTAGCTGATCTTACTAAGAATCTTGTATACGTAAATTGGGGTACACCTGAAAAGGCAAATGGTTTACGGAAGCTGACTGTGGAAGTATTAGTAAATCCCAGCAAGCTCGATAAAGCTATCAGTACAGTTCTGGGTATTGAAGGATATTTCCTGCTCCGTTTCGGAGATACTGCGCCGGCAAAGAATTGTTTGCAGATTGTAGGTCCTGGAGATAAGAAGATAAATTCAGAAGATCTGACTGTGGCTACCGGTGAATGGACACATATTGCAGTGACTTATGATGCTGAAGCTCAAAAAGTGATAGCCTATTTCAATGGCGTGAATAAATTGGAAGCGACAGCGAATTGGGGAGCATTGGATTTGGGAAAGACAAAAACTGATGAGGGTAATGGCTTCTGGATTGGTCACTCTTATAACCGTGATCGTTGGTTTGATGGTGAAATGTCCGAATGCCGTATTTGGAATAAGGTTTTAACTCAGGAGGAAATTAATGCAAAGAATCATTTTTATCAGGTAGAACCGGGTGCGGAAGGACTGGTTGCCTATTGGAAATTTGATGAAGGTGTAGGTACTTTAATAGCCGATTATAGCGGGAATGAGAATCATGCTACAGCGGTGGAATCGCTTACTTGGACTGCGGTAGAATTGCCTGCGAAATAAATTAAGTTATATTTTAAACAGATGTATATTATGAAATATATGAATCACATAAAATTAGGCTTGTTGGCAGTTACCTTTGCCTGTGCAGGAACTGTTTTCACAAGTTGTGAAGATGACATTACGATCAATGCCGTTAATACAGAAAAGCTGGATACAGTGGATGGCGTATACGGTTATGTCAGATCAGCTGCCGGAGCACGCGAACTTACTTCAATTTCTCTCTTTGGGGATAAAGCCGGTACGGGACATCTTTATTTTGAATTGAGTAAAGCTGCTGAAAAAGACATAACGGTTACTTTCAAAGTAGATGCAACAGCACTTGAAGTTTATAATGCTGCTCATGGTACATCTTATGCTATGTATCCTGCTGATAAATTGAGCTTGGCAAATGGTGGTACGGTGACTGTTAAAACCGGAGAGAAAAAGTCCGGTGCAGTAGAATTAACTATTAATGCCGGAGGTTCAATCGGTTCAACCTATGCAGTAGCGGTTTCAGCTACTGCAAATGATGGAGTGGCTGTTTCAGCTAATAATCAGACTTATATTTATTTGGTGAAGCCATTGGCAGCTGTGCCTGATTCTAAAAAGGGAGATGTACGTACTCTCTGTTTTGTGGAAGTGAATGATGAAAATATCCTGAATTGTGGTGAATATGTAATGAAGGAAAGTGGAAAACCGTTCTTTGATGTAGTTAGTATCTTTGCTGCCAATATCAATGTGGATAGTGAAAGCGGCCGTGTGCATATTCATTGTAACGATCAGGTATCTTTCCTGTTGAAAAATGCAGATAAATTTATCCGTCCTTTGCAGGCTAAAGGTATCAAAGTCAATATGAGTATCTTGGGTAATCATGATGAAGCCGGTATGGGTAACTTATCGCAGGCTGCTGCGGCTGATTTTGCCAAAGAATTGAAAGCATTTGTCGATATTTATGGTTTGGACGGCATTGATTTTGATGACGAGTATACAGTTTACAAAGAGAATCCGAGTCCGGGCTTCGAGCAACGTTCCCGTGAGAATTACTGTCGCTTGATCAGCGAATGTCGCAAGGTGATGCCTGATAAATTGCTGGGTATTTATGAATATAAAAGTAATTTTGAGGATTCTCCAAGCGGAACTGTCGATGGTAAGTCTATTGGCGAATTGGTAGATTATATGTGTTATGGAACTTATCAGAGATACGTTAAAGGACGTGAATCTAATTTCACCGGACTTCCCAAATCAAAGTATGGTCCTTATTCATTGAAGATTAATGAAGAATATAAAGGTGGCTGGACAAGTTTTAAAGAAGAAACGATTCAGGACCTGAAAGATGCCGGATATGGTTTGCAGGTATTCTATAACCCGAAACCACAATTGTATTCTTATGATTATTATTTCACGGCTGTAAGTAAGATTCTGTTCAATGATGAGGTAGAATGGAGTGGTAAGTATTATGGAAGGACGGACTTCACGGCTTCAACAGGGGTTAAGTCTAACTATGAGGCTTATCTGGGTGAATGGCAAGTAGCTTCTACCAGTTCTTTATTCTTTTTTACGCCTCCCGAAGGTGGTAATGGTTGGTGGGATTATAATGGAGATCAGACATTTGATATTCGTATTGAGGCTAAAGAGGATGGTAAGACTTACTATATCTATGGTTGGGGAGAATATCCTGAAATAACCAATAAATATCCTTTGGTAGCTGAATTTGATTCCAATAATGGTAACTTTACTATTTCCATGCCTCAGGTTATTCATGAAGGTGATACAGAGGATCCCGAAACATGGGAAATGAGATGGGGAACTTATAAGAATGGTAACCAGAATACTTGGAAATACGATACAAATACGACTGCTACGAAGGGAGCATTTGATCCGCTTGGAAATCTGACTCTGATGGGTAGAGGCCAACGTTATGGCATATCTCTGTGCCGTATAGTAAATGGTACGGCAGAATTGCCGGAAGCATATTATGATGCTTATTATCATCCTGGCGCTAATTATAACCTGACTAAAAAGTAAGCTTTTGGCTTTTTAAAAGAGAATGTCTCAATTAATCATGCTATTTTATGTATCTTTGAGACATTCTCTTAACTATCTTGCTGACCGATAACTTTGGACACATGAATTCTGGTGAAACATATTTCCGATAACAAAATAATGAATCGAATATGAGAATACATTTTATTTATTTTATTGTGATTATTTGTCTGGCAAGTAGTTGCTCTTCTAAGCAAAAAGAGGTTTTTTCTCCTGATGGTCGTATCAGGTTACAGTTTGCTCTGAATGACAGTAACCGGATGACCTACCAAATTGAAGTTGACAGTATTCCTTTTGTAGCTTCTTCCTGTTTGGGATTCGAAGCAGAGAACGGGATTAATCTTCATAAAGAATTCCGTATTGTAGATATTGATTTCGCTACTCAGGATGAAACCTGGACGCAACCTTGGGGAGAAAATAAAACCATTCGCAACCATTACAATGAAATGGCTGTTCACTTGTCTGATGCAGCTGCTACCAAACTGATTTTACGGTTTCGTGTATTCGATGACGGGGTAGGATTCCGCTACGAATATGAAGTGGCCGGAGCAGACAGTCTTCTTATCACGGATGAGCTGACTGCGTTCAATATAGCACAGGATGGTACTTCATGGTCCATACCTGCCAATTATGATACTTATGAATTGCTATATCGTACACAGCCTGTCAGCCGGACAGACAATGCCAATACTCCCATGACATTTAAGGCAGGCAATGTATATGCCAGCATTCACGAAGCTGCATTGACGGACTTCCCCGAGATGACATTGAAAAATACAGGTGGTTGCAATTTCAAGTCGGAACTGGCTCCTTGGCCTGATGGCATTAAAGTGCGGGTAAACGGTAGTGTTTTCAAGTCGCCTTGGCGTACCATACAGATTGCTCCGAAAGCTGTCGGTCTAATTAACTCCGGGCTTATACTGAATCTGAATGAGCCTTGTGTGCGCACGCTGGTGCTGAACAGTTTCAAGGCTTTCCTGAAAAGGAACGTCATGCAATACGATTATCAGCATAGCAAGGTACATTTCATCGGCTCCGTAGCATTCCATTATAAGGAGGTACTTGCCGAGGCCGCACAGGAAATGGGCATTCAAATAGGTACCATTCTCCAAAGCCCTATGGAAGGCCTGATTAGCTACCATAGCTAACCATCCCAGCCTCCATAAATCATAAATTATAAATCATAAATCTCATCATCATCATGGCATTCGTAAAGATATCAGAGCAACCTTCGCTCTACAACGACTTAGAAAAGAAATCTGTCCGCGAAATATTAGAGGACATCAACACAGAAGACCAGAAAGTGGCATTGGCTGTTCAGAAAGCTATCCCACAGATTGAGAAACTGGTGACACAAATCGTTCCACGCATGAAGCAAGGCGGACGCATCTTTTATATGGGAGCAGGTACCAGCGGTCGCCTGGGTGTGCTGGATGCATCGGAAATTCCTCCAACATTCGGTATGCCTCCTACACTCGTCATCGGACTGATAGCAGGTGGTGATACAGCCCTGCGCAATCCGGTGGAAAATGCGGAGGACGATATGCGTCGCGGTTGGGAAGAGTTGGTTGAACGTAACATTACGGATAAAGATACCGTCATCGGCATTGCTGCTTCCGGCACGACTCCTTACGTTATCGGTGCCATGCAGAAAGCACGCGAGCACGGCATCCTTACAGGCTGCATCACCAGCAACCCCGACTCTCCGATGGCAGCAGAAGCAGATGTTCCCATCGAAATGATTGTAGGACCGGAGTATGTAACAGGCAGCTCACGCATGAAATCGGGTACGGGACAGAAAATGATACTGAACATGATTACCACTTCTGTCATGATACAACTGGGCCGCGTGAAAGGTAATAAGATGGTGAACATGCAGCTGAGTAACCAGAAATTGGTAGACCGTGGTACCCGCATGATTGTAGAAGAACTGGGATTGGACTATGGAAAGGCAAAGGCCCTGTTGCTAATGCATGGTTCAGTGAAAAAGGCAGTGGATGCTTATAGAGGAAAATAAATTCAAAAGAGCATTGATAATACCCTAATATTATGAAACTAATCCCCTCCTTCCTTTTCCTTACGTTGCTTGCTCTGCAAGCACCTGCACAATCCTTGCAACGTGTTGCCCCCGAACAAGTAGGCATGGATTCCCGCCATTTGCTATACGCTGACGAAGCGATAGAAACCGCCATCGCCAATAAAGACATTCCCGGTGCCGTGCTCGCTGTAGTACGCAACGGGAAGATGGCTTACCTCAAAGCATACGGCAACAAGTGTGTGTACCCTAACACCGAGCCTATGACCGTAAACACTATTTTCGATATGGCCTCATGCAGCAAACCCATGTCCACTGCCATCTGTACCCATATCCTGGCAGAACGTGGCAAGCTCCGCCTCCTGGACCCCGTCAACCTCTACATCCCTGAATTTAAATCCTGGGTAAGCGAAGACGGAAAAGATAAGAAAATCATCCGCATCGCCGACCTGCTAACGCACACTTCCGGTCTCCCCCCTTATGCCCCAACCAGTGAATTGGAGAAACAATATGGCTCTCCCAACCCCGACGGAATGATAGAGTACATAGCCAACTGCCGCCGCGACTTCAAGCCGCAGACCGATTTCCAATACAGTTGCCTTAACTACATCA
>ERZ791729.1008-NODE-1008-length-10751-cov-2.482330_pt1 | contig 10751 bp, 7 predicted proteins | sample MGYA00510043_ERZ791729 | MGnify/ENA primary metagenome ERZ791729 (study PRJEB30046, sample SAMN00715149) | human gut metagenome | study: EMG produced TPA metagenomics assembly of the A metagenome-wide association study of gut microbiota in type 2... | reverse complement strand
AGAATCCTATTTTTACCTCTTTCGTCATTTCAATTATACCTTTTATATTACGGTTGGCGGCCAGCGCATTTATACACGGCTGCTAATGCCCCTGGAACGAACGCTTCTTGCATACTGCGTGTTTTTCCACACAGTTCACAGGATACCATCAGACTGCCCAAGTTTGTTCGCCCATTAATATTGAACAGCTTTAATCGTTCAGGTTCCCCTCCCTGATTTTTTTCACACGCGGCACCTCGGTGAACCCATCGTGAATACGGAAAGTCGTCGATATGACCATGACGGCATGCAACAATAAAACGTGAAGGAACCAATCTATGGTTGCATTCTGGACAGCGCAGTTCTCCTTTCTGCAAGCCAGCAAACTGCTTGTCCTTCCACAGATATGTACATGCTGGACAATATAAAATTTCAGGGAAACGATATGCACGAATGTCACGACTATATGATTTCTCATAGATTGCTCGATTTTTCTTATCATACTTAGGCTTTACGAAGTAAGCACGCTGTAGCACCTTTTCCAAGCTGTGACAGTGTAAGATTCGTGGGTCATCTTCATCCGCCGGTTTCCAGTCATCAGCTCCACCAATAATAGCGGTTTCTTCTTTGAAATCGACTATTGTCCCCACACCATAAGAAGTTATTAGCTGCGAAGTTCGCAGTTCGCCTAACTCCTTGCCTACATTTCTAATTGATTTTCTCATACTTATCTCTGCCCTTCAAAAAAACACCGGATTGTGTATCAACATTGCGCATGGAATTCATTGTTGGCGGAAAAATTGCATTCCCACTGCGTTCTGCAGGAATAAGCAGTGCGTCTGTATCATTTTCCGATTTATTTAGCAGTTGGTATTGAAAATGCGCACTTCGATTCACTGCTGCTTCATGCCACAGCTCAATAAAGTCATCAAGAATCGCTTCAGCATACTCTACAGTTTCGGCTGATCTCACTTTTATCATTTCAATGAGCTCCTGCTTAATCCGCTGAACGCTCGCATTGTTTTGTCGAAACATGGCTGCTGCTCGATTGGAGCGAAATTCCGGGCACTGGTGGCGTATCAAAATTACAAACACCGCATGAAGTGCCTTATCCATCGTTCTGCACGCATACGGCGTAACGCTGGTCGGCTCGACCATTTTATTCAGCGCTTGATGATACGTTTGGAATTGTTCATAGTGACTTTTGTCTCTGCTACGCAACATGTGCAGAAGCACAATCACCATACCCGGATTGGAACGTCCGACACGACTTGTTGCCTGAATATATTCTGCTGTTGCCTTTGGTTGGCCATAAACCGTCATAAGCCCCAGTCGATTGATGTCAATACCCACGGAAAGCATATTGCTTGAAAGTACGTAGTTTAATGCAGCTGTACTTGGATAATGCCATTGATCCAGCTGATTACGTATCGCAGTAATCTCACGTGTACTCTTCCTGCTCGTAAGTTCACCGTATTCATATTCTTTGGATATTGGTTCCATTCCGACCTCATTGGCTTCTTTTATAAACTTATGCTTGCGCAAGCCCTCGGCATAGGCGCAGACACGATCAATGATTAACGTATCCGCTGAACCCAAGTCTTTAAGGGAGTTAAAGTAACCAACATTTGTCCAAAACTGATCAACAACCTGCTCATCAGTACCGGATTTAATCAGATATTGAAGTGCGAATTTTACAACGCCAAACGTTCTAACGACTGCATCAGGCAAACTTCCCCCTGTCTCACAAAATCCCATGTACATTCTTTCCGGCCGCTCTTCCTTTGTCGCTGTTCGCGCAAAAAATGAATCATCAGCACTGAATCCCGACGGTGGAAATTGAAAAGGTTTTCTGCCATATAGTGCTTGAATCTGTTCACTTGCATTGCATAGTGTCGCTGTCGATGCAAGAATTTTCGACTGACTGCCATTTTTCGTACAGAGTTTCTCAATAGCAATTTCATATAAGCCGCTAATCGAACCCAACGGGCCAGAAATCAAATGCAGCTCGTCTTGAATTAACAGCTCTGGTGGATAGCCAATGCCATCTTCAGCAAAAATTGCTCCTGTCTTTTCTTCCCATGCCAAGCGTGCAAATTTATCAATTGTCCCTATCAGCAGCGTTGGTCTGCGATCATAAATATCATCATCCACCGTTACAACGGGCAAATTATCATGGAACGGACATTGGTTATTAGGGCAATGCGCCATAAATTGTTTGTTTTTAATTTCATATGCATTGCCTGGCAGCAGCGGTGTATTGCAATATGGGCAAGCCGAAAGTTGCACTGGAGAAGATTTTACCTCATCAATCATATTTTGCTTCAGCTTTTCGAGAATCGTTGCTGCAGTTTCCACTTCATCTCTGTCTGAAATTACATGATTTGGTGTCACATTGCTTCCAACCCATAAGCCAATTGAAATTTCCCCACCTGATAGTTTTTCTTGACGTCGAATTAGCTCACACTCACAAATCAGCGCTGCCGCACGTTCAAATTGCTGTGCAGTTAGCATCCGGAGTGTATATCGCATGAGTACTGTCACACCGCCTCCTTGCTCTCCACGGATCAAGCGGCGATAGAAGATAGTAAATGCAGCAACACCTAAGTAAGCTTCCGTTTTACCGCCGCCAGTTGGAAACCAAAGCAAGTCCACTTTATTGCGCCATTTGGATTTTAAGTTCACAATGTCTGGGATGCACATTACGACATAACATAGCTGAAATGGGTACCACGATGCCGTCTGTTCTGATTGATGGCGTTTCTTAGCTGACTGGCGCATCATCGCTTTGTTCATAAAGCAGAAAGCTTGCCATGCCACTTCATTCGTTCGCAGCAGTTCAATCCCCTCATGCAAGCGTTCTTGACATTCAGCAATCTGTGAAAGAATATCCTGCGCTGTCGTTTGATAGACATCAGTTACCTTATCACACTGTTTTTGCAGATTTTCCGACCAGGCTGCATATTTTTGCAGATATATTGACATTTCAACGAGGCTTTTCTCTTTCTTTTCATTTGTCCAAGATGACATTCGGAAACACTTCAAGCTGTTATCCGTAACTGCAATCATTTGCGAAACAGCAGCTCGGGGCAAGAATGTACTACGGATTTCATTCACACATACTGCATTTTCCTCCCATGTTGCTGAGCATCCATGCCCTACTGCATAGCTATGCGTTTTTCGATACAAAAAATCCTGTTTCCTGCGTTCCGGGTTATTGCTGCTCCTTCCCGAATTATCAATAGGTCTAAAATCCCCATGCAAAACAAGCTGACATTGAAACAGCGCTGCTGTGTTTTGGGCAATCTCTTTCTTCGATGCCGTTTTGGTATTCTCAAACGATATTGTCCATAGCGTTGTATTCTCGTCAATTTCTTTTCTACGCACAAGCTGAAGGAGCACCTTGCCATCAAAAAGTTCTTGCTTGCTGATATTTTTGCGTAAAAGAAGAGAGCGGCTTCCTGTTGTAAGAGACACACGGCTGTATTCATGCAGCATATAGTCTTTCCCTTTGACAGGAATATCGTGATGTACATATTGCCCCGCGCTAAATGAAAACTTAAGCTCGCTTGTCTGATTCGGCAATGCAAAGGAAATAGCCATAACAGAAGGTCTAAATTGATTGGCTTCGCGAATAATGTCCGATTGTTCTTCGTCGATTTCTCCACCGAAATCAAAGTCAGGTGTTTTCTCTTTCACCTCTGTATGCTGCTGGTCACTCGGAATACCCTCTGGCAATTCCTGCGATCGTTTGGGCCATAGAATCCCACATACATAAGTATCCAGCGGCGGTTCATGCAGCACTTCATCTACGCAGACAGGGCCGAAGGCATCCCTGTTAATAAAGTCAAAAATCTTATCTCTGGCTGCATAGTATGCTTCATATGCCATGCCTTTTCCCTCCATGCTTTACAAGCTTCCAATTCTGAAAGGTACCAGTAGATATTTTTCATAAATCAGGCAATAGCGTTAATACCATTCGAGAATCGGAAAGCCACCCAGCTCAATTCCAAGCCAGCAGCCTGCTTTGCTGTATTCTTCAGCAACATTGGGAGAACCTGTTGATATCTCCGTCGTTACGGCAGCAATATAAGCATCCCTAATGCTTTTCGGCCAGTACTTGTTGTGATTTGTTGCCTCAAAGCCAGCAAAAAGAGCATCAGTAAACGCCGCTGACGTTCTGCCAATTTGCTGCCCATCAAAATAAATATCAAAGCAGTGCTCTGTTTCGTTCGGGTATAAGTCAACAGGCATTCCAGGCTCCATGCTTGCAAGAACTGATTGAGCAGTTTCAGCATATTCCTTATCTGCAAACGAATCAGGGCAAACATCGCCAGCCGCCATTGCAATTCCCTTACAGTACATAGACTTTGCCGCCTTGATAGTGGATGTAGAACTCGTAGTTCTCTTATTACTTGGATAGTTTGTCTGAATCCAACGATTATTTTGGATACACTTCATGCGGAATTTATCATCGAATTTTAGCATATGAACATCTTCTTTCGCTCTTGTGATTGCAACATAGGCTGCTTTCACCGCATCAGCTATATTTTCTTCTTGTTCTTCCTGATTCTTGTAAACATATGGTGAATCCACCCAATAAACATGCTCGGCTTCGCTGCCTTTCGCACGATGTACCGTTGATACAATTACACTATTGTCAGCGCTGTTCAAGCAAATATCCGGCAATCCTTCCATGTGCGAAAGCTTCGATAACACTTCTGGAATGTGCAGAGCCGGTGCATGAGGATGATCATCCATAGCTTTGAGAACATGCCATTTTTCCTCTGCTTCAGCTATCCCATAGCTTTCTGCATTTTTCATAAAGCAGCTTTTTTCCAGAATATCTCCCGCGCTTCCGTGCAAGACTTTCGCAATCCACGGTGCAAGCGATTTATGACTGAGTGCCTGTTTCAGCACATGCGGAACGTTTGCAGTTTCAAACAAAACTTGACTAATGTGCGCAGCTTCCCCGTTTGTTTTACACAGTATTAAGTCTCCTGCGCCACGGAGCTGTTCGGGTAATTCTTTAATATGATAGCTTTTCCATTTTGAACTTGCCCATGTTTTGAAATCGTCAATTGCTGTCCGCTGTGCTGTTTCATCATCAGACAGCATTGCTTCACGGATTTCCTGTCCTTTTTCAGCGAGCTCCTTCGTCTGTCGTTTATTGCCAACAAGTTCATACTGCGTGAATTGCCGTTTTTGAAGCTCCGCTGCAAGGTCAACAAATGACATATCATGATTTTGTTTGCTTGTCCAATCAAAAATTGCCTGGCACCGGTCGCCCAGAAGAAGCACGCCGCAATTCACTTCATCCAGAATTTTTAGCAGCATTCTGGCTCGAACACCCACCGTATCCTGAATTTCATCAACAATAACATAATGCAGCATTTCATCAAGCACGCCCGGATTCCGTTGCAGCATTTTGATAAATTCTTCAATTCGTGTATTGTAATCCCACTTTGGATTCAACTCATCCGCCAGCACATATGTCGCAAATGAATCAAAAGTACGAATATCAAGGCGCTTATCATCCAGAAATTGAGCAGCCTGATAACCAAGTGCATCGCACAGCCGGTCGCGAATTACCTGTACTGCGTTCTTTGAGAAGCAGAGGACAACAATAGCGCCCTCATAATCTTCCTGCAACAGTTTTTTCAGCCTTTGAATGACCGTATATGTTTTTCCTGTACCCGGCCCAGCATTTACCCAAATGCGAGTATCCGAATCAGCATCAATGATTTGGGCTTGTTCAACAATTCGCATGTTGGGTACGTCATCCATTTTAACTGGTATCGCCGTATCTGTTTCTGCAACCGTTTCAATGGTCTTGATTGGCGTTACCTGCATTTCCGGTTTGCTTGCTGCAGGTGCGTTCATCCTCTCTGGCTCTGCAATCTTTGCACAGCCGCTCTGAGACTTCATTTCGACTTGCTGAATGCTTATTGAATCCTCATGCTGTGCAGGTGTATTCCTTTTTTCATCGGCTTTAGCAGTGTCCAATGTTTCTTCCGTCTTACGCTCTATTCGCTCATAGTTCGGAAGATTTTGGCATGTGGCATACATTGAGCAGCCATACTCTTCGCAGCGGCAAACAAATCGTTCACTCCCCACTGGCACTCCCCACGACATAGTTCCATGCTCATAGACACAGTCAGGAGCGCCCTGTTCAAGAATCATCTTTTGAGTAGACGTTTTGGGGATGCTATCTCCAGCATAACGTTTCAGTACGCGAAAATCAAGAATATGATATATGAAATCCTGATCATCACGCTTACAGGTTTTGTTGATATAAATATTGCTTTTCAGCGTAATATTACTATTCATCTTCAAAACCTCCTTGTTATATCTTATAGGTGAATGCAAGCTGATTGATTGTATCGCTGACTCCCATACGCTGTGCATAGTCACTATGAATATCAATGTGGACGATCATATCTTCATCAATTTCGCAGTTCAAGTAAATGCCCTCCGGCGTAAATCCCTTGATTGGTACGCTAATTCGTTTTAAGACATTTTTCTTATCATCCGCAAACACAAATATTGCATTATTTGTGTCTTCCACAACGCCAAAGCATAACTCATGCGATTTGCAGGGTGCTTCCTGTCCGGGTAAAAACACCGGATAAAAGGAATCATCAGAAAGCAAAACGCCAAAAGCGTTGCAAAGCTTATAGACCGGCTCTTTCTCGCACAAAATTGCTGCTCCGCCAGCCACAGACCATTGTACACGCTCCGGGCGGCAAACGGCAAGGTGATACTCTTCCCCTATCTCTTCGATACGTTGGTAAATCGCCTGCATTTCACAACTTCCGCCCACCATTAAGATGGCATCCATCTGCCCCAGCGCGACCCCTGCTTTATCCGCTGCCGAAAAAAGTAGCTGAATTGCTTCGTTGACTTTTGCATCAATCAGCTTTGAAAATTCATCCAATGTCACATTTTCTCGTACAGTGGGTCTTCCCGCGTATTTTATCAGCATCACAGGCGCAGATTCATCGGAGGACAAGCGTTTTTTTGCTGCCTCTGCACGGTCAAGAAGGCCGTCGCGTTCTTTCGGGGATAAGTCATCAAAAGGACATGCTGTCGATACCTGCCGCATAATTTTCGCATGGATATGGCGTGCAAGCATCTGGTCAATATCATTGCCGCCAAGACGCATCCCTGCAACTGCAAGTTCTGATACTTCTCTGTTTTCGATAGAAATCAAGCTGATGTCCAGTGTGCCGCCGCCCCAGTCGAAAACAGCGACATTGCTTGCCCCAGCCAATTCATCCCGACATTTAACATACGCTGCCGTTGGCTCGCTCACAAACGACTTGATACATATTCCTGCCCTATGTGCCGCCTCACGCAAATCAGCGCGCTGCTCGAATGAGAAGTCAACAGGAATTGCCATGACTGCCTCATTCATGGCACAGCCAGCCATTTTCTCTACACGCTCCTTGATATAGGCAAGGAACAACGCAGTTACATCGAGCGGACTATACTTTTTCTTTCCGACAGCGATACTGTTTCCCGAACCCAGAATTGTTTTGAAGGATGCGAGAACCGTGTATCCCTCGGAAATCAGCTGACTTCGCCGTTTCTTCACCTCACTGCCAAAGAGCGTATCTTTTTCCGGATGCAACGCCACCAAGGAAGGAAAAGGCTGATTGTTTTCGCCATAAGCCGTCGTCGTCAGTCCGTTTTCTGTTGTTAAACAGCCAACAACCGCTGTGTTTGTCGTCCCAAAGTCTATGCCAAACGAAATCATACTCATTATTCCTCCGCAGAAATACCATTGTTTGCGAGAACATCAATCATTTCTTCAAGCAAAGCTCCATAAATCTCCGCCTTTTCATCCTCTGCACAGCCGTCCTGATAGCACTTAATTGCATATGACATTTCTGATGACAGCTTTGCCTTAAAGCCTTCCAGCTCCTGTTTTGCAGAGTTTCCTGCCATCTGTTGAACCTGTGCAATGGTATTTTCCGCTTTTTCTTTCGCTGTTTTTAGCTTTTCGTTTTCGGATTTAGCCGTCTCAATGACCGATTCAAGATTGATTTTTATCGCAAGCAGCTTTTCAGTACGTTCTTTCAGCTCTGCAATCTGCGCAGCTTGATTTTCAAGCACTGTTTGCTTCTTTTTTAGCTCATATGTTAGTTCCGCAATCTGCTCTGCTTGACTTTGCATTTTCTTCTTTTGCTCAGAAGTCCATGCCAATAGTGCTTCAGCCAATGCAACACCATCGGACAGTTTTCCATCTTGTCTTTGGTGTGCATTATTTTCTTCAGCCGCAGTAGCAGCTACTTCATCCTGCTTATTCTCGCATTCACTTTCCTTGCACATTGTTTTTTCGGAAGATAATGCTCCCGATTCCGAATCTACTGCTGACTGCGGCAGCAATAAGTTTTCCTCGCCATTTTGCTCGGTCTTTTCAGTTTCATCGGCAGCATTCTGTTCTTTTTTCAATGATTGATTATTTCCATTCCGTGCAAGGAACTCGGAATACAGCTTTTGTGTGCTTTGCTCCTTGCAGTCGCTAAAGATGATACTGTACATTTTGAAAATTTGTTCTTTTCCATTCGGCCACTCATTCATATCAAGCGATAAGAGCTTCTGTAAATCTGGTAACGTGCTGTTTTTGCGAAGCTTCATAAATTCAGAAGCCGACCTGTCATCCCCATTATTAGACAGCCAGCGAAGTTCTAAAAGCACTTCGTTAATTGATGTGATTTTAGAAAGCTTCATTTGAATAATTGGAACGATGCGTATCGTTGCGCGTGTTGACAGCTTTCCCGTATTTTTCTCCGCCCAACGAATCATCGCTTGATCCCAGTCAGCGCGCAATGTTTCCTGATAATTCCAATAATGTTCTTGGTAAAACAGTCCAACAATTTTAGCATCAAAACGGCAAAACGCTGCTACACACTCCTTAACTGAAGCCGTGCCATCTCCCAGCGCAGCATCAATTCTGCGGAATAATTCATTCTGCAAAGACTGGTTTGGCTTATTGCGAACACTCGCATTAAGCCTCTCTACCCATTCAGTGATTTTCTCCATAACACACCTCTATTATCATATAAATAGCAATTGCGGAATTGTTCTTAGGTCAAGTATGCGCTTTCTGCACAAAGCAAAATTATTAGGCATACTTGACCATGTAAATTATAGCACAAAATTTCTCAAAAAACGACATGCGAATTGTATTTTTTCTGGTGTACTTTTTCCATCTGATTTCAAAGCAAGCGCCGCATTTAAGACGGTGGGCACCTTGCAAATTTCATGCAAAAAGCAAGGCACAGCTGATTTAGCAATTGACCTGAATGCACTTCAAGAGGTATAATAGAGTTAGTGCCGCATCATGTGTGGTCGCACTGTGTGTGATATACTGGAGGACATGCACCATGATTAACCTTCGCAAGTTAGAAAGCGAGCTGTGGGAATCCGCCGACCTGCTCCGAGCAGAGAGCAAGCTGACCAGTCAGGAATACTGTATGCCCGTGCTGGGCTTGATTTTCCTGCGCTATGCGTATAGCCGCTTCCGCTATGTGGAAGCCGAGATTATGAAAGACCGCCCGGTTCGCAACGGGGCAGTGTACTGCCGGTGGAATCCATCGACTTCCAGCAGAAAAGCGCTATCTTTCTGCCGGAAGAAGCACGCTATGAATATCTGCTGAACTTGGAAGCTGGTAAAGTCAACATCGGCGAAAAGGTCAACCACGCCATGACGCTGATAGAAGCAGAAAGCCCTCAGCTGAGCGGCGTGCTGCCCAAGACCTACACGTCTTTCAAGAACGAACTCTTGTGGGAATTGCTGCGCATCTTCAACAACAGCGCCCTGAACGACATTCAGGACGACATCATCGGGCGCATTTATGAGTACTTTCTCAACAAGTTTGCCCCGGCGGTGGCCTCGGATGACGGCGTTTTCTTCACGCCCAAATCGCTGGTGCGCATGATTGTGAACATCATCGAGCCCAAACGCGGTATTGTGCTGGATCCCGCTTGCGGCAGCGGCGGCATGTTCGTTTCCTCTGCGGACTTCACTGAGCAGTACGGCGCGAACGCGAATATGGCCATGACCTTCTACGGTCAAGAGAAGGTGGAATACAATGCCAAGTTGTGCCTGATGAACATGGCAGTACATGGGCTGAATGCGCAAATCGTTTCCGGGGACGATGCGAACAGCTTCTATCACGACCATTTTGGTCTGGAGGGCAAGTGCGACTTTGTGATGGCGAATCCGCCTTTCAATGTGGACAAAGTAAAAAGTGAAAGCACCGCCTCTGCTGGGCGCTTGCCCTTCGGGATGCCGAGCGTGAATCCCAGCAAAGAAGTCAGCAATGCCAACTATCTGTGGATTAGCTACTTTTACAGCTATCTGAATGAGCACGGGCGTGCGGGCTTTGTCATGGCAGCATCCGCCACCGACAGCAACGGGCGCGATCGAGACATTCGCCGTCAGCTGGTGTCCACCGGGGCGGTGGATGTGATGCTGTCTGTTGGTACGAACTTCTTCTATACCAAGAGCCTGCCCTGCACGCTATGGTTCTTCGACAAGGGCAAGAAACTCGACTTGCGCGACAAAGTGCTGTTCATCGACAGCCGCAACTACTACACCGCCGTGGATCGCACGCTGAACGAGTGGAGTCCGTGGCAGATGAAGAACCTGAACGCCATCGTGTGGCTGCATCGGGGCGAAACAGAGAAATACCACGCATTGGTGGCAGGCTACTGCGCCGCGCTTGATATGGCGGGGGGTTTTGCCCCCCCCCCCCGCCCGG
>ERZ791729.1001-NODE-1001-length-10852-cov-2.712605_pt1 | contig 10852 bp, 9 predicted proteins | sample MGYA00510043_ERZ791729 | MGnify/ENA primary metagenome ERZ791729 (study PRJEB30046, sample SAMN00715149) | human gut metagenome | study: EMG produced TPA metagenomics assembly of the A metagenome-wide association study of gut microbiota in type 2... | reverse complement strand
GAGAGATACTCTATTGGCTGGCGCATGGGCTATGGGGAGGATTACATATACCGATTTGGCGATTGGCTGGACACCCTCTCCCCGGATGAGCAGACAGAATACCGCACCCTCTTTCCCGAGCCGGTAACCTGGAAGGGCTGGTGGGATGACGAAGATAGCAGCGAAGTGCTGGAACATGGGGACTTCTGGGTGAATGCGTGGCAGCCGGAAGGAAGCCCTAAGTACACTCGCCAGTGGCTCCAGCAGGAATTTTCCATGGGGAGAAAGCGGGAACTGTGTCTGTTCTGGGGCCATCAGCCTGCCGAGGACGGCCAGCTGACAAAAAGCTGTCTCAGCCAGTGGTGGATGGAGGATTTCTGGTCCGTTGCCAATACCTATCTTTGTATGGAGCAGTATATGATGGCAGGCAAGGCGGAACTGTTCAGCGATCAGGAGATTCGGGAGCAAATTTTGAAATGCAGCGACCCGAAACAGATCAAGGCCCTGGGCCGCAAGGTGCGGAGGTTTGACCAGAAGGTATGGGACAAGTTCAAATACGCCATTGTATTGAATGGCAACTGGTGCAAATTCAGCCAGAACCGCAACCTGCGGGAATTTCTCCTCTCCACCGGAGATAGTGTGCTGGCGGAGGCCAGTCCCTACGATAACATCTGGGGCATTCGGCTTTCAGCCAACTCCCTGGAGGCGCAGGACCCGATGAAGTGGCGGGGGCAAAACCTGCTGGGTTTTGCTCTAATGGAGGTACGGGACGAACTGCGCCGGGTCACGCAGAATGAAATGTTGTGCGACTGGAACGCAGTCTGAGGTAAAATGATGGAATTATTTGCAAAAAGAATGACTTGGGAGCTGGACAATGAGGAAGGACTGTCCTGCCTGTCCTTTGAACTGGAGGATGGCTACTTTACACTCTCCCGCAAGGCCGGCGCGGAAGCACTCCGCTTGGAAATGAATGATCCAGCCAATGGTCAGTTGATTGACCCGGACTGTTTTGAATATGCCCTTGATAATACCAGGTTTCGTCTAAATATTGTGCGGAACAACCGAAAAGTTCTGCGGTATCTGGAAGAACACCACATCAACACGGAGTTGTATGGAGAAATCGTCCTTCACTACTCTCCTCTCAGCAAGCCACAGCTTGAATCATTATCTGCCGTGGTTCTTAGACTGTTTTTCGGTGAACTGCTTTTTTAGGCGGAAACAGAAGTGTCGTTGGCAGAAATCATACGAGGGGATAACTATGGTTAAAATTCATCGTATTTGGTTCAATACGGAGAGAATGGACAGAGAGGATCACTACAAAATCACATTATTCAGTCGCCCTCGTGTATCTATTCATGTGGACGAGTACATTTGGAGTTTCATCGAAGAAAACATTGTGAAGCCACACAAGCTTATGCGCAGTGAGAAGTATGGGTATCTATTGGACATTTCGTTTGACCAATTTGACCCGGCAAAACACCGATATTTTCCGCTTTCCTCATACAACGGCTTGCTTCGGGAAGGGGTCGAGATGGACAGCGCCAACAGAAGCTATTTCCGCGAGGACTTTGCAGGCGGCAAAGATCGGACTACCTGGTTCTCTCCCAATAAAATATGGACAAACTGCGGCGACAAGGTTCTGAATGTGGACATCAAAGCTGCCAATGTGAGCGAGAATATTACCCCCAGAGAATACGCAGATTTGCTTTTCGATGGAATTGGAGCGGCCTTGGTGTTCAATTTCAAAAGGCTCAAGCGCGAGGAGTTTGATGGGCTGAAGCCCAAGATTGACTGGAGCATCGTAGAAAGCTTCCCCTTTCCCGCACCCTTTGAGGAACAGCGGTACATTGGGGATGAAGGCGAAATTCATGTGTATTCTTGGGATGGCCGAAAGGAAACGACCCTTGTTGGTCCCTATTCCGTGCGGAAGTTGTACCTGGAGCATTTCGGAGAATCGTGAGGAGGAATTTTGCCGTGCAAGTCTGGTCAAAGATGGATTTTGGCACTGGAGAGATTATCTTTTTGGATATCACGCAAAAAGAAGATATGCTGCAAGTAGAATATCCGAACTGCTTTCTGCTGGATATGGGCTGGTATCAGGACAGATACATCATTTCTGTCATTCATAACTTCGATTGGGCGAATCCAGTCCAGCAGTATGAAACGACAGAAACAAATCAGCTTCCCAAGCTGTTGACGGAGGCGGTTCGCCTTGTGGAAAAGGAATCACAGTCTGCCGGAGCAAATTGAAAGAGGTCTTGTTATGAACGAGAATTTATTTCGACCACAATTTGATACATTGAAACTGTCCGATAAGCTCTGGCTGATGCAGACGCTGGCGACTCGTTATAATTTGACATTCAAAGAACTATACGCCTTTTCCCGCTGGGGACAAAGCTGCACCACCGGCCTGTTTGAAAAAGATGGCCGGGAGTTTGTCTTTGTCCCGGGCGATACCGTGATTCTTGGCTGGGAGAGCTTTGTCCAAGGAATGGACAAGGCCAACCAAGAGGAACTGGCGGATATTTTTGCGGAAATCGAATATGAGGGCTCTGCGGAGGAATTTCTCCGGCAGGGCATGACCCCAGTACGCCAGGTGACCATCGGCCCCATGTTCGTGGGCAGAAAACTGGAGGAAATTGGCTGGGAAAGCGTACCCATGAACGATCCACGCATCACCGCCCACCCCGACTGGCTGGAGAACTTGCAGAAGTGGGCGGGCCAGAACAGCCAGAGCTTTGAAATACACGAAACTGTCCGCTTTGAACGCAATGGTGATAGCTGGCGAGCGTGGCTGTGCCATCCAATGACCTACCCGGAATTTCAGCGGTCCCTGTTGTGGGAGCTGGCAGCCAGCCTTCCCACGCCGGATGAGTGGGCCTATCTGTGCGGAGGCGGATGCCGCACCCTGTTCCCCTGGGGAGATGGACTGGATTACTCCATGCATCTGCACCACTTTGAAAGCGAGGAAGATCAGGGCAAGCCATACGACATGGAGCAGGCTAACTTATTTGGCCTGTCTATTGCCTACGACCCCTATAAGCGAGAGTTGGTAGACGGGAAAACATTGACCACCTGCGGCGGTGACGGTGGCTGCAATGTCTGCGGTGGCATGGGTCCTTTGCTTGGATATTTACCCTGTTCCCCTCACTGTAAACCGGAGGTTCGGGAAGATAACGAGATTCACAATGACTATGACTTTTTCCGTCCTGTTATCCGGGTGCAGACATCCGGGTGGAGAATAGTATCACCCGAAAATGAGAGGTGATATTGATGAAAAGCCGATTGGAGCAATTATTGGACGAGCTATTAAGACAAATTGATATACCTGCGATGGAGCAAGCCATGTCCAAGCAGTATAAGAGCCAGATCCGCAGACGCTGGGAACTTCCGGCAGACTATTGGATGCTGTTGGAGCGCTGCTGTGGACTGCGAACCGTGTGGAGCAATGATACCTATGAGGCCCTGGAACTGTGGGGACTGGATACCCTTGTGAAGGGCCAGGAGGGATACGCCTATAATCCTGTGGAACAAAAGGTAATTAAAGATTGGGACGAGCATCTTGTGGTGATTGCGTCTGATGCTGGTGATCCATACTGCCTGGACCTGCGACGGAACGATACAGCCGTGTTCTGGGCAGAACATGGCGCCGGAACTTGGGACTTTCAGCCTGCCTTTGATTGTTTGGAAGATTTTCTCGAAAGCGTTTTGGATGTACCCAAAACGCAGGAATATGAAACAGCATATCCCTATCACTACATCCGCCTGATTGTAACCGGGATTTCCGACACCAAAAAGGCTCTGGTGTTTCTAAAACAGCATTTTGGCGACAGCAGCTTTCAGCAGACAAAAGACAGGCTGAAAGAACTGCCGCTCTTGATCTATTCCGGTCTTGATACCGGAACCGCCCCGCTGGAAAACTCTCTTGACCGCTGGGGATTGATGTACGAAAAGCAGCAGATTTCGTTGGAAAAGTTTCTGGAAGATCAAGCATATATCCGCAATCTGTAAGGTCGAAGCTGCGTTGTGCAGGTGCGATTCATCGGCATTGGAGCCCGCTAAAGACAATCCAAATGAGCAAAGTACACAATGATGTGATTTTTGGAGGAAGTCATGATCAAAGCAATTATGAAAATCCATACCACTTCTTCTTCGGTTACATTTGTATGTGGCGATGTTGCTATTATTGGAAACGGTGAGTTTCGGGCTTCATCAGGAAAAGTGGATGGCTTTATCCTGTATGCCGACACTTTACAGTATGAAAACGGGGCGAAGCTCTCACGGGATGAACAGGAAAATTTGAAGTGCCTGTATCAGCACTTTGTATTGAACCGTGAAGATTTCATAGACTGGGATATTTGAAAAGAGATTTCCCCATGAAATGTTAGCAGATTGAGCACAGGAGTAAGGAGGAAAGCTATGGAATGGCCAAAACGAGCACGAACAGCGGATTGGGAAAACGGTGTCCTAACTTTAGATGGAGAAAAGAAATTTGATATTCCGAAGCTGACCGCAGAGATCATGGAGCGGTTGGCCGGTTACACCCTGGTGGGCTTCCATGTGAAAGGGTATCCGGTGACGGATGAACTGCTTGCCCCCTTTGCCGGGCATAAAAGCATGGTCAACTTCGGCGTGGAAAACGGCACCCTCACCGACGCCTGTTTCCCCGTTTTTTCCGCCATGCCCAAGCTGCGCATCCTGCTGCTGACCGGGAACGCCGGGATCGACGGCAGCGGCCTGTCCGCCCTGCAAGGCTGTAAGCTGGACCTGCTGACCCTTGACCACACTGGGCTGGATGATGCCGGTCTGCTCCAGGCAGCCTCCATCCCCAAGCTCTCTCATATCTGGATCGACCACACTGCTGTTACTTATGATGGACTGCTGGCTGTCGCCGGCAACAACTACATCAAGCCAGTGGCCCATGTGCAATTTACCAAGGAGCAGATGGAACACTTCTCCCAGCTCCAGCGGGAAAAGGCCAAAAAGCCCGTCCAGCTGGATGAGCAGGCAGCGTCGGAATGCCGCAGTGTGTTGTCCGCTTTCTTTGCCGAAATGACAGAATGGGAGCAGTACATGGAGCAGGTTGGGTTTGAAGATGCCGAGGCTGTGCCCCGCCTGCTGGCGATCTGGGAGAAGTATGTGAGCGAAAAGCCCCGTCTGGGCTACCGGCCTCTGGCCCTCTCATACAGCGCCCAGGGCACCTACAACGGGGAAGAATTCCTTGACGCGGAGCAGATCACTAAGAACAAGCTCTACATCTACACCAGAGAGAAAAATACCAGCTTTGACCGCCGCTTTCTCATGAAGCGCGTGGGCGAGGGTTGGATGATTGACGCGGTGCAGGAGCGGCTGAACGGCTGGCAGCGGACAGGATTGTAAGGGAGGCATAATGGATGATATATAGGTTTACGGAAGTATTAAACGATCTTGTTAATTATTTTCTCCTTGGTGACATTTTGTTGCTGGAGGACTGGAAGCAGGCAAATCATCTTTCAGATGATTTAGCGATGGAGTTTACCACAAACGAAAGCGGCGACAGGGTATTTGACGAAGGAATTGTAATCCCAATGACCGGTATTGAAAACTATCCCTATACCATATTGTTCAATCTCTCTGGTGATAGACCGGAGCTGTGCAAAGAAAGAAACCGATTGCAGCTTAGAAAAAGTGGCTATTCCCTCAAAGTAGATCATAATATGCTGATGCTTTTTACATGGCCAATATTGGAACAGTTTACGCCTGAAAAGGTGAAAGATCTGATTTCTTACTATAGAGTGCATAAGAAGCCGATGATTGAGCTTGCAAATGGCTGGTATCATATCGAGATTTTGGGTGGAGAAACCTTGCAGGACGGGGACTATGAACCTACATTTGAGTTTGTGATACAACCAGCCACAAATGAAGAAGTCACCATAAATGCAGATATGAATTTTAGCTTTGAAATTACAAGCTCTGCTTATTAGTGAAACCTATCCCTACCGAAGATGGAAAAGGAGATCATGATATGGATTTATTGAAACAATGCCAGCAATGGTTTGAACAGGATGAAGCGCAGAAGGTAATCGACACCCTGGAAGCGATTCCTGCCGAGGAGCGCACCCCGGAACTGGACAGTGAGCTGGCCAAGGCATATATTGCCGTTGCACATATAGGAGAACGGGAGCCTTTTGAAAAGGCGCTGGAACTTCTGGCTCCCCATGAGGAGCATTTTGCCGAAGATCACTGCTGGAATTATCGGATCGCTTCCGCTTATTATTTTCTGGATGAGGAAGGTCCCGCCCTGCGTTACTTTGAAAAGGCCCTGAAAGCCCGCCCCGGAGACAAAGATACCCAGGAGTACATAGACGATTGCCGCCGTCGTTTGTCCCTGCCCCGCTTTGAAAAGAACTTCCGTGAAAGGACGCAGGAAGCATGGGCAGCCTTTTCTCAGATTGAGGTAGAACTGCGTCAAATCATAGAAACTGACGAAACGCACCAGCGCGGCGAAGAACTGGTTGAAAAATGCGGGAACGCGCTCAAAACGGCCCTGCGTGATACTTCTTTTGAGCTGGGCTTCAATGGCGAAAAGTATGAATTGATCCTCAGTCCAGAGGGCCTTCGCTCCCGCCTGTTCCCGTTGGTGTACTTCCAGAAGCAGGCCCCAGAATCGGTGCTTGAGCATTGGAATATCTGGGTAGGCCGCCAGCCCTGTGAGGGGTTCGAGCTGCGGGCTGGAGAGATCGAAGTTCGGGCTGATGATGTGCAGATGTGGGCAGAGGAAACAGAGGATCATCAGGTAAGTCTGGTCCTTTACTGTGAAAAGCTGACCCCGATCTTGAAAGAGGACACAGACAAGGTCTGGTGGGCACTCTCTATGCTGGTGGATCAAACCATCGGAGAAGTTTCCGCTATCGCCTTTGTTGCTGGGTTTGATGTTTATGCTCAACCGAAAGACGAACCGGCCAAGCTGCTTTCCGAACTGCCGGAGTTGCTGCAAAGCATGGGGCTTTCTCTCTGGCGGGATGGCAGCGACTACTTGGAAAACAGTTATCTTGCCTATGAACTGGAACCGGTGGAGGACCCGGAGGCTGACTGGCGGCTGGATGTTTATACTGGAAGCTGCCGCCTGCCGGTGCTCATCAACGACTACCTGACTGCCCGCAGTGATATGGTGGATGAGTACCACAAGGATGGCATTGCCGCTGGATTCCTCCTGTACCCGCTGTCCGGTTTTACCGGTGAGGAACGAGTGAAAGTCATTCTGGATTTCCGGGATAACCTGCGGGATGCCATCCTACGGGATGCAGGAGAGGAAGCCGTGACCTTCCTGGGTGGGGCCACTGGTCTGTATTGTGGGTATCTGGATTTTATCGCCTGGGATCTGCCCGCTGTACTAACAGCAGCACAGGCATTCTTTGAGGGAAGCGACTTGCCCTATGCTCACTTCCACGCATTCCGGCGGGATGTGGGTGGTGTGCCACTGCTGGACGAGAAAGAACCGGAGCCTGATATTCATGAGGAAACTGGCTCCCTGCTCTCGGCGGAGGATATTGAAACACTGGAATCCTTTGATGAAGGAACCACCGGTTACTTTGAGAAAATGCTCGGCTGGCTGGAGGATTTTATCAAAAGTGGCGTAGAAGAAGGACGATTCAGCGAAAAACAGGCTCACCAGGATTTGCAGATTGCCCTCTGGTATGCCTTTGCCTGCCTTAATCTGGACGATTACATCCACTACTACCGCGCTGCGGAATGGATGAAGGATTCGGAGAAAAACGCCACGGGCTGCGCTACCTGGTACTACCGGTATTCTGTGGCGTTGATGTATTGCGGCAGGCTGGAAGAAGCACTGGAATATGCGGAGCGGGGCGCTCTGGAGGAGCCGGACTACCCCTGGATCTGGCTCCATCTGGGCAAGCTGCGGGCGCATTTTGGCGATAAATCCGGTGCGCTGGATGCCGTCAAGCAAGGATTAAAACTGGAACCGGGAGATTATGAGTTCCTGACCTTAAAAAAAGAGATCAAAGCCGGAGCCACCCTGGAACAGATGGAATATCATTGGATCAATCCCGATGCTGACCAAACGCTCCAGCGGGGACTGGACGAGAATGCGGATGATAAACAATGCGCCATAGCCTGCATTCGGGTGGACGAAGCAGGACTTGCCGAATTTTATGAGCTGTTCCACCCAGAGCGGTATAGCTATGAGAAAAACTCCCCCTGCTGTGAATTCCAATACCCGGTGAAGGAACATCTTGTGGAGCTTTCCTTCCGTATGAACGAAGCTGGACTCTCCAAGATGGGAACCGACTGGCTGCGGCAGCTCAAGGAACGGCTGGACAGCGGTGAATGGCTAACCCACACCCCTGAAGGAGAACCAGAGGGCATTCTAACAGGTGTGTTTGTGGACCAGACCCGCCGCATTGGTCTTGTCTATCAACAGCCGGGAGACGATCAGTATTTTCAGATTTTCCTGAACCCGGACGGTACGAAGGCGGATGCCTTCTGGTCCTCAAGAAAAAACAGCGAGCCGGAGGTTTATTCGGAGGATGAGATGTCTGCGATAGAGCAGCACATCAAAAACACCTTTGGTGAGTTTGAGAATGTGTTCCATGAGCTGGTTTCCCCTGACATCCATGTGGACATCTGCGTTGTTCCTCCCTCTGATGAGCGGGACTATTACACACTGGTAACGATGGGCATGGGTGCTCACCGGATGAATGTGCCGGAGGAACTGGCGGAATACAAGCTGGAGCGAGCAGAGCTGGCCATCGCTCTGCCACCGGATTGGAAACTGGATGAGGAATCCCTGAAGGATGAGCGGTGGTACTGGCCGATTGGTCTCTTGAAAGTGTTGGCACGCCTGCCTATTTCCAACGATACCTGGCTGGGCTTTGGCCACACAATGGATAAGCAATCGCCGTTTGCAGAGGATACGGAACTCTGCGCCGCACTTCTGGTAGGTCCGCAGGATGTTGTCTGGAACGGAGGTGAAGTCTGCACTTTGCCGAGCGGCGAGGAGGTCAACTTCTATCAGGTGATCCCGCTCTATCGGAATGAGATGGAGTATAAGATGGAGCATGATGCGGACGCTCTGCTTAAAAAAATGGCAGGCATCAGTTTTGTGGTTAATCCCACCCGCCAGAATGCCATCACCAGAGGAACGCTTGCAGAGGAAGAATTCACCGGCGATATGGACGATGCCGCATGGCACCTGGAATCCATTCAGGAAAAGGGCTTGCCGGTGAATGAGATCAATGCCTACAACCACATGGCAATCTATCTGCGCTGGTGCATAGAGCATGATCTGATGAGCGCGGAATTTATGGAGCGGTACTGGGAGCAGGTGCAGCCGTTTATGGCAGATCTGAGCCGCGCCGATCTGCGTGGCTTTATCCGGGACCAGCTGAAAGGACAGCTCTTTGGGGCGCTGTTCAACAAGGAGGGCGCAGCCTTTGCTGGATATTACTACGGCGAGGCGGATAGCCCGTACTTCCCCAGCGACATTGATAACTATGCTTTGGAGTATTTCGGTTCAGAGCAATATTATTCCGATAAGTTCCAGGATGAAGCCTATCTGTTCATCCCATTTGATGAAAACTATTATCAGGCTATGGCAAAAGTCATGGAAAAGCGGTTCGCCAACTGGCAGGGACAGAGTTTCGATGAGGCCACTCTGGAGCCTTCAGACCTTGCGGAAGCCATGATGGAATATCTGGACTGTGAATGTACCTATTTCCCCTCAATGACGGATGATGACCCCATCATGTCGGCATATAACTATGCCAAACGGGAAAGTGTCAAAGAGGGCTTTGTGCCGGTTCTGATTAAGGCGGATGACGAAATCCTGTGGGAATGCCTGATTATGAATTCTGACCCGGACAGCGATGGCGAGGACGACTTTGCTTTCGACCCGGACAAAGTTGCCGAATACCGGAAGAAAATGCTCTCCGCCCCTGTCGAGAACAGTAAGGCAGTCCTGGAGGAAATGATTGGGCAGCGCAAGGAAGAAGCCGAGGATGACGATATGGACTGGGATGAGGAGATCCTGGGCGAGATGGAGGGCGGATATGATAACCGTCGTTTTTCAAGCTACTGGAATTCCGATAATAATATGACCTATCCTCTCATTCTGGCTAAAATCCCCGTGAAGAACCCTTGGGAGCTCTTCGCCTGGCTGCCCTTCGGAAACTGGAACGAGTGCCCAGACACGCCGGAACTGATGGCGGTGGCCAAATACTGGTTTGAGCAGCATGGGGCGGTGCCCGCTGCCATGAGCCACGACGAGTTGGAGTTCCTGCTCCCGGCTCCCGTTCCCGAGGAGAAGGCTATGGATGCAGCAGTGGAACTGTATGGCTTCTGTCCCGATGTGATTGACCAGGGGCCGGAGGACGCCACCGTGGGCGCTCTGGCCGATGTGCTGCGGCAGTCCACTGTTTGGTACTTCTGGTGGGATTGAAAGGAGGATTTTTGTGGGATACGATGTGAGTTTTCACCCGATTTCACCAGAGGAAATGCGGGAATGGTATTTTACTCCCTTAACCTGGATACAGCAGGGACAGGAGGAAAAAGTGCTGGCCCTTGCCGCGCAGCATGGAATGGAGGATTTCTATACCGAAAAATATCTGAATACCTTGCGCGTTGGGGCTGAAACGGAATCTAACGAGCTGTTTGACAAAAGCCACGGCTTCTATATTGCAGTAATCCAAGGTTTTTTCCGAGATTATTATTACACCAGAGGTAGTGCCTTTTCGTTCCTGGTGGAACAAAAGCCAGAATATGCGCGGTACTTCACCTCATGGGAACAAATCACTCCTGTTTCCTTTCCAAACCCCATGCAGAACCGAATCATCGAAAACTATTGCTCCGGTGTATATCTGTCTCCAGATCAAGT
>ERZ791729.1000-NODE-1000-length-10856-cov-9.163040_pt1 | contig 10856 bp, 6 predicted proteins | sample MGYA00510043_ERZ791729 | MGnify/ENA primary metagenome ERZ791729 (study PRJEB30046, sample SAMN00715149) | human gut metagenome | study: EMG produced TPA metagenomics assembly of the A metagenome-wide association study of gut microbiota in type 2... | reverse complement strand
CTATGTTTCAACTATTTCAAAGACCGACTTGCTCGCTTTTACGGGACAGTAGTGGTATATTTTATATTTAACCGTCGTTCCTTTCATCTCTTGTAATTCGGATTTGCGTATCGAAGGAACGTATGATTTTGCCGATTCAAATGATCCGATGAAAAGCATCATTATCTCCGAAGCGGATCAAACAGGATTTGTTTCCATCTATTACGTAATGGAATCTCCGTATTCATCAAATGCCGAGCAAATAATTTTCGCACAAGATAGAAGTAAACCTGACAGAACATCCGATGGCGGGTTATTGCTCGAAAGTGAATGGGGACAATTGATCTTTGAAAAACCTCAATCCTTCGTATTTGTTATTTCGTCCGGGACGGAAATAAATTTCGGAAATGCATTCAGCATAACCGCACTATATGGAGAGCAAGCGCCTCGAGTCCCGCAAAACGTTACGTTCCGGGGCGGATAAACTGGCTGGGACGATGATTTCCAACTTTAAGAATACGCTCGAATTGACTCAACGGCGCGAATTGGAAGAGCTGAAACGACGCGAATCGCAACCGATCGTTGTCGAACCTTACCTGTGTAAATTCGAACTCGATCGTTGGGATCAAGTTATATTCACTTTCAAAGCCGACCTCCGGAATGTGTCGCAAAGCACATTTATCGACGCTGAATTTTATGAAGAATATATCGCAGGAGAAGATTGGGTTGGGGAACCTTACATCCGCGACCGATTGGCTGCATGGGTTTCCTTTTACTTTAATAAAGAGTACGTTTTGAGAAGAGACGAGGGGATGTTTTCCAGATACGAATGTATGTTTCCTAATGTTTCTTTCGATAATCCGTGGAAACCGCAAGAAACGAAGTCCTTTGAGGTTGTCATGTCGATTTATGACGACGATGCCGTAACCAAAGGTTTTACTGCATTCGATGTCAAAAGTTGTATCCTTCATTTCAATTTGACGGTCGAAGACCCTGACGGGCGGAAAATTCCGATGAAAATGAAATTCGATCTGGCGGATGTTTGGAAGGATTTTATTGACAAGTAGTTATTGGTTGATGATATTTTATTGAAGAAATTGCTCGTGGATTTTCAGAATATTAACGAGGTATAAGGCCCGGTAAACTGGTAAAAAGAATATCAGTGAAGTATTTATTTTGCTTTGTGCTCGATACGACAGGGGATTAGTGCTGTTCGAGGTGGAAAAGTATATGACCAAATTAAATAACGATTGACAATGAAAAAACTGTTTTTTGCCAGCCTGTGGGTTTTGGCTTGTTTGACCGCAGCCTGTTCCGATGAAAAAGACGAACCGAACGACGAGTCCGGATCGATCGTCGGAGAATGGGTGTTTCAGAAGAACGAGTATTATCGGAATGGAAAAATGATCGATAGTTTTACGGCTGTGGAGGACGAGGATAAGATGATCGCTGTATTTCGGGAAGACGGGACTTTTCGTTATTACGATTTCCCGCCCGAAGAGTATTATGACGGGACTTATTCTTATGATGAAGCGTCGGGAGTGTTGGTGACGGACGACGGGATCGAAAAACAGAGCTGCCGGGCCGAAATAACCGTTTTGGAGATGAAATGGATTTATGATGAAGGCAATGACGAGATGCTTGTCGAATATTATACGCGCAAGTAACGGTTTTTGTCGGTGCGATTGAAAAAAGAGGCGTTGTTTATTGTTGTTCTCCGATGTAAAAAAGATGCGGGGACCGGATTTGTCCGGTCCCCGCATCTTTACTTGTCCCGTGCCGATATCAGTCGATACGGTATTTTTGTTTTGCACTCGCTTTGCGGAGCCTGGGTAGATTCGTTTTGCGGGAAAGCTATTTCTCTTTCGGTGCGACAACCAGTTCTTCGGCCCGTCGGAGCGCCGCATTGATATTCGGGCAGATGTTTTCCTCGCCCAGCAGGGTGTAGAATCCCGCTTTGTGCAGGACTTCGTGTACTTTGGGATTGACGCCCGAAAGGATGATGCGGGTATTTTCCTGTTGCGATATGCGGCAGAGGTTCGTGAGGTTATGGATGCCCGTCGAGTCGATGAAGGGGACCTTTCGCATACGGATGATCCGCACCTGTGCGTGGTCGCCGAGCTGCACCATCTGTTCCTCGAATTTGTTGGCGATGCCGAAGAAGTAGGGACCGTCGATTTCATATACTTCGACGCCTCGGGGGATGATGAGGTGCTCTTCGTGCGACTCGAGGTCCGACTCCTTACCGGGGTCTATTTCGTTGCGGATGACCGAGATGTCGGTAGTTTCCATCACGCGCCGCATGAAGAGCAGGCAGGCGAGTACCAGTCCGACTTCGATGGCCACCGTCAGGTCGATGATGACCGTCAGCAGGAAGGTGACCAATAGCACCGCGACATCCGAGCGGGGATTCTTCATCAGAGCCCGGAACGTGCGCCATTCGCTCATGTTGTACGATACCACTACCAGCACGCCTGCCAGGCAGGCCATCGGGATATATTGCGCCAGCGGCATCAGGAACAGGAAGATCAGCAGCAGTACGACGGCATGGATGACGCCTGCGACCGGCGTGCGGCCGCCGTTGTTGATATTGGTCATCGTGCGGGCGATGGCTCCGGTGGCGGGAATGCCGCCGAACAGAGGCGTCACCACGTTGGCGATACCTTGGGCCATGAGCTCCTGGTTGGAGTTGTGCTTGTCCCCCGTCACGCCGTCGGCGACCGTTGCCGACAGCAGCGATTCGATGGCGCCCAGTACGGCGATGGTGATGGCTGCGGGCAGCAGTCCTTTCATCCCTTCCCATGAGAGGGCGGGGATGACCGCGTCGGGCAGTTGGGAGTTGATCGTGAATCGGTCGCCGATAGTTTCGACGGAGTCGATTCCGGCGTAGCGTTTCAGCAGATAGACGGCCAGCGTCATAACGACGATAGCGATCAGCGAACCGGGTATCTTTTTCGAGAAGCGGGGCGTGAGGGCGATGATGGCGACGCTGATAACGCCTACGGCCGTTGCCCAGAGGTCGATCGTCCCGAAATTCTGGAAGTAGACTATCCACTTCCCGGCGAAGTCGCCCGGCATTTCGGGGGTCGTGAGGCCGAACAGATCCTTGATCTGCGTGGTGAAGATCGTCACGGCGATACCGCTGGTGAAACCGACGACGATCGGGTAGGGAATGAATTTGATGATCGTCCCCAGGCGGAAGAGTCCCAGCAGGATCAGGAATACGCCCGCCATGATCGTGGCGACGGTCAGTCCCTCGATGCCGTACTGTTGGATGATGCCATAGACGATCACGATGAATGCACCTGTGGGGCCGCCGATCTGTACGCGACTGCCGCCGAGCGCCGATGTGAGGAAGCCGGCGATGATGGCCGTGATGATGCCTTTTTCCGGTGAAACGCCCGATGCGATGCCGAAGGCGATCGCCAGCGGCAGGGCCACGATGCCGACGATGATGCCGGCCATGAGGTCGGCGGTGAATTTCTCCCGGGAGTAGTGCTTCAGGGATGTGAGAAGTGCGGGTCTGAATTCGATCATCTCCGAATTTTTATTTTAAGGTTAATTTTAAGGTTGAAAAATGGTGGCGCAAAGGTAGTGAAAATGAGGGGAGGATAAAACAAACGGCTTCGTTTTTTATACCGCGTGCATTCTGTTCATTGCGGAAATAAAAGACTATTATTCATATTTTCATTGTGTTACGTCTTTTTAGATTGAATTGGGAGCAGATCGATTCGTGTGTCTGCGCCGTATAAAAAGCCGGGACGGACGATTTCCGTTTAAGAGTCTGTTTTGAATTTTATAAATGAGTTAGACATTGGCCGAGAGAAAATGTTTCGGCTTTTTTGAACCTCTTTTCTGCATCTTCTTTCAGCAGGTGCTGAAAATAGTTCGCTATTTACGCAACTTCCTCAAAATAATCTACTCGAAAACAACTCTCAAATAATCTCGACGTAAAATTCGAGCAGGTTCTAAAAATCGAGATAGAGGAAAATGAACACCTTCCGGCATGCAATGCCGGAAGGTGTCATACGGATTTTGTACTTTTATCGAACGTTATTTTTTCAGTTTCGCCAACTGTTCTTTCAGGCTGAAACGGTCGAATTCGTCGATAAGGTTCGTCATCAGCTCTTTCACGCTCTCGATCTTTTCGGCTCGCCAGGCATTGACGCCGGCGAAAGCGTATCCTGCCGACAGGTTGCCTTTGAAGGCGTTGTAGAGGGCCATGATGATGCAGTAGGGGCTGTGGGTTACGTCGCAGGTCTTGATACAGTTGAACGGACAGCTTTTGGGCTGTTTCAACCCTTGTTTCACCCGTTCCAGGAAAGAGTTGTGGATGGCCCGGCCCGGCATACCCACCGGACTTTGGATGATCTCTATGTCCTGTTGAGAGGCTTCGATGTAACTCCGCTTGAACTCCGTCGAGGCGTCGCACTCCTCCGTGGTGACGAAGCGCGTGCCCATCTGGACACCGTCGGCGCCCAGCTCCATGATGCGATAAATGTCTTCGCCCGTGTAGATGCCGCCTGCTGCGATGACCGGGATGTGCGTGTCGTGCGCCGTGCCGAAACGACGGACTTCCGAAACGATTTCGGGCAGCAGCCGCTCCAGCGAGAAGTGTTCGTCGGTGATCTGTTCCGGCTTGTAGCCCAGGTGCCCGCCGGCCTTGGGCCCCTCGACCACGATCGCGTCGGGAACGTATTTGTAGTTGGCGAACCATTTCTCGCAGATGAGTTTGGCGGCTCGGGCCGACGAAACGATCGGAGCCAACTTCGTCTTGCTGCCTTTGGTCAGGAACGACGGCAGGTTGAGGGGCATACCGGCCCCCGAAAAGATGATGTCGGCCTTCTCTGCGATGGCCGTTCTGACCATGTCTGCGAAGTTGGACATGGCTACCATGACATTGACGCCGATGATGCCTTTGGTCTTTTCACGGGCTTTGCGCAGCTCTTCGCGCAGGCCCCAGATGCTTGCCGTATTGTAGTCCTTGGAGTGTTCCCGGTAGATGACGCCCAGTCCGGCCGAGGAGATCACTCCCACACCGCCTTGGTTGGCTACGGCCGATGCGAGTCCCGAGAGGGAGATGCCTACGCCCATACCGCCCTGAATGATGGGAAGACGGGCCAGCAGATCGCCGATTTTCAATGTTTTCATAGTTAAAGTTGCTTTGAATTTATATTTTCTCCTTGCTCTCCGTACGTCGTGCCCGCCGATCGTGTCGTATCGTTTGTCGATTCGGCTTTTTCGTAAGTTTCTCCTTGAGCGGATGTTTCGATCGGTTTCAGGTTTTCCCGAAAGGCGGCTCTGTGCGGGGAGAGTGGAGCTTTTTGTAAGTTTTGGATCCCGGGTGCCCACAAAAATATGTATGCAGGGTCGGGTCAGTTTGTATTTCTGTTATTGTTCCGCTGTCGGTGCGACGGTCAGTTCGAGCTCCTCGAGCCGTGCCACGGGTGCGATGTCCAGGGTTGCGATATTGCCGTTCATGTAGCGGTAGTATCCTGCCAGGGCGATCATCGCCGCGTTGTCGGTCGTGAACTTGAATTCGGGCAGGAAGGTGCGCCATCCCCGTTTCCTTCCCTCCTCCGTGATGCCGTTGCGGAGCCCCGAGTTGGCCGATACGCCGCCTGCGATGGCGATGTCGCGGATCCCGTACTCCTTGGAGGCTTTTACGAGCTTGTCGAGCAGAATTTCCACGATGGTCGTCTGTAGCGAGGCGCAGAGGTCGGCTTTGTTTTTCTCGATGAAATTCGGATCTTCGGCCATTTCGTCCCGCAACGTATAGAGGAACGAGGTTTTGAGCCCCGAGAACGAGTAGTCGAAACCCTCGATGCGGGGTTTGGCGAAGCGGAACGCGTGCGGATCGCCCTCCTTGGCCAGTTTGTCGATCACCGGTCCGCCCGGATAGGGCAGCCCCATGACTTTGGCGCACTTGTCGAACGCTTCGCCCGCCGCGTCGTCGATCGTCGTGCCGACGATCTGCATGTCGAGCGGACCGTCCACTTTTACGATCTGGGTATGTCCTCCGCTGACCAGCAGGCAGAGGAACGGAAAGTCGGGGTGCGGAAGCTGTCGGTCGGGCAGGTCCAGAAAGTGGGAGAGGATGTGCCCCTGCAGATGATTGACCTCCACCAGCGGAATGTCGTGGGAGATCGAGAGTCCTTTGGCGAACGATACGCCCACCAGAAGCGATCCCAGCAGACCGGGGCCGCGCGTGAAAGCGATCGCGTCGATCTTGTCGATCGTCACGCCGGCCTCTTTCAGGGCCGTATCGACTACCGGGACGATATTTTGCTGGTGGGCCCGGGATGCTAGTTCCGGGATCACGCCGCCGTATTTTTGGTGCACGGCCTGCGAGGCGATTACGTTCGAGAGGAGCGTCCGGTCGCGGATGACTGCGGCCGAAGTGTCGTCGCAGGAGGATTCTATGCCTAAAATGGTAATGTCCATGTGATTTTTGTGTGGCAAAAAACTTTACAAAGATAGTGAAAGCCGAGAGAAAATGGGAACTTGTTCCCATTTTTCCGAGGTACATCCTATCCAAGACTATGTCAAAGATACGAATAAGCCGAGCGCAAAAGCAAATTTATTTGTGTTTTTCCGAGGCGGAATTATCCGAATAAAAATCAAAGATACGGAATAAAATCCGAAATGATTCGCCGATGTCCGTATTTATTATCGGGCGGTGGCCGATGCCGGGTCTTTGTTCGGGTTTCGGAAAAGCGTCGGAACATGATTGGCAGCAGGTTTGCGGTTCCGTGTCGTATCGGACGCGGATTTTTGCCGGTTGTGGCGGCAAGTTCTTCGAACGGTGACTTTTAACGATAAATATCCGGTCTGCCGGATGTTAAATCCCGAAATTTGCTTAAATTTGCAATTTATTAAAAACGGTTTTGTCGGATAATGCGCAGGATAGTGAACATACTGGCCAAGATGGTGTCGGCGATCGTGCTGGCGCTGATCTTTCTGCCTCTGTTGGTCGCCCTGTTGTTCGAGATTCCTGCCGCTCAGAATTTCGTCGCTCGGGAGGCGACGGAAATAATCTCCCGCAAGCTCGGTACCCGCATCAGTATCGACCGGGTGGATATAGGCTTGTTTTACCGCGTTTCGCTCGACGGATTCTATGTCGAGGATTTCCAACGGGATACGTTGCTTTATGCCGGCCGTCTGGATGCCCGGATCAAGAGCCTCGGCCTGTTCGGGGGAGGGCTCGTTTTCAGCCGGGCCGAATTGTCGGACGCCCGTTTTTGCCTGCGCGAAACTCCCGACGGGGAGATGAACATCAAGCAGGTGGTCGATAAACTTTCCAAAAAGGACAAGGCCCGGGCGGAGGGAAAATTCAGGCTGGAGATCGAGCGTCTGGAAACGGATGGGCTGGATTTCTGCATGGAACGGCTGGAGCACCGCAATCCGTCGTACGGGGTGGATTTCGCCGATATGCACCTGATCGACATCCGGGCCGAACTGAAGAATTTCACCATCGACGGTCCGGTGATCCATACCGACATCGGGCGTTTGGCGATGCGCGAGCGCAGCGGATTTGTCGTCGAAGACCTGGCGGGCTGTCTTTGCATCGCCAACGGCTGTATCGATATCCGGGAGGGACACATTCGGACGGCGAAGTCGAATATCGAGTTGCCTTCGCTTTCATTGATCGGATTGGACTGGGCCCTTTACAAAAATTTCGTCGAGGAGGTGGACATCACGGCGCAGGTCGTCAATACGACGCTGTCGTCCGACGACATCGCCTATTTCTCGCCCAAAATGAAGGATTGGCACCTGACGCTGACCGACGTGAACGCTGATGTGAGCGGCCCTGTGGCCGATATGTCGGGATCGCTGCGCTCGGTCCGCACGGGAGCCGACACGAAACTGTCGGTCGATTTTGCGGCGCAGGGACTGCCCGATGTCGGAAAGGGGCATTTTAAGGCCGACATTTCCGAACTGACGACTTCGGCGGCGGATGTCGATCGGCTGGCGGCTGCCCTCACAGGCAAGAATTTGCCCGACGAGGTGCTGCGTATTGCAAAAAATGCGGGCAAAATCGGTCTTACCGGCAAATTCGACGGAACGCTCACGGCCTTTGCTGCGGATGCTGCGCTGGCGACCGAGATCGGCGGTGCGACCTGCCTGTTGCAGGTGAGCTCGCTGCGCGACGGCTGTCGCGGTGTGCTGGGCGATGTGAAAACGTCCAGTCTGCAACTGGGCGAGTTGCTGGAAAACGATCTGCTCGGTCCCCTCTCTCTGAATGTGCATGTAAACGGCGAACTCAGCTCGGAACACTCCGACGCCGAAGTGTCGGGCGAGATCCTGCGATTGGGGATCAACGGATATGATTACGATTCGCTCCGTATGAAGGGGCACCTGGTGAACCGGGAGTTCAACGGATTGATCGAAGCCCGGGACAGGAATCTGCGGTTCGATTTTAGAGGGCTGCTCGACCTGAACGATGAGCAGAGGCCCCGCTACGATTTTGCGCTGGACCTTGAGGAGGCGAACCTGGCGGCTCTGGGGGTGAATCGCCGCGATTCGGTGTCGGTGCTTGCCGCCCGGATTGCTGCGCGTGCCGTCGGCCGTACGCTCGACGACCTGAACGGAATAATCTTCGTCCGTGATGTATCCTATCGTTATAACGACCGCGAGCTTGCGGCCGACAGCGTTGTGATCGTGGGTCGGAACAGCTTGTCGGACAAGTTTATTCGTCTGCGTTCCGATTTTGTCGATGCCGACTACGAGGGGAAAACCTCCTACAAGGAGGTGTTCGCCTACCTGCAACAGCGTTTCCGAGATTATGTCCCGACGCTTGACGGCGGTCCCGGCTGGCAGGCGCAGCATCCCGATACGGTAGAGTTGGCTGACGGATATTCCCAACTTACGGTCAATGTCCGGAAGATCAATCCGCTGGTCCAGAGCCGTTTCCTTCTGGTCGATGCGGTTTTCCTGACGGCTGATCTCCGCACGGCGCTGCTTGATCTCCTTGTCGGCCTCTGCCTTCTGGGCATCGACCTCGGCTTTCAGACGGAAAGCCTCGTCCTTGGCTTCCAGAACCGCTTCCTTGCGCTTCTGGTCTGCGGTCTTGATCGCTTCGTTCACCAGCCGGGTAGCCTCGGCCTCGGCGCTGCCGATCTGCGCTTCAGCGGTCTTTTTACGGTTGTTGTAACCAATAAAATAGCCCGCAGCCACGCCGACAACAGCAACGATCAAGGCCACGATCACTCCGATCGCGGTCATAGCGTTCACTCTCCTTTGTTTCAATTCAATGCAAAATTAAAAGCAGGAGACGCTGCGCAGCAGGACACGGGCAATGATATAGAAAGAGCTTTCAATGCAAAAAGTGACACCAAAACCATACGTACCGCCCAAAACCGGCGGTACGGGCAAAAGCATACGGCTTTTCTCTCTACGGTTCCATTTTATATCAAACAGGCACACTTTGCCTGAAACGGGTACAGGGTCACACAGAGGCCTGCGTACAGCGTCTTTGATTCCATACTACTAATTATAGTACGAAACATTTGCCCGCTTGTCAAGAGGAAAACCCTGCCCGCAGAACATTTTGTGCAGAAAAAACAAAAATAAGTCGGCTGAGGAACAAGGTCAGCGTCCGCGCCCTCTTCCCCGTGAAAATGGGGTTCAGAAACGCCCGCAGGCGTTTCTGAACCCCAAAAATCAAGATGTGATTCCTTGAAACATGGTCAAAGCACACGCGGAGACCATTTTCAATCGTTTTCCGCGCCTTATACGCTGCCGTGGCGGCGCTGCTCGGCGGCAAGCTCCTGCTGCAGGGCAGCCTTGCGGTGATCCAGCAGCAGATCCTTATTGTACTTGAAGTACCGCTCGCAGCCGTTCTCGGTGAGGAATTGATGGGAGGCAGGGTTCACGGTGAGCTCGGTGACGAACACCACCATCTCCTGACTTTCTGCAAAGGCCTGTTCCATAAAATCGAAGGCAGCCTCCAGTGCATCATCGGCGGTCTTTTGGGCGGTCTCGCGCTGGTCTGCCAGTGCACCGAACTGACCGCGCAGCAGGTCAAAGGCCTCCTGCGTGCCGGCGGCGCTGGCGCGGCGCAGCTCGCCCTCCCACTGGCGCAGGGCTGCCTGCACCTGCAGACGGGTAGTCAGCTGGGCACGGCTCAGCAGACCGGCATCACGCTTTTGCTGGGTGTCGGCTTCGTAGTCCTTGATCTGCTGGCTGAACAGCTCTGCAGAGCCGTCCGGCAGATCGTCCGGCAGGGTGGCAAGGGCCTTTTTCGTCTCCCGCAGGAAGGCATAGCAGGCATCGGCCACGGCATCTGCCTGCAGGGAGGCGGCAAAGCGGGTATCCAGCCCCGCCAGCAGCAGGCTGACTAAGCTGAGCCGCTCGTCAAAGGGGGCCTGCAGCAGGCGGGCAAACACGGCGGGCTTTGCCTGCCCGGCAAGGATCTCCTCTACGCCGTAGTCGTCCCGGTACTTGTAGTACAGGTCCAGATAGGCCGAGAAGTCCTCGGCGATCTTCGGGTGCTGGATGTATTCCCGGATCAGCTCCTCGTCTGCCTGCAGCCCCAGTGCCTCGTAGGTGTCCAGCAGATTGGAAAGATCCTCCCAGCCGCGGGCGGTGACGAACTGGGTGCCGTCCACGTCGGCGTTGATCTGGTAGAAGTTCTGAGGGTGCAATTCCAGATAGCTCAGGATGGCGCTGTGGATGTGAGCTGCCCGGGCGTAGTCCTTCCACACCGGCAGGTCGGGCTCAATGTCCATGCGGCGCACACGGTCGAGGGTGACGATGTCAAAGTCCCGGACGGATTTGTTGTACTCCGGCGGGTTGCCTGCCGCCACGATGACCCAGCCCGCAGGCACAGCCTGATTGCCAAAGGTCTTGCACTGCAAAAACTGCAGCATGGTGGG
>ERZ791729.999-NODE-999-length-10861-cov-3.861558_pt1 | contig 10861 bp, 10 predicted proteins | sample MGYA00510043_ERZ791729 | MGnify/ENA primary metagenome ERZ791729 (study PRJEB30046, sample SAMN00715149) | human gut metagenome | study: EMG produced TPA metagenomics assembly of the A metagenome-wide association study of gut microbiota in type 2... | reverse complement strand
GGAACACATCGGTCTTCCGCAGCCAAACCTTTCAGTAAGATTATGTGAAAAGACTAGCGATAAATTATTAAAGGCAGCAATCAAAGTTGTATCACTTGGAAGTGGTATGCCACAGTTTTTTAATGATAAAGCAGTTGTTCCGGCAATGATTGAAGATTTGAAGGTTGAACCTAAAGATGCAAGAAATTACGCAATAGTAGGTTGTGTTGAACTTACAACACAGGGAGATAACCTTGGATGGTCAGATGCAGCAATGTTTAACTTAAATAAAGTTCTTGAAGTAACATTAACAGGAGGAGTTGATTTACTTACAGGAAAACAGATTGCACCTGATAGAGGAAAACTTACAGAATATGAAACATTTGAAGATTTGGAAAATGCATTCAAGGCACATGTTGATTACTATATGGACAAGATGATTCTTGCATGCGAACAAGTTGAAAAAGCTCATATGGATTTACTCCCAACACCTTTCCTTTCAGCAGTAATTAATGACTGTATGGATAAAGGAATGGATGTAACGAGAGGTGGTGCTCATTACAACCTTTCTGGAATTCAGATGATTCAGGTTGCTAACTTAGCTGACAGTTTGGCAGCAGTAAAACAGTTAGTATTTGATGAAAAGAAAGTATCAAAAGAAAGATTACTTAAAGCACTTGAAACTAACTTTGAAGAAGATGAAATTTTAAGAACAATGTTACTCAACAAAGTTCCTAAATACGGAAACGATGTTGAGTGGGTAGATGAATTAGGTGCTAAATGGGCAGGATACTTTAGAGAAAGATTAAAAAATTACAAAAACTACCGTGGTGGTTTATATCACACAGGTATGTATACAGTTTCAGCCCATGTTCCAATGGGAGAAAATGTAGGAGCATCACCTGATGGAAGATATGCAGGAACACCTTTAGCAGATGGAGGTATGTCACCTGTATACGGACGTGATACAAACGGACCAACAGCAGTATTAAAATCTGTTTCAAGATTAGATAAGAGCTGGACAACAAATGGTGGATTATTAAATATGAAATTCCTTCCTGAATTCTTTAAGACAGAGAATGGAATAGACAAATTTGCAAAAATGCTTCGTACATTTGTTGATTTGGAAATACCACATATTCAGTTTAATGTAGTTAGAAAAGAAGATTTACAGGCAGCTCAGAAAAATCCTGAAGCATACAGAGGATTAACAGTTCGTGTAGCAGGTTATACAGCATATTTTGTAGAATTGGCTGACGAACTTCAGAATGAAATAATTGCAAGAACAAGTTACAATGATATTTAAAATAGATGTTTAAAAATAAACAATAAAAAGGTAAAATATAAATATCAGGAAAACGTAAAGCAGACAGGTTCGACTGCCTGTTAGAATATAATTTGATATCCTAAAAATGCATCATGTATTCTTAGGACAAATGAAAAAAGGTGGAATCTATGAAAGGATATGTATTTGATTTTAAAAGATTCTCGACACACGATGGAAAAGGAATTCGAACAACCATATTTTTAAAAGGATGTACTTTAAAATGTGTATGGTGTCAGAATCCTGAGGGAATTTCAATAAAGCAAAGACCATTGTATTTCCCTAACAAATGTATTCATTGCAACACATGTGTACACACAGCAAAGAATGGTGGTGTATACGAACATGACGGAAATATTAAATTGGATATTTCTAAAGATGAAAATTGGGAAGAAATCATAGATGCATGCCCGGCAGTTGCATTAACAATGGACTCGAGAGAGATGACAGTTGAAGAGGCAATTGAGGAAGCAAGTAAAGATGAACCTTTTTTCAAATACGGAGGTGGAGTTACGCTGTCAGGCGGAGAACCATTATTCCAACATGAATTTGCAATAGGAATACTTAAAGGGTTAAAGGAAAAGAAAATTGCAACATCAATTGAGACAGCGTTAAATGTAAAGTCGGAAGTTGTAAGAGAAGCAATGAAGTATTTAGAGATGCAACGATGCGTGAGGTGTTTTATCGCATGGAAGTATATCAAGATTCTTTGCAAAAGAAGTATAAGGACAAAGATACTTCCATTATGGTTAGAATAAATCTGGATGAAGATTATGATTTTTTTGAGGATGGCAGAGGTGATAAAAATGTGAACCAATGGTTGATGTCCAATATGCAGGTTTCCATGCAAGAGATTGTCAAGAGGGATTATAAATTGTCTGTTTCTTTGTCAAGTTTAGATTCTATTTATCGGACAGGCCTTGCTGCCGAAGGATTGGATGCAGAAGTAATAACTTGTGTGACAGATTCGCTGGGGAATATTCTTAGAAGTTCCCGTTCCATACAGGTAGGGGATTATGGCTTGTTGAAAACCGGATTACAACCTATCAATTATAAATGTACGGAGAATCTTCAGGCTTTTATTGTTAATCCTTATTGGGTTATTTTCCAGCAGATGACCTTGCTCCTCATTGCTACTGTCTTGATGATGGCAATGATCGTCTATTGTCTTGTTTATCAGATTCGTATTATTGCTCATCAGAATAAAATAGCTAGGATGCGTGAGGATTTCTCATACGCCATGATTCATGAGATGAAGACTCCTCTTGCCTGTATTTTGATGGGGACCCGAATGTTGAAATCAGGAAAGTTGGATATTTTTCCGGATAAACGCGAGAAGCATTTTCAGATATTGGAGGGCGAGAGTGAACATTTATTGTCACTGACTAACAAAGTGCTGACGCTGTCAAAATTGGAAAATGCTCAATTGAGGCTTTGGAAAAAGGAGATACAACTCCGTCCGATGTTAGAGGATCTTATTGAGAAATATACTGCTAAGGCAGATAAACCAGTACATTTCTCTCTTCATTTGGAATCGGAATGGGTATATGCTGATGAAGAATTCTTGAAAGAAGCTATCGGTAATTTGGTAGACAATTCTATAAAATATTCAGGTGAAGAGGTGGACATACAGATTTCATCCTTGCGTCAGGACTATAACTTTTATTTGATAAAGGTAAGAGATAACGGCATAGGTATTCCGTTGAAGGACCAAAGTCGTATTTTCGAGAAGTACGAGCGTGCTTCGGCTGCCGACCGCAGCCGTAAAGGCGGTGCGTCAGGCTTCGGATTGGGTTTGAATTATGTTTTCCGCGTGGCTGAAGCGCATGGTGGAAAAGTGTGTGTAGAAAGCATTGAAGGGGAGTATAGTGAATTTTTTCTTTTTTTGCCGAGTGGGGAGAAGAAATAAATATTTTTTAAGGAGGAAGATGATATGATAAAACTGTTGTTGGTGGAAGATGATGCCAATCTTTGTTATATTATTCGTGGTGGATTGGAGGATATGATAGGTGGATACGAGGTGATGACCGCTTCTAATGGCGAAGAAGGGCTGAAGATATGGAAGGAGCAACATCTTGATATCATTATTTCAGACATTGAGATGCCTGTTATGGATGGTTATGAAATGGTACGTCGTATTCGGGAAACGGATGGATTTATTCCCATTGTTTTTACCTCGGGCAGGGTTTCGCCTAAAGATGTGGTGAAAGGTTATGAATTGGGGGTGAATAATTATATTAAGAAACCTTTTTTGGCCGAAGAACTGGATGCGCATATTGGTGCTTTGTTGAAAATGAAGCGGGGAATGGGAGTCGCTAATGAAAGTGAGATTTATCGGATTGGTGAAAATTATACATTTGATGCTGTTCATGCAGTATTAAAGCATTCGTCGTGTGTACAAAAGACAATGACGGAACGCGAAGCGAAATTGCTTCAGATGCTTTGTAAAAAGAAAAATGAACTAGTGAGACGGGATATTATTCTTTCAAGACTATGGGATACGGAGGATGATTTTTTTGCATCACGTAGTCTCGATGTTTTTGTTACTCGACTTAGAAAATTGTTTGCTGATGATGAACGGATACAGATAAAGACTGTGAAAGGAGTGGGTTTATGTCTTTCGGACAAAGGATGAATATGTGTAATATAACATTTATTGTAAGTTCTTTTGGCATTTTCCGGATACTAAACGTTTTTAAGCAACTCGAAAAGATGTGCATTGGTGAAATGACCGTTCTTGAAAATGGATTTTGTCATTATCCCGACTTTGTTGAAGCCGGCCTTTTCTAATACTCGCATGGAAGGAATGTTGTGTTCAAAGACAAGTGCGAATATACGTATTGTATTCGTATAAGTGAAGTAATGGTAGATGGCTTCTTGTAATGCGTCGGTTACAATACCTTGGTTCCAATATTTTTCTCCGATAACGTACCCTACTTCGGCATTGAAGCATTCCACATCTGTGCCTGGTGTAAATCCGATATTGCCTACGGCTTTTCCATTAACTTCAATACAAAAATCATGAATGCCTTCTTTTTTCTGGATGAGGTCAATAAAGGTTTCCGCATGCTCTAGCCTGTAAGGGTGGGGGAATACGTTGCGGCAATTGTCCCAAATCTTTTTGTTATTCAGTTCTTGAACTAATGAATGAGCGTCTTCTGTTTGCCAAGTACGTAGTGTGTACTTGTTCTTTTGTACAAACACAGCATGATAGCGTCTCATGGGGGTACTGCAGAGCCCATGGTAATTTTGTTTTTCTCCTACGACAGCAAATCCCAGACTCTGGTAGAAAGGAATAGCATAAGTAGAAGAATTAACCGTTGTTTCAATGGAAGGATGGAGGGTGGAGGCGTAGTGGAAAAGTTTTTTTCCTAATCCGTGCCTGTGATATTCTGGCTTGATAAAAAATAGGGAGATATGTTTACCATTACTTTTTATACCTAAAATGCCTGTTAGAGCTTCATTGTCAAAACTACCATAAAATATGATTTCGTTTATACATTTTTTGTTATAAATAAAGCTTTTGAAAAATTCCAATCCCTCATTGTTGAAATCTTCTTTGCCGGTGATGGTGAAAACTTGCCAAGATAGTTCGATGGCTTTTGGGTATTCATCTTTTGTGAGTTGTCGTATGCTATTCATGGTATGCCATATTGTAGATTAGTGTAAAAATAGGTAGAGCAGGTATGTTCTTTGTAAGGTGGAGAAGGATAAAGGTGCATTTAAAAACAACTTTATCCTTCTTTGGCTATTAACTAGAAATTATAGGCTACGCCAAGATTGAATACGGCTTGGTCTAGGTCGCTGATTAATTGGTATTTAATATCAAAGTTTAAACTCCAGCTTTTGTCTAAGTCAAACTCCATACCTGCTCCTAAATTAACTCCAAATTTTCCATCACTTCCACTGACATCGTAATCGCCTGCTTTCCCTAAATCCAAATGCCAGTTAGTGTATGTAAATCCTGCTAATGGATATAGACTAATATTGCTTGCTATGGGAAAAAGGTAGTGGATATTTGCGTTGATGTCAAACATGCTAAGTCCATCATTTTTAAAGAAGTAATTCATAGACGGCTCTATTCTGATTTGATCAGTAATATTATATTGATATTTCAGACCAATACCAACGCTCTCTATTTCAGTTCCATAACTTAGATTTCCACCAATAGCTTGTTTCCCTTGTTGTGCAAAAACAGAACCACAACCTAAAAGTGCCATGCATGCGGCAATAATAATTTTTTTCATAATCACTCATTTTAAATGAATACTAACTTTTCTTTATATGTAGAATTATTTTTCTTCCTCCTTAAACCAGGAAGCATACATTAAATATCCATTGGCTATTTTCTGATTGAGTTCTTTGCTTTGTGCCTCGGGAATCTTTTTGATAAATTTGGCTGGAACTCCTGCCCATAGGCTTCCAGGTTCGATGACGGTGTTACTGAGTACCAGCGCTCCGGCAGCTACAATAGCTCCTTCACCTACGACCGCATGGTCTAGTATGGTAGAGCCCATTCCAATTAGAGCGCCGTCTTTTATAGTCGCACCATGTATGGTTACATTATGTCCTACAGAAACATCATTCCCGATTTCGACAACTGATTTTTGATATAATGTATGTACTACACTGCCGTCCTGGATATTTACGCGGTTACCTATGCGGATAGCATTAACATCGCCGCGTAATACGGCGTTAAACCAAATGCTGCAATCTTTTCCAATTACAACATCGCCAATAATAGTGGCATTATCGGCTAAATAACAGTTCTCGCCGATTTTTGGAGTGAATCCTCTCACTGATTTTATAAGTGCCATAATTAATTTCTACCGTTTTAAAGGAGATGTTACTTCTTTTAACCACTCGCGTTCCTCGTTGTTCAATTCCGGATTCAAACAATTGTAAACTTTTTCATGATATTGGTTGAACCATGTTATTTCTTCATCGCTCAGCATATCTGTCAGGATGGCTTCTTTGTCAATAGGGCAGAGGGTAAGTGGCTCGAATTTATAGTAAGTGCCGAATTCTGTCTCTTGTGACGGAACAATTAACATGGTATTTTCCGTACGTACTCCATGGCGTCCGGTTTTATATATACCGGGCTCGTTGGTTACTGTCATGCCTGGAACAAGTAAGGCCGGCATGTGGTTCATGCGGAATTGGTGAGGACCTTCGTGTACATTCAGAAAACAACCTACACCGTGGCCTGTTCCATGCAGGTAATTGATTCCGGCTTTCCACATAGGGAGGCGAGCCAGCGCATCTAGTTGTGTTCCGCAAGTTCCATGTGGAAATTGAGCCATTGAGAGTTGGATAAATCCTTTTAAGACTAATGTGTAATCTGTTTTTTCTTCTTTCGTGAGTGCTCCTAAAACGATAGTACGAGTAATATCAGTTGTTCCGTCCAAATATTGTGCTCCACTGTCCAGCAGCAGCATGCCTTCAGGTTTTAAGGGAATATCGGTTTCGGGGGTTGCTTCATAGTGAACAATAGCGCCATGAGCTTTATATCCGGCAATGGTGTCAAAACTGATACCATTGAAGTGGGGTTGTCCGGCGCGGAATTCGTATAATTTCTTATCTATACTTATTTCGGTTTCATTTCCAGTAGAAACAGCTGCTTTCAGCCAGCGGAGAAATTTAACCATGGCTACTCCGTCGCGTTTCATTGCGCGATGGAAGCCTTCTATTTCTGTCTCATTCTTTATCGCTTTTAAAAAAAGTACAGGCGAAGGAGCTATTTCTATTAAGGAATGGGCGCAGGCTGCTGCATGGACAGCGGCATTGATATTAGCTGACAACAGGAGCTTGCCGGTAAAATCTTTTAAATCTTTTTCAATTGTTGAATAAGGCCTTACTTTAATTTCGTTTTCTGTTAGATAGTCTTTTACTTCATCTGACAGTTTATTCTCTATTATATATAAGGTAGAACTATATTCCGTGATGAGAAGGTAACTTACAAATACCGGATTGCAGTGTACGTCACTTCCCCGTAAGTTTAGGGTCCATGCCACTTCATCCAGTGCGGAAATTAAAATGCCTGTGCAACTGTTACGACGGATTGCTTCTCGTATTTGAGTGATTTTATCCTTGCAACTGAGACCGGCATATTTCAATTCATGTATAAACACTTTGTTATCGGGCAATGCAGGCCGATCTGTCCATAATTCATTGAATGGATCGGGAGCAAGGGTTAAGTGTATCTGTTTTTTTTCTAATTCTTTCTGTAAGTTGCTTGTTTCTTGATAGCTGTTCACCCAGCCGTCTATACCCACATTGTCTTCTGCATTCAATACACAGCCCAACCACTCTACAATGGAAGGAGTTTCCGGTAATCGTTCCTTGAATAAAGTAATACCTGTGTTTTCCAATTGTTCGGCCGCTTGAAGAAAATAGCGTGAATCTGTCCAAAGTCCGGCTTTATCCAGTGTTACGACAACCGTACCTGCCGAACCTGTGAAACCTGATATCCATTTACGTGCTTCCCAATGTTTGGGGATATACTCTCCCGAATGGGGATCCGTACTGGGAATAATAAAGGCTGAAAGCTTGTGTTTACGCATGAAATTGCGCAGACTAGCTATTCTATTTATAATTTCCGATTTCATTTTAATAGGTTTATAATGGTTTGTACTAGAAAGCAAAGATACGATTTCTAGATTATTTTAAATAAATAATTGCGGAAAGTTTTGTAAATAAAGAAAGTATGTGTAATTTTGCGCCGCAATTTGACTATCGGAAAATATTAATAACAACATATTTAATAATTAAAAACAATGATTGTAGTACCAGTAAAAGAAGGCGAAAACATTGAAAAAGCGCTGAAGAAGTTCAAAAGAAAATTTGAGAAAACAGGTGTTGTAAAAGAACTAAGAGCTAGACAGCAGTTCGACAAGCCGTCTGTATTGAACAGGCTGAAAAGAGAACGTGCTATCTATGTTCAGAAACTTCAGCAAGTAGAAGAATAATTAAAAACTCGCACATTCTTTGAATAATTGAATTCTTTTTCATATATTCGTTGCTGAATTGATAAGCGACGTTTCTTATGATGACAGACTCTTTTTTGGATTATCTTCGATTTGAAAAAAACTATTCTGAAAAAACAATAGTTAGTTATGGAATAGATTTGACCAAGTTCGAAGAATACTTCAAGGGGAAAGACGAGAAAGTCGATTTTACAACGGTAGATGCTGATTTGGTTCGTGGTTGGGTGATGAACCTGATGGAGAATGGATATACATCTGCTTCTGTAAACCGAAAACTGAGTTCACTCCGGTCGTTTTATCGTTTCCTTCTAAAGAAAGGTGTGATAGAGGAGGATCCGATGTTGAAAATCATTGGACCGAAAAATAAGAAACCTCTTCCTGTATTTCTGAAAGAACGTGAAATGGACCGACTCTTGGATGATGTTCCTTTTAAGGAGGATTTTACAGGTTGTCGGGATAGAATGGTGTTGGAAATGTTTTATGCTACAGGCATGCGGCTTTCCGAGTTGATAGGGCTGAATGATGTGGATGTCGATTTTTCTGCGTTTCTGATAAAAGTAACGGGAAAGAGAAATAAACAGCGTTTAATTCCTTTTGGAGAAGAATTGCGAAGGGCGATGTCTGTTTATCTGAAAATAAGAAATGAAGTGTTGCCTGGAAAGGCAGAGGCGTTTTTCGTCCTAAAAAACGGAAAACGGATGTATCCTGGAAAGGTGTATCTTTTAGTGAAACGGAACCTGTCAAAAGTGGTGTCGTTAAAAAAAAGAAGTCCGCATGTGTTGAGACATACTTTTGCAACTGCTATGTTGAATAATGAGGCAGAGTTGGGCGCAGTGAAGGAATTACTGGGCCATAGTAGTCTGACTACAACGGAAATTTATACGCATACGACTTTTGAGGAACTTAAAAAAGTTTATGAACAAGCTCATCCAAGAGCGTAAAAAAGGAGGTATTTATGGAAGTTAGAATTCAAGCCATTCATTTCGATGCAACAGAAAAACTTCAGGATTTTATTCAGAAGAAAACTGCTAAGTTAGAAAAGTATTGTGACGATATAAATAAAGTGGAGGTGTCATTAAAAGTTGTAAAGCCTGAAACTGTGATGAATAAGGAGGCTAGTATAAAAGTGCTGGTGCCTAATGGTGAATTTTTTGCAGAAAAGGTGAGTGATACATTTGAAGAGTCGGTTGATGTATGCGTAGATGCGCTTTCTAAGCAATTGACAAAATATAAAGAAAAACTACGCGGTAAATAAAAAAAAACACCGAAAGTTTTTGAGATTTAAAATAAATATCTAACTTTGTGTCCGATTTTAGCAACACAATCCCTTTCCTGACTTTGTTTACCTTCCTGATACACATGAAAAACTCCCATTAACAGATATAGAATAATCATTTAATTAATTATATAATAATGGAACTTTTTAGAAATCTATTTGAAGGATACCCCAACCTGTGGGGTGGCGGAGTAGCACACTCCGTATTGATTCTTTCGCTTGTCATTGCCTTCGGTATCATGCTGGGGAAGATAAAAGTGGCAGGCATATCATTAGGTGTGACATGGATACTTTTTGTAGGAATCGTATTCGGACATTTCAACCTGAACCTGGATGAGCATCTGCTCCATTTCCTAAAAGAATTCGGATTGATACTGTTCGTCTACTCTGTCGGTCTGCAAGTAGGACCGGGCTTCTTCTCGGCTTTCAAGAAGGGAGGATTTACGCTGAACATGCTTGCCATGATGGTCGTATTTCTGGGAGTTGTCATCACGGTGGCACTGCACTTCATCACCGGAGTGCCTATCACCACAATGGTGGGTATCCTGTCGGGAGCTGTCACCAATACCCCCGGACTGGGAGCCGCACAGCAGGCCAACAGCGACTTGAATGGCATTGATGCACCCGAAATCGCACTCGGTTATGCCGTTTCATACCCGTTGGGAGTGGTAGGCTGCATCCTTTCACTGCTTGCGCTGAAATATTTATTGCAGATTAAGCCGAAACAGGAAGAGGCAGAAGCAGAACGCGGTTTGGGACATTTGCAAGAACTGACCGTACGCCCCATCTCATTGGAAATCAGAAATGAAGCAGTAAACGGAAAAACGATTAAAGACATTAAACCGCTGGTAAACCGTGACTTCGTTATTTCGCGTATCCGCTACTGTAACGGAGACAAGCAGACAGAACTTGTCAACTCAAATACAATCTTTCATCTGAATGATGAAATTCTTGTCATTGCCAACCCGATAGACGTGGAGGCAATTACCGTTTTCTTTGGCAAACAGGTAAATGTGGAATGGGATTTTAAGAATAAGAACCTGATTTCCAGAAAGATTCTGATTACCAAGCCTGAGCTGAACGGAAAGACTCTGGCACAACTTAAAATCCGTAATGATTTTGGAGTCAGTATCACGCGTGTAAACCGTTCGGGAGTAGACCTTGTCGCCACTCCCCACCTGCAATTGCAGATGGGTGACCGTGTAAAGATTGTCGGCAGTGAACTGGGAGTGGCGCAAGCCGAAAAAATACTAGGCAACTCGATGAAACGATTGAATCACCCTAATCTGATTCCTA